>Ga0172377_10007887_pt1 | contig 10926 bp, 8 predicted proteins | sample Pumphouse3metaG_FD_119749 | JGI IMG/M metagenome (GOLD analysis project Ga0172377, IMG submission 119749) | Leachate microbial communities from a municipal landfill in Southern Ontario, Canada - Pumphouse #3 metaG | ecosystem: Engineered > Solid waste > Landfill > Unclassified | place: Canada... | reverse complement strand
ACTTAAAGCAGATATTATTGACAGGGGAGGGATTATGGTTCCAACTTTTGAAGCTACTGCTGAAATTATGACATACACAAAGGGAATGGATGAACAAGATGTGATTAATAGAAAGGCTGAAATCATTGCAAAAGACCGCTATCCTGGATGGAAAGTTGGAGATGTAACTCAACCAATCACTGACGGAAACTGGGAATAAATAAATATGGATACTTTTAAGTTAGAGGAATTTTTAAAATCTGAAGATAATATTATTTCAAAAGATACTGATTTGTGCATTTGTGTTAATAATGATGGATTTTATTTCTCACTAATAGATAATAACTACAAACTAAAAGCTTTAGGAGAATTTAAAACTGATTTTTTCTCAGGGATAACTTCTGTTATGTCTAATTTAAAGAATTGTTTTAATTCAATCGATATTAGGTTATTTAATTTTGCTAATATTAGAGTTATTTTTCAAACAAACAAAAATATTTTTGTACCTTATAAACTATTCGACAATACTAAGTCTAAAGAATATTTACGTACTGTTGCTCTTTTAAATGGTTCTGATGCAGTTCTTGAAAGCATATCGGAAAAATTAGATGCCGTTTCTGTTTTTACAGCACAAATGTATCAGCATTCGGGCATAAAAATATTGATGCCAAGAGCAAATTTTGTCTCACAACACCAAGTTATGGCAGAATATGGATTTGATATTTCTAAACTAACAAACAATACTGCTGTACTTTATAAAAGAGAAAATTCATTTGATTTAATTGTTTTTAAAGGAGTTGCATTTACTTTTAGTAATAGTTTTGACTCTTTAACTGAAAACGATATGATTTATCATATTTTATTTGCTTTTGATCAGTTGAAAATTGATACCTCTGAAGTTACCTTACTGATAACAGGAAAAGAATTTTCACATGAAGAGAAACAAATTTTGAGGAAATATATCAAAGATGTTTCTTATGCCAATCCAATGGAAAATATTAAAGTAGGTTATGAATTTGAAAGCATAAACTTACAAAAATACTTCCTTACTTTAGTAAAATAACACAATGAGAATTATTGCAGGAGATTTAAGAGGTAGAAGACTTCATGCTCCATCAAATCTCCCCGTTAGACCTACAACTGACCTTGCGAGGGAAAGCCTATTTAATATATTAAGAAATAAAGTTGATTTTGAAGAAATCTCAACCCTTGATCTTTTTGCAGGAACAGGTTCTATTTCATTTGAGTTCCTCTCTCGAGGAGTTAAAGAAGCCATGGCAGTAGATCAAGATCAACGTTGCGTGGACTTTATCAAAAAAACAGCAATAGAATTTGGGATCGACAATCTATTCGCAATTAGAAGCGATGCATTTATTTTCTTAGGTCGTTCACAAATGAGTTTTGATGTGGTTTTTGCAGACCCTCCATACGATTTAAAAAAGTTTGAAATAATTCCAGAGCTTGTGCTTAAAAGTTTTGTCAAACCAAATGGGTGGTTTATAATTGAACATTCTAAAGAAATTTCATTCAAAGACAAGCCCTTTTTTGTTGAACAAAGAAACTATGGGAAGGTAAATTTCTCCTTTTTCCAATTAATAACTCAGGAGTTCTAATTAAGGTATAATTTTTAATTTCTTTATCTGAAGAATTCATTTATCTTCTCTTTCAATACCTTTCTGAATTTAGATGGGTTTGATAGTGCGTACGAAAAGGCTTCTTCAGTTAAATCAACAAACTCCTTTTTACCTTTCTTATTATATATAAATAATAGGGTTGGAGATTCAATTTCATAACTCTTAATGATTTGATTTTCTAAATCCACTTCATAATTCAGACTCTTAAAAGCTATCTCCCCTTTATTTATTTCTTTTTTGTATTTTTCTAAGGTTGAGTTTATTCCTTCTTCAATAGAATTACAAGTAGCACATCTTTCTGTACGATGGAAATAATAAATTTCTAATAACTCTTTTTCTTGATTTTGTGCAATAGTAAACACACTAACCAACATTGAAAACACTAATAATGTTATTTTTTTCATACTTTAAATTGTTTTTTTATATTTATCTTTTACTTTTATACTTTTTTATATATAATTTTCTCCTAATTAGCTTGCTATTTGATTGTTAATCTAAGCCCTAAATTGAATTGTCTACCAATAATTGGAGCGTAAATAATTGAGGAATCAAAATACTTTCCGAATGGGTCATCAGCACTTATAATTGGATTAGTTTGTTTGTAGTTGAGCATGTTTTCACAACCAACATAAATTTCTAAATTTCTAAATTTATGAGTTATTTGACCATGAAGTATAAAATATTCTGGACTCTTTTCTCCTAATTGATAAGGTAGCGGATTAGTTGAGGTATTAGGAAGTCTTGTCTGACCATGGTATTGAGCTGTGAATGAAAATTTCCACCTTTCATATCTTGTTGAATAATGTAAAGATAATAAGGCTTTGTGCTTTGCTGTTAATGGCATTTCAATAAGGTTGTTGTCTATTGTTATTCTTGAATCACTATAAACATATGCAAGAGTTGTTTCAAAGCCTTCTATAAGATTAGCGGTTACTTCAGCCTGAAAACTATTTGCAAATGATTCTCCCTGTAGATTATAGAAATGAGCTTCTGTTGCATTTTGTTCTAAATCAATAATAACTCTATTTTGGAAATCAGTTCTATGAAAGTCGATTGCCAAAGAAATAGTTCTGTCATCTTCCAAAAACCAAAGATGAGAATATGAAATTCCATAGTTCCATGCATCTTCAAGCTTTAAGCTTTCATCAAATATAAGTTTCCGTGATGAGGCTAAAAGATTAATATTTTCTGGGAGTATATTAGTGCTATGTAATCCTCTTCCAATCGAAATTCTAAAGGCAGAGTTTCTCCATGGTGAATATTTTGCATGAAGGCGTGGAGTAAAGATTGTTTGTTTGAAAAACATATTATAATCTGTTCTTATGCCAGTAACAATAGTCCAACGTTCTTTATCATTAAAAGTATACTCAGCAAAACCGCCAACAACAAACTCTTCCTTATTTTTAACCTCTCCAAAAACAGAATCCTTATTTGATAGATTTTCTTTTAGATTATCATAGTTTGAATTTGTTCCAACACTTATTTTGTTCTTATCGTTCCATAGTTCTGAATTGTAAATTAAAGTTAAGTTACCACTTAGTTGAGTTGGATTATATTCCCTTAACCCAAATTGTGAATTTAGTTGGTGGTAAACAATATTTGAGTTAACTCCAAGACTACTATTTTTTTCTTCATCTATTAAGAAACCCGTATTCTCAAAAACCTGTATTTTCTTTGTGTTTAAAACAGCTCCGTAAAAGTTTTTGGTGTTGAAGTCTTTATCTTTATCATAACGTTTATCTCCACCAGTTCTATTTTCAAATAACACATCAAATCCAAAACGACTCTTTATTTTCTCGTTATAGTTATAGAAATAACGATTTGAGGCAATAATTAAATCTGAAAGAGGGACATCAAGGAAATTATCATTATTTCTATCTGCTTTCATAAAAGTTGTTTCTCCATGAAAAAGAACAATTGACTGAAGATATTTATTTAATTTAAATGAAGAATTGACATTAATTTCTTGTTTTAGAAAATCATTGGTGAAGTACTCTAAATAGAATTTCTCTTTTCTTTCTGGTTTTTTTACATCTATATTTATTTGACCTGTAATGCTTTCGTAGCCTTGAGTAACTGAAGATGTGCCTTTTGAGATGCTTATCCCATCTAACCAAGGTCCTGGAATGTAGTTTAAGCCATAAGTTGAGGAAAGCATTCTGATGGAAGGTTGATTTTCAACTAATATCTGACTATATATGCCTGCTAAACCCAACATTTGAATTTGTTTAGCTCCACTAACCGCATCTGTAAAACCTACGTCAACAGCAGCATTATTTTCAAAACTTTCTGCTAATGAACAACAGGCAAGTCTCTTTATCCCCTCTGATGAAACATACTGACTAAAACTTGCATCCTCAGTATTTAAAGTAGTTCCAGATCTTTCTCCAACAACATTAATAATATTAAGTTCTTTTGTATCTTTCTCAAGAGCAAACTCAATATATTCCTTATATGGTGCAATATATTTTTTTGATTTATGATATCCGATATAACTAACCTCAATAAACAAACTATCTCTTTCTATTTTGTTTAAAGTAAAAAATCCTTTTTCGTCAGAAGTAGTACCGATTGGGCTATTTTCAATTCCAATATTAGCATAAGGAATGGCTTTGTTCGTTTCTTTGTCAATAACCTTCCCTCTAATTTGTTGTGAAAAAATTAGTGTTGGAAAACTAAGTATTAATAATGTTAGGGTTATTATCTTTCTCATAAATACAATTTAATGAATGTTTGTTAATGCAAATTTAGTGATTGAGTTTTTATTAACTTGTAATTCTTATTACAATCAAGTATTTTTTTCTTAATGACACTCTTTATTATTCAGTTCCACAAAGAAATTGTTAAAATAAGATTTTGCTAACTCCCAATTCTTTCTATTTATACAATATTTAACCTTAGGGGCTTCAATTTCTCCTTGAATTAAACCAGCATCCTTTAATTCCTTTAGATGCTGTGAAACCGTTGCTTTTGCAATAGGGAGTTCGTCATGGATTGCTCCAAAATAACAATTATTTTCTTTTGCTAAGAATAATAATATTGTTATTCTGGTTGGATGTCCCATTGCTTTTGCAAAACGAGCCAATGTCTCTTCTTCCTTACTAAGGCTAATCTTTTCTTGCATAAATTTAATTATTTGTAGTTTGCAAAATAACAAACAATATTTAGAACATCCAAATTTTTTCTGATTAATTTAAAAACTAAAACTTTTGTTTCCTATCTTTGCAACTTTAATTTCAAGAAAAAATAATAGATTAAAGATGTTAGACAAAAATACAATTATTGGATTAGTACTTATATTTGCAGTATTCATTGGTTATGGAATATTAACTTCCCCTTCCGAACAAGAACGTGAAGCAATGAAAATAAAACAAGACTCTCTAAGAGAAGTTCAACAAAAGATTAACTTAGAAAACAATGAGAAACAAATTATAAATTCTACTTCTCAAATTAATTCTGATTCATCAATTGTAAACCAAGACTCAATAAGACTATCTGAGTTTGGAGCATTTGCCTCATGTTCTCAAGGAACAAAAGACACTATTTCTATATCAAATGAATTATTTGAAATTAAATTTTCTTCAAAAGGTGCAATTGTTGAACATGTAACCCTCAAAAACTACTTAAGTTACGATAAAAAACCTGTAGAGTTGTTTGATAAAAACTCTTATGGACTTAATTTAACTGTTGGACAAAATATTGTTAGAACAGAAGATCTTTATTTTGAACCAACAATAAACAATAAACCAATAACAAAATCAATTTCTCTAAATCCACAAGATTCTGTTGTCTTAGTTTTTAGAGCAAAGGTGTCTGATAGCTTAAATAGTGGATATTTGGAGTTTCGTTATATAATAAGGGGCAATGATTATAGGGTAGGTTATGATGTTGTATTTAACAACCTAAAGGGAATTGTATCCGACCAAAGTTCAATTGAAATGGTTTGGAATTCTGATTTAAGAGTTCAAGAAAAGGATGCAAGTGTTGAAGTGAAAAATTCTTCTATCTATTATTTACTAAAAGATGAAGTTGATTATTTGAAAGAAAATGGATCTGACGACAAGCAAGATGAAAATGGAATTCCAATAAAATGGGTTTCATACAAACAACAATTCTTCTCAACAGCAATTATAGCAAATAATGCACCATTTTCTTCTGCAACAATGCAAACTATAACTGATAGTCGTCCAGCTAAAGATACAACCTATTTGCGTTCAATGAAATCGCTTCTAACAATTCCTTTTGATGGAGAACTTCCAAAATCGGAAATTTCTATGGATTTCTATTACGGACCTAATAAATATGCAATTATTAGTGATTATAATATTGATATGGAAGAAATTATTCCTCTTGGATGGGGCTTTTTCCTTTTGCAATGGGTTAATCGATTTGCAATTATTCCAATTTTCGACTTCTTAAGTCAGTTTGGATGGAATATGGGTATTGTTATTCTTATTCTAACAATTTTAGTTAAGATAGTTCTTTTCCCTCTTGCTTACAAATCATATTCTTCATCTGCAAAAATGAGAGTAATTCAACCTGAAACAAAGATTATTTCTGAAAAATATCCAAAGCCAGAACAAGCTATGGAGAAACAAAAGGCAACTATGGCTCTTTATAAGCGAGCGGGCATTAATCCGATGGCAGGATGTCTTCCGATGCTACTTCAGTTTCCAATACTTGTAGCTATGTTCCGTTTTTTCCCTGCCTCAATTGAGCTTCGTCAACAATCATTTCTTTGGGCAGATGACCTTTCAAGCTATGACTCAATCCTAACTCTTCCTTTCGAAATTCCATTCTATGGTTCAAATGTGAGTTTGTTTTGTTTGTTAATGACAGTTGCACAACTTTTCTATACACGAATGACAATGAAGCAACAAGCAGGAACAACTCAGATGCCAGGAATGAAATATATGATGTACCTAATGCCTGTTATGATGTTATTTGTACTTAATCAATATTCTTCTGCCCTTAACTACTACTACTTTATTTCTTTATGTTTCACTTTCATTCAAGTTTGGATAATTGGAAAAACAATCAACGAACAAAAAGTGCTTGATAAATTAAAAGCAAACCAAAATAAACCTATCAAGAAATCGAAATGGCAAGAAAGAATTGAAGCTTTGGAAAAACAAAATCGCACAATTATAGATCAAAGACAAAAACAACAAGGTAAAAGAAAGTAGAAATTTATAAATAAAATTAAACACTAATAAATAAATTCTTTTTATATGAGTTATTTTCTACTAATGATTATTATCTTTGTGTTGGGTTATTGCTTAATTGCATTAGAACATCCAATTAAGATAAATAAATCTGCAACAGCCCTTCTACTTGCGGTTGTTTTATGGACTGTTTTTTCAATGATGGGACCTGGGTTTGATCACCAAATATTACTCTCACATCTTGGAGAAACTTCAGAAATAGTTTTTTTCCTATTAGGAGCAATGACAATTGTTGAAATTGTTGATCGCCATGAAGGATTTAGGGTTATAACTGATAAAATTCACACCACAAATAAAAGAAAATTATTATGGATTATTGGAATCCTAACTTTCTTTATGTCATCAGTACTTGACAATATGACAACTGCTATTGTTATTTGTGCATTATTGCGTAAACTTATAGCCGATAAGCATGATAGATGGTTTTTCTGTGGAATAGTAATTCTTGCAGCAAATGCAGGAGGAGCATGGAGCCCAATAGGTGATGTTACAACAATTATGCTTTGGATAAAAGGTAATATTACAGCCGTAGGTATAATTACTGAAACTTTCATCCCAAGCTTAGTATCAATTTTGGTTCCATTAGCTGCCATAACATTTATGTTAAAAGGGGACATTCAAAGACCAGAAACTAATCTATCGAAAGCAGATACAATATCAATAAGTTCAAAACAAAGTAATTTAATATTTTTGATTGGGGTTGGTTCATTATTATTTGTCCCAATATTCAAAACAATAACACATCTGCCTCCATACTTAGGAATATTATTTGGATTAGGTGTTCTTTGGGTAGTAACAGAGATTATGCATGTTTCAAATAAAGATAACTACTCTCGGCTTAATGTTTCTTCAATTCTTTCAAAAGTAGATGTTCCTTCGGTTCTTTTCTTTTTAGGAATTTTAATGGCAGTTGCTTGTTTACAAACTGCAGGACATTTAGACTTACTATCAAAATCATTAGACAAAATAGGTGATATATATATAATAAATTTGATTATTGGAGTTTTGTCTTCTGTAGTTGATAATGTTCCTTTGGTTGCCGCAGCAATGGGAATGTATCCAATTGCCGATGTAGGCCATTTTGCATTAGATGGTGCATTTTGGGAATTCTTAGCATATTGTGCTGGAACAGGAGGAAGTATATTAATTATTGGTTCAGCAGCAGGAGTAGCAGTTATGGGAATGGAGAAAATTGACTTTATCTGGTACTTAAAGAAAATATCCATTTGGGCATTACTTGGCTACTTTGCAGGAGCGGGAGCATTTATTTTAATTAGCAAGTTTATACTACACACATAGAATTGAATTTGTATCAAAAAATCTTTTTTCTTATTCAAAAAATATGTTTTAAGTTTGTAAATCATTATTTGATATAAAGCAATATAAAATTTATCTACTAAAAAAATACCATTATGGACTATTTTATTTTAATGATTATTATCTTTATTATTGGTTATGCATTCATTGCGCTTGAACACCCAATAAAGATTAACAAATCAGCAACAGCCCTTTTGCTTGCTGCAATAATGTGGGCAGTATTTGCATTGATGGGACCTGGCTTTGACCACGAAGCATTAGTTCTTCATCTTGGAGAAACTTCAGAAATCCTTTTCTTCCTTTTGGGAGCAATGACAATTGTAGAAATTGTTGACCGTCATGAAGGCTTTAGAGCTATAACAGACAGAATCAAAACAACAAACAAAAGAAAATTGCTATGGATTATTGGAATCCTAACTTTCTTTATGTCGGCGGTTTTAGATAATTTAACAACATCAATTGTTATTTGTGCTTTATTGCGTAAACTAATAGCCGATAAGCACGATAGATGGTTTTTCTGTGGAATTGTAATTCTTGCAGCCAATTCAGGAGGAGCATGGAGCCCAATTGGAGACGTTACAACAATTATGCTATGGATAAAAGGAAACATAACAGCAGCTAAAATTATTATGGAAACATTTATTCCAAGCTTAGTTTCTCTATTAGTCCCACTAACTGCAATATCCTTTATGTTAAAAGGTGAAGTTGTTCGTCCTGAAAGCAATTTGTCAAAAGGTGAGCCTACAACAATCAAATCAACTCAAAGTAATATTATATTTTTCTTAGGTGTAGGATCATTATTATTTGTCCCTATTTTCAAAACAATAACTCATCTTCCTCCATATCTTGGAATACTATTCGGATTAGGAGTAATGTGGGTTGTTACAGAAATTATGCACGTGTCGAATAAAGAAAACTACTCTAGACTTAATGTTTCATCAATACTTCAAAAGGTAGATGTTCCTTCCGTTCTATTCTTCTTAGGAATTCTTATGGCTGTGGCATGTTTGCAAACAGCAGGACACTTAGACTTGCTCTCAAAATCATTAGACAAAATAGGTGATATATATGTTATAAATTTGATAATTGGAGTCTTGTCATCAATTGTTGACAATGTACCACTTGTCGCTGCCGCAATGGGAATGTATCCAATTGCAGATGCTTCAATGATTGCAGCAAATCCAGAGATGATACATTTTGCTCAAGATGGAGCTTTTTGGGAATTCTTAGCATACTGTGCTGGAACAGGAGGGAGTATATTAATAATAGGTTCAGCAGCAGGAGTTGCAGTTATGGGAATGGAAAAGATAGACTTTATCTGGTACTTAAAGAAAATATCCATTTGGGCACTACTTGGTTACTTTGCAGGAGGTGGAGTATTTATTCTAATAAGCAAATTCATCCTTCATACATAGGAAAAATGATAGGAAATAAGGACATTAAGGGTATTAAAGACATTAATGTCCTCAACCCTCAATACCTCACCATTTAATTTTTTTAAGATAAATGGTTAATGAAAACTTTTTTGTTATTAAATTTGCAAAAAGAATCTAATCTCAAAACAAATTTTTTATGATAAGTTTTACTGCTGCTATTGTTCTCTTAATTCTTGGTTATGTTCTATATGGTGCCTTTGTAGAAAAGGTCTTCGGAGCAAATAATGAAATAAAAACTCCTGCAATAGCAAATCCTGATGGGGTTGATTATGTTCCTATGTCATGGTGGAGGATTTTCTTAATTCAGTTTCTTAATATTGCAGGCTTAGGACCAATCTTTGGAGCAATTATGGGGATTATGTATGGTCCTGCTGCATTTCTTTGGATAGTTTTTGGTTCTATATTTGGAGGAGCTGTACATGACTATATCTCTGGTATGATTTCAATTCGCCAAAATGGAGCTTCTTTACCTGAGGTTGTGGGCTCGCAATTAGGTATTGGGGTAAAACAGTTTGTAAGAGTATATTCTGTACTTTTATTAGTGTTGGTAGGTGCAGTATTTGTATCAGGTCCTGCAGGAATACTTAATAGCATATTCTCGAATATCTCAATTCTTTGGTGGTCGGTAATTGTATTTGTTTATTATCTATTAGCAACACTTTTGCCTATTGATAAATTAATAGGACGATTCTATCCCTTCTTTGGATTCTGCTTATTATTTATGGCAGCAGGTATTCTAATAGCCATTTATACTAATGCAGCTCCTATCCCAGAGATTTGGATTGGAATAGCTAATCAAGAGCCTAAAGGCTTACCAATATTTCCAATGATGTTTATCTCCATTGCTTGTGGAGCAATATCAGGTTTTCATGCAACACAATCTCCACTTATGGCTCGTTGTGTTAAAAATGAGAAAACAGGTAGAAGAGTATTCTATGGAGCAATGATTGCCGAAGGTATAATTGCTTTGATTTGGGCAGCAGCAGGTAGTAGTTTTTATGGCTCAATTCAAGGAATTCAAGAATATGTTGCAACCCTTCCACCCACTGCCAACAAAGCAGCAATAGTTGTTAAAGCAATATCTGATAATTGGCTTGGAGTGTTTGGTGGATTTGTAGCAATGCTTGGAGTTGTTGCAGCACCACTAACCTCTGGCGATACAGCTCTACGTTCTGCAAGACTAACCATTGCTGACTTTCTTAAATTTGACCAAAAACCAATTAAGAATCGTTTAATGATATCAATACCAATATTTATTGCTACTTTTATCCTGTTACAAATCAATTTTGATATACTTTGGCGCTATTTTGCTTGGGGCAATCAAACCCTATCGGT
>Ga0172377_10007883_pt1 | contig 10928 bp, 7 predicted proteins | sample Pumphouse3metaG_FD_119749 | JGI IMG/M metagenome (GOLD analysis project Ga0172377, IMG submission 119749) | Leachate microbial communities from a municipal landfill in Southern Ontario, Canada - Pumphouse #3 metaG | ecosystem: Engineered > Solid waste > Landfill > Unclassified | place: Canada... | reverse complement strand
TGTACTATGATTTTTGTTGGTCTATTAGTTGAAGAGATGTATGAAGATTATGAAAAAGCAATAGAGCAGAGTTATGTAATTAGCGTTGAATCACTTTCTGAGAATGAACTTATAGAACAGAAGCAAGAAAGATTAAAATCTCTTTTAATTAAAACTGCATTGGCTATAGTTACTCTCTCATTTATACTTTTTGCTATATTTTTAGGATTTCATAACCTTTTTAACAAACTGTTACACCGAGATACAAAGAGATTTTTAAAATTTTTTGAACAAAATACGTATAGTGATTATATTATAGATCCAAACAAGATATTTTTTCAAGACTTTAAGGTAATGGTTGGATATGCAAATGAGATGGTTACTAAGATAAAAGAGCAAAGAAACTCGCTTGAAGAACTAAACCATGGTCTTGAAGAGAGAGTTTTGATGAAGATGACAAAGCTTCAACTCATTAACGAAAATCTAGAAAAAGAGAAAAAATTCTCACAAGATTTGTTAAAATCTCAAAAAGAGTTTTTAAGATATACGGTTCATGAAACGAACACACCTCTTAGTGTTATACTTATGTCCATAGAGTTATATCTGATGAAAAATCCACGAGATAGACAACTCTCAAAGATAGAAGCCGCTGTTAAAAATATCTTTAGCATCTATGATGATTTGAGTTATTTGGTAAAAAAAGATCAGGTTGAATATCCAAAAAGAGCTATAAATTTTACTAACTATATAAATGCGAGAATAGACTTTTTTACAGAGGTAGCCGAGCAGTCAAAAGTGAGCTTTAATAACAAAATTGACCAGAGTGAGATGCATATATATTTCAATGAAACAAAGCTTCAAAGAATAGTGGACAACACTATAACAAATGCCATAAAATACACGCTTCCAAAAGAAGTTATAACTGTAACACTTGTGCAAATCGGTGCTAATATAGAATTTGCAATGGGTTCAAAAGCAAAAACAATAAAAGATACACAAAGAGTTTTTCATGAGTACTACAGAGAAGAAGAAAAAGCAAACGGTTTTGGAATAGGGCTAGGGCTTGTTAGAAGTATTTGTGAGGAAGAAGATGTGAAAATCTTAGTTTCTTCAGATGCCAATGAAACAGTTTTTAAGTATATATTTAAAATGATGGGTGATTGATGAAGATTTTGCTACTTGAAGATGAGCTTATGTTAAATGATTCTATATGTGAGTACTTAGAGTCAGATGGACATAAAGTAGAGTCTTTTGTTGATGGTAACGATGCATTTAAGACAATAAAAAAAAGCTCTTATGATTTACTCATTTTAGATATCAATGTACCTGGAATAGATGGACTCTCTTTTTTAGAAGAGTTGCATGAGTTAAAGATATATGTTAGTGTCATTTATATAAGTGCATTGGTAGATATAGAAGACATCTCTCGTGCTTATAATTTAGGTTGTCATGACTACTTAAAAAAACCATTTCATCTAAAAGAGCTGGCTCTTCGCATCAACAGAGTGAAATTAGAAAGAGAGAGACCGAGAGTTCATCTTAGAATCTCTAAAAACTATAGTTATGACCAAGAACATAGTATTCTTCTGTTTAATGATGAACCGCAAATTCTTACAAAAAAACAGTCTCAAATGATAGATTTACTTGCAAGAAATAGAGGAATGGTGGTTGACTTTGAGCAGTTTCAAACTTATGTATGGAGTGAACAGCTTGTAGATAACGCCACAATTAGAGCTGAAATAAACAGACTCAAAAAAAATTTAAAAGAAGACTTCGTTATAAATGTTAGAGGCATGGGTTATATGATAGATAAACCTTAATCCCTATTTATAGGTTTAAATTCAGTTTGTACCTTTTTTTATAGCCACTCTCATCCAAATATTGAGTTTTAGATGAGGTATGCTTTTTAGTTATTGATTCATCTTTCCTATAGCACAAGAGACAAAGCTTTTTGCTTTAAGACCAGTTGACTCAAAAGTTCCAAGTTCTTCATCATCAATCGGATAACCTAGTTTTCTCATCTTTTTACGAAAAAGCTGTTCATGTTCATCATCTTTTATCTCAACATTTACAACTCTAGGTTCTTTGCTTAAGTCAACTTCAACCTCTCCAAAATCTTTTTTAAGAGATTCTTTTACGGTGTTTGCACAACCACTACACTTTATGTTTAGTGCTTTGAAATCTTTTTTCATTTTTCATCCTTTTTCATGTTTGCTGGGTGTATAACCTTACCAGAGTAGATGACTTTGCATCCTCTTGGCATAATCATATCAGAACCAAACTTTACAATAGAGCGACTTTGAGATACCAAGTCAGAAGCAATAGAAACATTTGCATCGCTTCTAAAGATATGATTAAGTCCAAAAGATGCTATGTCATCTACAGAACCAGCCCCAAAATCAACTATTTTATTTGCAGTTTTTAAGATAGATGAAGGCGTACTTTGTAAAATATTAACAAGAGTTGAAGTAGTACTAGCTATCTTTGGATTTTTAATATTTCCACTTAAGGCTTGAGTAATAATAGCACAACCATTCTTATCTACTACGCTTACGGCAAGTTTTTTAATATTGCCAACATCATCCAAATCTCCTTGAACTACAATTAGTAAATTATTTGTCTTAAGAGCGATATCATCGAGTTTTATATTTTTATCTCTTAGTGATAAGTCTAGTTGCAGTTGAGAGATTTTTGTCTCCTTTTTTTCTTTTGTATAGTAGTGAGAGAGAACAGACTTTGAGATATTTATAACATTTAAGCCAAGTAAGTCATCAATACTTTTAATCTCTTTATCAAGATCGACACCACGTATAGTTGCATCTTTTAGTGTTATATCTATATCTGCTTTTTTTTCTTTTATCTCATATTTGGCTAAGCCACTGATGATGCCACCATCTAAAGATGTTTCTTTATTTAAAAGATAGGCTAGTTTATTGGCATCAATCTTGTTGATATTTAAGATAGCTAAACTTTTATCAAGTGCTAAATTTAGCTCTCCACCAAAACTCTTTGTTTTTATATCTAGTATATCACTATGTGATGCTTCTATGTGAAGTGGTCCATGGAGAGGTTTTTTAAATGCTGCTTTATAGAGAAAAAGCTCATTAATATTTATTTCAAAATTACTCTTAATCTGCTCATTTTCAAAAGAAAAAGACTCAACTATAATCTTGTCTTCTTTATAAACTAAAGAGCCTTTTGAACGATATGGAGCTATCAAAGAGATTCTAGCATCTATCTTTAGAGGGAGTTTTTCACTTTTATAGTGCAGATTAACTTTATCTTTTATGCTTAGCATATCATCTTTGTAAGTTGCACTCAAATCAAAAGATATATACTCATCTATTTTTTCTAGAGTCATATTTCGTCTTAACTCTTTTGAACGAATATTTATATTTATATTTTTAAAGTCTCCATTCGCTAAAAAGTCTATTTGTCCAAAAGGAAGGATTGGTTTATCTAGCGCTTTAGAAAGCCTTTGCATATCAAGATTTTTAGTATAAAACTCAAATTTGTCAGCTTTTAATATAAAGCTATTTTTTGCTCCAAAGCTAGAACTACTTGCATCTATACTGAACTCTTTTTTATAAGAAGCATTACCTTCTATTTGCACCTCTTCTTTGCCAAGTTTTGTAAAGAGTTGAAACTTTGAGGTTAACTCTTTTGTATCTGTTACAAAAAAACCATCTGCATGAACTTTTGTACTAAGTTTATTAACTTTTGCATCTGTATTAAGAGAGAAAATCAATTTTTTTAAATCTCCCTTAGCGTCTAAATCTATAACTCCAGATGCCAAAGATTTTATTTCAAGAAAATCTAAAAATTCTTTTATATCTAGTTCTTTTACACTTACTTTTATATCTTTGTTTTTTAGCTCAAAACGGCTTTTTGATTTAAAATTATCGCTTGTGGCGACTATATGAAAAATATCTTTGTAAGATAAATTTCCATCAAAACTAAATGTTTTTTTTAAAAACATGGCATCTAAAGTATAATCGAAACTTAGTTTTTTCTCTGAAAATTTCAAAGTTGAAATATTGAGTTTTATGCTTTTTAACTCTTGATTAAAGCCTGATATGCTAGGTGAAGATAAAAATAAATGACTCTTTTTACTCTTTATATCAAGCTCAGCTTTTATATTTATTACCCCACTTACAATATCTTCATAGTCTAAAAATTCTAGAAGCTTTTTTATCTCTAAAACCTTTGCATCTAAATTAAGTTTTTTATCTTTTAAAGTAATATTTAAATCACCTTCAAACTTTTTTGAAGAGATAGAAAGTTGATTGTTTTTTAAATCAAATAGGAATTTTTCAAGATGTATTTTTCTTTCTCCTAGAGCTAGAGAACAAGATGCACTAATATTTGCATCTTTAAACTCACCCTTTGCTTCTAGTTTTAAAGTACCTAGTTTTTTACTTGTTAACATACCATCAAGAGTAAAGTCCTTGTTCTGTTTACTTAGCTTAAAATCTACGACTCCTTCAAGCTCAAACTCTAGTGAGTTTTGTTTTTTAAACTCATCTACATTTAAAGCCTTAGCATCTATATCAACAAACCAGTCATCATTCAGCTCTTGTATTTTTACTTTTAACTCGGCACCATAAAGAGTACCCCTTGCATCTACTATAAGTTTTTCATCATAAGTGATGTTTGCATCTGCTTTTATATCTCCTTTTAGAGGGTGATATTTTTTAAAAGCATCTATATCACCGCCAAATTTGGCTTCTATTTTTAGAGGAAAAAGGTTTATCAGTTTTGCATCTATTTTGTTTTGTGGGTTTTGTATGTATGCTTTGAAGCTTAAGTCTCTGAGCTTTAGTGAGCTTATCTTTACTTTTTGTTCAAGTAAATTTGAAGTGTAACTTTCTATCATAAAGCTTGTAACTGGTTTGATAAAGGTTATAAAAGAGATAAGTACAATGGTAAAAATAGTTATAAAAAAATACTTAATAATCTTCTTTAACACTTATGAGACTCCACATATAAAATAGATTTTTATCATAGTATCTTCTTGATTAATCCATCTTTTGTTTGTAAAGTTTTAATTCATACTCTTTTAGTATAATCTTGTTTATTATTTACAGGAGAAATCATGGAAGCCATTTATCCATACGCACATATTATACATCTTATACTTGCTATTATGTTTTTAGGTTATGTATTTACCGATTTAGCGGTTATCTCAGCACTCAAAAGTAAGTTTTCAAAGCAAGATGAAGAAAAAATGAATCAAGAACTAGGAAAAAGAAGCTTTAAAATTTTTCCTCTAACACTTTTGTTTTTAATCCTAACAGGTGGCATGATGATGTCAAAGTATATAAACTCTAGTGCGGGTATTTTTGAGACAAATTTGCAAAAAATCTTGATGTTTAAAATCGCTCTAGTACTTATCATAGCTCTTGGCGTTCTCTCAAATTTATACAAAAAATTTACAAAGAAGAAAAAGAGTGAGTTTATGCAATATCACTTTCATAAGCTCGTTATTGTGCTAGGACTTCTTATCGTTATATCTGCACAGTGGATGTTTTTAGCTTAAAAACTCCACTAAGTCATCTAAGGAAAGTGGCTTGCTATAGAGATATCCTTGTAGCATATCGCATTCTATTGTTCTTAAGATTTCACTTTGTTCCTCATTTTCGACACCCTCAGCAACAGTTTTAAGATTTAGTGATTTTGCAAGAGCCATAATAGCATTAACTATACTTTTTGAATCATCATCCTTCTCTAGCTCTCTTACAAACTCTCTATCAATTTTTAGAGTGTCTATTGGGAGTTTTTTTAAGTATGACATTGATGAGTAACCAGTACCAAAATCATCTATAGATAGTTTAATCCCTAGTTTTTTAATCTTATTTAGTATTTCTATAACACTTTGAATATTTTGCATAATGGAAGTTTCAGTTATTTCAAACTCTATTAAAGATGGCTCTACACCACTCTTATGCAAAAGCTCTTTTACTTCATTATAAAAGTTTTCATCATCGAGTTGATTTGCTGAGACATTAATAGAGATAGTGATAGGAAAAGATAGTTTTTGATTTATGATTTTCAAATCATGAAGAGCTTGTTTTATAACCAAACTTCCTATCTTGTTTATATAGTTTGACTCTTCTGCTATTGGTATAAATTTATCTGGTGGGATAAAACCAAAATCTTTATCTATCCATCTTATAAGAGCTTCAACTCCAATGGTTTTATGTTCAGTGTATGAATATTTTGGTTGATAGTTTAAAAAAAAGCTATTGTTTGCTATGGCATGTCTGAGTTTTGTGTCTAGTTCTAGACGATATATGGCATCTTGATTCATAGCATCGTTGAAATATCTAAAAGTATTTTTACCCTTATTTTTTGCTTCATACATCGCTGCATCTGCATTTTTGAGTAAATCGTTGTACTTCTTACCATTTTGCGGATATAAACTAATACCGACACTCCATCCAACATTTACTTCTCTATCTTGAATCTTTATTGGATCTTTTACAGTTTCTAATATGGCATTTGCGAGTTGAGAGATGCTAAGCAAGTTTTCATATGGAGCTAAGATAATAAACTCATCTCCTCCTAGCCTTGAGAGTATGCTGTCTTCTGAGATAATACTTTTTAATTTTTGAGCCATTTCAATAAGCACAAGATCTCCTACTTGATGACCGAGTGAGTCATTTACCCATTTAAAGTTGTCGAGATCCAAAAATAGTATGGCAAACTCTTCACTGTTATAGTGCGAAGATTTTAGGTATGTTTCAACTTCTTGTTTAAAGAGTTTTTCATTTGGCAATTTTGTTAAAAAGTCATAAAATGCGAGTTGATGGATCTTGCTCTCACTATCTTTAGCTTCAGTTATGTCGTGAGATATTGCAATGAAGTTTACTATCTGCTGGTTTTTGTCTCTAACGCAGATTATAGACTGTTCCACCTCATAAACAGAACCATCTTTGTTTCTATCACGAAGATTATTACTCCAAAAGTCATGTTCTAATAGACTGCTCCACATATCTTTGTAAAACTCATTATCACCCCAACCAGAGCTTAATAGTTTTGGATCTTTTCCTAAAATTTCTTCTTTAGAATATCCTGTGAGTTTTTCGAAAGATTTATTTACTGAGATTATTTTGTTGTTTTTATCACTTATAAGGATTCCATCAGATGAGTGTTTAAATACAATAGATGCTATCTCTAGTTCTTTTTCATATTCAATTCTTTTTGTAATATCGTGGATTGTTCCTATAGATCTTATGATATTTCCATCAATATCAAGTGTGTGGATGCATCTCTGTTCAATGTACTTTAATTTTTTGTCTTTTGTGATGATGCGATGTGTAATGCTATAAGGTTTTTTATCTTCAAGTGACTTGGTGTAAGCATCACTAACTAGTCTGTAATCTTCTTCATATACATAATTAAAAAAGTCTTTATAGCTAGGTTCTATCTCGCTGGGTGCAAGCCCAAAGATTCTGAAAACTTCTTCAGACCAAAAAAGCTCATTTGTAGCATAATCTAGTTTCCAATGACCAACTTTAGCTATAGCCTGTGCTTCGTTGAGATTTTTGATGAGACTTTTGATGTTTGTAACATCTCTATCCACTCCTCTGTATCCGATAAAGTTATTTTCTTTGTCGTAGAGAGGAAACCCAGTTGTTTGAAGTGTGACTAATGAACTATCTTTGTGGATGTTTATATTTTCAAAATCTTTAAAAGGTTTTCGTTCTTCTAATAGTTTATTATAAAATTTTTCTACTCTTTTTGCTTCATCTTGTGGCATAGTAGAAAAAGAATTTTTACCAACAATCTCATCAACTTCATAACCTAAAAAATCTTTTACTCTATCACTTACAAAGGTAAAGATGCCATTAGTGTCAATCTCCCAAATCCAATCAGATGAAGCTTCTAAAAGTGTTGTGAGCTTATCTTTAGACTCTTCTAAATCTTCTTGGAGAGTTTTGTGATGTGTGATATCAGAGATAATTGCTTTGATGGCAACTATGTTTTTTTCTCCGTCTTTTACTATAGAGGTTCTTTGGTTTAGCCACTTAATGTTGTTATCTTTATCGATAATTTTGTATTCAAAAATTTTAGTTGCATTACCAGTCATAAGTTCTTGGTACATTTTTGTAAAGTATTCTTTACAATCAGGATGTATAAGCTTTTGTACAAGAAGTGGATTGTTATAAAATTCCTCTGGAGTATATCCAAAAAGAGAAGTTGAAGAGTCTGTAATATACTCACACTTACCACTTGGCAAATGCATATAATAAAGAGCGTCTTTAGAATTTTTTAAAAATAGTTCCTCAAAATGCTTTATAGAGTTGTGATTATTTATCAAAATAAAACACCTTAAATTAATTTATAGACATTCTACATAATAGTTGATTATAAGGAAATTAAGATAGATTGAGCTTGAATTAAATAGTTGTTGAATTATTTAAATTAAGGGGTTCTAGGTACCGAAGCTTACTTTTTAATCAACATATAGATTACGATAGTCTGTACTATTATCACAAGAGAAAATTTTAGTATAAAAGATACTTTTTTAACCTTATGTCTAAAGAGAAACATAGCTATAATAGAACCAATTGTTCCTCCAATTAAGCTAGAAAAAAGTAGCTTATTTTCTGAGACACGGCTAATATTTTTAGATGTTCTTAACGCTTGCAGTTTGTCATAAGCATAAAGTGAAAATGATACTAAACTCATGCTCAGTATGTAGATTTCAAAATATGTAAGATCAAAAGAGATATAAATCATAACTTAGTTTTTCCTTGATTTTTGAATTGGCGAAGACATTTATGATTGAAAATTAGTTTAGCTAGATTAAATAAAAATTTCATTTGATATTTAGAATTGTGAGTTGTTTAAGATGGCTCCGGATACTGGAGCTAACTTCATAGACTAGATAATACCATCAAATACCATATTTACGGAATTTTCAAAAATAAACCTACAAAGATATAACTCATTTTATATGATTATTTAGCACCGAAATGGCACCGAAAAAGTCTAAAAGAATTTTGTCTATATGGCTAGCAAAATTTCAATACTACAGTATCTTATCACTAAATGGTAAAGATTTAATATATGAATTGATGAATTTATAATCTAGATTATCTTTATTAATTGCTGGTAATTCAAGCTTAATTTGACCCAATGTTTTGTTAGCTTGTCTACCAAAACTATATTTGTATTTATTTGACATAATAATTGTACATATATAAAGTTTACAGTAAATAGACATTTCACTTTTTGGTATTAAAAGGTATAAATCCCTTCCACTATAAAAAGGTTTTGTTTGAACAAAAGTTGATAAAACACTACTTCCTCCTCCAGCAACAGTAATGAAACCTGCTTCTTGAGGTTCTAGATTTTGAATTTTTTTTACATATGCAGTTACACCGTTGTTTTGCTTGGATCTAGATACAAAATTGATAGCTTCCTTATCATCTAAAGTTGTTTCTTCACATATATTTAATTCTAAATTTACACCATATTTTACTTCAAATAAATCACTTATTATAAATTCTTCGTAGTTCTTTGCTCGAAGATATTTATTTTTATTTTTAATATTTGTTGAAAGATGTTTATGTCTCAATGTTTTAATATATTGTTCCATATAGTGCCAGTCAGGTTTAGTATCATTAATTGCTGGTAATAATATTTTAGATTCAATCATTCTTTCTGGTCTCCATTTACGACCATATGCCCATCTATATCTATCATGCTGTATTACAGTTGCTACAAATAATGCTGTAAATTCATTAAATTCACCATTTAAAATATATAATGGATTAACATCATGACTACATGTAAATTCACAATTCTGGAAATAGGCATATCCAACTGAACCATTGTTTGTAACACATAATGCATTTGCTGAAAATAGTTTATCTTCAAGTGGTGCATTGTTTTCATTACCTGTTTTTGATGCATTCTGAATATCAACAATTGAATAGTATTCTGTAACACCATTATTCTTATCTGTGGCACCTAAAAATGGAATATTACCTTCAATTGTATGATCAGGTTTTTTATTATAAAAGCCTTTTTTACATTCAAATATATCTTTGAATGTAAATTCCTTCCAATTAGATGTATCAATTTTCATATAAAGCTCCATCCTTAATTAAATATGCTAAATATTCATTTATTGTAGTTTGAAAATCTTTTTCAGTCAATTGTGTATAATCTGTTTTCATGTAAGCTTCACATAACCATTCATCCTCAGCATTCACTTTTTGTGTGATTGACAAACCATTAATTGAAGTTCTATTGTTATATAAATCTAACCATTGTTCTAATGTTTCTAACCATCTACTTCTACCAGTTTCATTATTAATCTGTTCAACACGACCTAAATTCTTTTTCTTTTTAAAACCATCATCTTTATAATATCCAAAGAATGTTTTTCCACTTGATGTATGTTTTTTCCCTACTTGAAATACCATACAGCATGCTGAAGCTGCAGCTCCAGGGTAAAAGATTTCATTTGGTAACGTGAAAACTGCATCAAGAGTGTTTTCTTCTAAAAGTGCTTGTTTAATATTTTTTATTTCTTTACTATTACCAATTGCACAAGCTACTGGAAGCAATACAGCTATTTTCGCTTGTACACGATTTTTATTTAGTAAATCTGCAATATATTTTACGAAATATAATCCTTTTGATGGATCTTCTTTTTGTTTTGACTTCCAAAGTTTAGTATATTCGTCTGGCATATGTTTTTTTTGTGCATTATAAGGAGGGTTCATTAATATAATATTAGGTTTAGAATCTATAATCCAATCTGAAAAATTAAAACAACTTCCGTTAATGATATTCGAATTTCCATCCCCATGGATTAACATATTCGTAGTAGCTAAACCATAAACATTCTCATCCCATTCTATACCAAATATTTGTTTTTTCTTAACATTTTCTTCTTCTTTAGCAGTTGCACAATCATCTAATGCTTGAGT
>Ga0172377_10007881_pt1 | contig 10929 bp, 3 predicted proteins | sample Pumphouse3metaG_FD_119749 | JGI IMG/M metagenome (GOLD analysis project Ga0172377, IMG submission 119749) | Leachate microbial communities from a municipal landfill in Southern Ontario, Canada - Pumphouse #3 metaG | ecosystem: Engineered > Solid waste > Landfill > Unclassified | place: Canada... | reverse complement strand
CTGCTTTATTGATTGCCGGTGCCGGTGTGGGGCATTGCCGCCCTGGGTGGAGGCGGTCGAGATTTCTTTCGTCGGCGCCGCTGTTCGACAGCAACCTATCACATTCCTTTAGCGCACACCTTGATCACATCGTGGCAGTTGAGGATTTTTTCGAGAAAATCGTTCGGGACGTATATGTAACGGTTGGATGCTTCATAGCCGAGCGCGCTGTTTCTCCGGACAAGCTCCAGCATCTCCTTGGCCGTCGCGCATTCCGCTGCGGCGCGTTGCGTCATCTCATCCTTGTCGCCGCGGTCGCGCGCCAGGATAAACTCAGCCTGGTCAACACAGGTCTTGAGCGTAAGCGTCGCCGCGCGGAAGATCACCGCCTCGTCCGCGGCGATTTGTTTCGCCGCGCCTTCACACCGCGCAACGACATCCTTCCAGAGCGCATCACCCTTTTCGAATCCTTCGGCGCAACGCCTCATCTGCTCTATCCATCCGCGGCGGTTGTCCGCATACCCGCCTGACCACCGCTCAAAATCGTCGTAAGGCGTGTTGACCATCGTCGCGGGCCAATCGGTCTTCTTCGCGTAAAGGAGATTCGCGGGCCCCATCTGCACTGGCGCGTAGTAGACGGTCTGCCACTCGATCGGATAGTTGCGGAACCCGTCACTGTAGGCAGTCCAGGCCGCGCGCACTGCGTCAGCCGCATTACCGTAGCGCTTTCGCGCGACACGATCCAACACGATCTCGCTGGAATCCCCTTTTCGGAACTCATTGAAAAGCATGAGGTTGGGCGACGGGTATCCGCCCTGTGACCAAGAGAGCATGACGCTGTCCACCGGCGTGCCGGAGAGGTTGTATGCGTGTTCGACGACAAGATCCATGGTCGGCAGATACGGCACAGAACTCAGCTCCCACGAGCACGAGACCTGTAGCTTCGCGACACAACCGAGCCCGGCGTCCGCCGCCGCTTTCCAGAGTCCAAGCGCCCGATTACCGGGCCCCGGATGCGAAATCGAGTACTCCGTCACCTTGCGTTTCTTCCCCGCCTGCTCAAACGGCAAGTACTTCTCGCTCCAGAGGAGGAGCTTGCCGTCCTTCGGCAGCATCGGGATGACGCGCTCGTCGACCCCGTCCACCTCCCAACCCACGTCATAATACCAGACTTCGGCTGCGGGATTGCCGGCCTTGACGCCGCGAACAATCGCCGCATTGACTTTGGCGACGAAATATTCGTACGGCTTGTCCTTGCATTTCGAACACGTCTGTTGCGGACCCTTGAACGCCGACGCGCAGTGAGTCATCGTCTCGCTCATCGTAATGGTGAAGACACCGCCGAGCCCCGTCACTTCGGTGAAAAGACTCTTGAGGCTTCCTTCAAGCCACGCGAGCGTCGCGGGATCTTCCGTGCACATCGCGTAATAACCCGCGCCTCGCGGCTCAATGGCACCGCGCATTCCTTCACGCCCCGGGATGTCGAAGAACGAACCCGGCTGCGAGCGCGGCTCGTTAATGTACAGAAAGATCTTCACACCGTACGGGGCGGCGCGGTCCACAAGCTTCTGCAGCGTCGCGCGACGGCGCGATGCTTCGTCGCTCCATTCCGGATAGTTCGGATCCGTCGAAAGCGTCGCCAGAACGACATGAAACCAGAGCGCATCCACACCGCACTCGGCAAGCCGGGCAATGAGGCCTTCGCTGCAGCTCGCCGCATCCGCATCATCGAGCACGTCGCCGTAATCCGCACAATAGGGAAAGATGAGCTTTCGCTGAAACCGCGCGTCACCCGCCTGCTGTTTCGCGCCGCCCTTCATCGTTTCCGGCACCTCGGCGAGACGATGCATGAAAGCGAAGCGCGGCTCTTCCCGGGTGTCGACAATTTTAACCCCTTCATCATCGAGGATTTTCTTGAGATTCAGCCGCGCCTTGCGTCCTGCCGCATCGTAATCAGCGGAATAGACGATCGGCTCCGCCGCAGGTTTGTCACTGCCCATTTTACTGAGGAGAAAGTCGTCATACATGAGCGCGTTGCGCAGTTCCTTACGGGACATTCCGGTTACGGCCATGATCTGCGGATAGGGTAAAATCTGCCAGTTACGACGGAGGATCGTGACATAACCGCCGCGCTTCCATTCGGACGGCACCTTGGAGAGCGGATCGAGTCCCATCTCAGCGGCGATGCGGCGGATGTCAGCCGCTGTCGCGCCAACCGCGGCGGCGAGCGTTTCCGCCGGAACAAGCGTCCAGTTGCGAAAGACGAAGGCCGAGAGCGCGTCGGGGAAAGGGCCGGTTCCAATCGGCTTTTTCCACGCCGGCTCGCCGGGAAGCTGCACGAAATCGGGGTCTGTCGGACAACTGATCTTGATCTTGTCGCCTTTGCTTGCGCCTTTCAAAACGAAATCGACGACTGTGCCGTTCTTCATCTCCGCCGATACGGTGTGCCCGCCCCGAACACGGAAATTCTCGAACCGTCCGGAAAAGTTTTTCGGGACGGACGGGAAAATACGTATCTCGCCACCCCAGCTCTGGCAGAGCGCTTCGGACGCAAGCATGAGAAACGCAGCGCCTCCTTCAAGCACGGGTGCGACAAGCGCCTTGCTGTCCGGATTGTAGGTGAGGTCGTTTGGACCGCGGCGTCCATAACCGCCTAACTTGCCGTAGTAGTTGCGCCGAATGAGTTTCGGCGCCTTCTTGACATTCTCAAGCGCCTGCTCGCGCGTCAAATCGGTCATGATGATCGGGTTGTGTGAAAAGACTCCGTTCGGCTTCGCGAAACCGTCGTAAAAGTCTGTAAGCGCCTTCCAGCCCTTTTCGCCGCCGTAGAGGCGCGTCGTCGCCATGCCGATGTAGAGTGCGCTCCATTCATGCACTGGATGAGGCTCAGGGGTTTCATAGGAGATTTCGACCCCGTATTTCCATGCGTAATCAAGCGTCTTCTTCGCGGTCTCGACATCGGTGTCGGCTTCGGACGGGAAGAACGGATAAAAGAGATGCCCGCCGTACATGTAATGATCGTCCGGAATCTCCGGTCCGCACCACCATCCGCCTTCAGAGTGTTTCGCGGTCGCGGGATAGTGCGCCAGAATATCCTTCCAAAGCTTGCGTTCTTCCGGATCGCATTTGAAACGCGTCGCCGCTTCGACCGCGACCTCCAGACACGGCTTCAGACACGCGATCGTCGCGGTCTCATCCCTGGTGCCCGTGAAAATCTCCGGCGGGACGGACCAGATGAAGCGGTAAATCCCCTGCTCGTCCCGGGTCATGGTCTCAGTGTAGAAGAGAATGAACTTTTTGAGCAGCGGATAAACCTCCCGGAGGATCTGCTCATCGTGCGAATACCACCACGCCTGCGCAAGGACGAGTCCCGAATACGCGCCGCCGCAAAGCGTGTAACGGTAGTCGGCGATTGGATGTTCGAACCCGTACTGGTTCATATTGAGCGGCAAGTAAGCGCCACGAACCCCAAAAACCTCCTTCGTGCGACGCTCCAACTCGGGCATCGCATCCGTGTAGGTCTGGACAAACGTCTTCACAAAGCCCGCATGGTTAAGCGGGAAGAAGGGCATCATCGGAATCTGCACGTTTTGATCGTGAACATAACAGTGCGATCCAATGCCGGCGTTGCCGCCGTCCAAAGGCCCATAGGTGAGCCCGTTCAAAGCTGGCATCGGGGCTCGCCCGAACTGGGACGCGAGCGCGTAGAGCGCGTAGTTCCACTGCGTGTCAATAGTCTCTTCGCTCGAGAAAACCGCCCGCGCGCCCTTATCCCAAAACTTTTTCCACCACGCGCGGTTGTCGGAACGCACCTTCGCAAAGCCGTCCTTTTCCGCCGCCTTGACCGCAGTGACCGCCGCGCCACGCGGATCCGCCGCGTCGCGGGTCGTGCGAACCGCAAGGAAGAGCGTGCGAGACCCGGACGCGTTCAATCGCGCGGTTCGGCCGATTGTCCGTACCTCGCCGGGAGCGGTTAGCGCGACCGCGTAGTCCTCGCCTCCAGGCATCTTCTGCGTGAATGAGACGGTGCCGTCAGACACCTGCCACGCAAACGGCAACGCATCAAGCCGCGGATCCTCGGGCCGCGCGAGTTCGATCACAGCATGGCGTTCCGGCGCATTCGGGTCGCCAATGTCCACCACCATCACGTCTCGAGAGCGCTCGATGAACGAGAGCGCCTCAGGCGTGAGGAACGGCGAGGTCATCTTCGAGGAAAGCTCGCCCGTCCGTGTGTCTAGTTCCTGACGCGTCGCCGGGATGGAGGGCATCGACCAACCTACGCCACTCCAGAACCGTACGCGCAGGATCGCCGCGGACATCGACAGGGTCAGACGGTCACCATCCGCAGGCCCCTTGATGGAGGGACGCTCCGCCACCCTGAGAAAGGCGACGGAACGCCCGTCGTTCGTGGCGACACACGCCATCACCTTGTCGTGCGACAGGTAATCGCACTCAAAGACGCGCGAGTCAAGGACGTCGTTGCGGTTGATCATCCACTCGAGATGCATGGGGGCGTAAACCATCGCGGCGGTCGCACCGTCGCCAATGAAGAGTCCGTCCTGCCAAATCGACCCCGCCTTCTCGCGGACGAACGATGTGGCGGCAGACACTACCGCCAGAGGTAAAACTACGGTGGACGCGGTCAAAAACATCGTCAGCATTTTTATCGGGTAGTTCATTCTGCCTTTTCGTATAGTTCGAGATCGCGGTATTCTTCGTTGCAATCAGAATAAAACGAAGCGAAGATGACCTTGGCTCCGGACTTCTTCACGATCGAAAGAGCCTTGCTAAAGTTGGCTTGATCCGTGGCTTCGGCGAGACGTCCAAAAGGTGTTTCGAGCTGACCGGCAAAGCCCTTTACCGGCACAGAGAGATAAACCAGCTCCGCATGCGCGTTGGCTGCGCGCTCGGCAGCCGCGGTTAAGGTCCGGTTTTTCTCCAAAGCGTCGGCGGCAATCGCGAACGCCGGCTTGAAGTTAGGCTCCGCCACCGCGGCGACGAACTTGTCGGAGGTCTCGTAGTCGGATGGATATCCGCGGCGTTGCGCGTTCCGAAAATAAACCGTAATCCCTTTGGCGCCGGCCTTCTGCGCGAGGAGCTTGAGCCCCGCTGTGAACTGGGCTTCAAATTCCGCGGCCGTGAGGCCGAACCCGCGCTGATGCAGGGTGACGACCAAGGTCTTTGCCCCCAGAATCGCCATCTTATCGAGAACGTCATCGATCTTGCGCCAGCTTTTCTTGATCTCATAGGTATTGTTGGTAACAATGCGGAGGTCTGGATAAAGATTAAAGCCGCTGCCGAAATCGACACCCACATCGAGCTGCTGCAGTTTTACCCAGTTTGCCTGTTCCTCGATGTCCTCCTTCGACCGGCCCGCGAGATAGCGCCAGTCGATCATCACGCCGCCGTACTGCTGGAAGAACGAGGGGCGGCGGAGAATCGCCTCCTTGATCGTGCCGATCGCGTTGTCGTGGTCGCGGACAAAGAGCATCCGGCTCGTCGGATTCGGCGGCGGCTTCGTTTCGGCGATTTCGCGCACGTCCTCCTCGATAAATACGCGGAACGCGCGCGTACCACCACCAACAATCGTGTTCTTCGTGTTCTTGCCGATGATCCCTTTGTCAATGCAGTCAACCACATAGGCGGGATCGTCGAGTTCCGTCGCGTCAAGCGGCAGTTCTTCGATCGTCTTGATCCTGCCGGCAAAGGAGACGATCTCAAACGGTTTCTCCTCCCAGGTGCTGTTGGAGATGAGCAGCGTATACTCGCCTTTTCCGCGGCGGCATGTGACGAGCGAGAGACCGTTCTCCGCAGGCGTTTCCGACGTTCCGAAAACCATCTGTTCGCTGATTGCCTCGGCCAACGCGGACTTGGTCTCGGGAAGCAGCGGAAAAGGGTTCTTCATCTTCTGGTCGTCCGGCGCACCCGGAGGAAGGCTGCAGACGGGCTGATCGACAATGCCCCAGTCGTTACCTGGGAGAACGGTCACCTTGCCGGACCCGGTGGCGCCAAGGCCCTCCGGGAAAAGCCGTTTTTCGTTACCGGCGGTCATCACAAGGTGACCACCGCCCCGCACGTACTGACGGAGTTTGGCGACCGTTTCAGCGCGGGGTTCGATCTTGGTCGTGAGAACGACGAGTCCGTACTGGTCGAGGAGCCAAACCGGAGCGTCGGTCAACAGACAATCGGCGAAATCCCCGTAGGGCGTCTCGACACTGAATCCGTCCTCGTTGTGCATGAAGCCGCTCTGCGTGTATCCGGGGTAGATCGTGTCCATCACGCCGTGGGCAAAAAAGTCGCCTTCATCGTAGTTGACATTACCCCAGACCGTGGCATTCGACCCGTAGTTTTCACGCAGGAATTTCCACCCCGAAAAAAAGTCGAAAAGGACAGCGACCGGAACATGCATAACGCCGGGCTGGCCGTTTTCGCGGAGCCACTTTTGGCATTCGCGGTGAACGTTGGCGATGGGCGTGAGCACATCCTTGCCGTCCTGGTCTTTCATGTAATAACCCCACTCGACCCCGACAGCCGCGGAATTGTAGAAGATCTGCGCCATCATAAGCTTTTTCTGCAGCGCGAGCGAGGTGCCGTTGAGCGGATGCGCTTTGCCGCGTTTGCCGATGTCCTCATCCTTCGGGTTCTTAGGATACTGCTTATATCCCCAGCGGTTGAAGGTGGAGACGTTACCCCACCACGGCACCCCGTATTGCTTGCCGGCGCCGCGGATGAACGAGTAGTACATCTGGGCATTGGGAAGCATCTGGGCTGTCTCGGCGCCGATCATGAGATAGCAGTTCTCCTTGAGGAAGTAGTGTCCGTAGGTGAGCGACACCAGAGTCGACATGCGGTTGCCGAGGTGCCAGTGCATCGATTCGAAGTGACGCTGAAAGTTCAAGTACTGAGCATAGCGTGAACGGCTTGAAGGTTCCACCGCTCTGGCATAGGCGGCGATGTAGAGCCCGTCCTGCTCGCCGTTGTCCATGCCGAGCCAGTGCTCGCCGAGTTCTGATTCGAGCTTCTGTTTCGCCCAGGAAGGCATGAAGAACTCATTGCGGTTGCCGTGGAGCGCATCCCCGGTTCCGGGAAGAAACGCGTAAGTGTCGAGAACATAGGCGTTGCGCTTTTTGACATCCCGGATGAAACCATCAAGCTGCTGCTCGTTCTTAAGGAAGTAACCCCAGTACGCCCAGACAAAATCGCCAAGTTGGTCTTCGTCGATGTAGCGTTTGAAGTTCTCCGCAGTCGCGTGCCGGAGCGCCATGAAATGGGTCTTGTTGCCGAGCGACTCCCACGTCGGCGGTTTCGAGTCGCGGCGCGCGTCGTCCGGATGCGTCCGCGGATTCATGTAATGGGTGTAGACGGCGGGGCCCGCACATGTCACGGAACCCGTTATAATCAACACCCATGCAATAAGCGTTTTCATGTTCATTTGTCTTTCTGTTCTGGCGAAAGCATTTGCCGTTATCATCGCAACAGTCAATGAGCCATCGCATTTCTTTGATGGTGATTTTCCCTTCACTCCAAGATTTCGAAGACGGCAATGTCGCCGGACGGAACCTCCCACCAAAATGCGCCGCCGTCAACGCCCGCCGTTTTCCCGGACATGAGTTCCCGAACCGATTTCGCATGGATCTTCCCGAGATCAACCGTTATCGTCGCCACGCCAGCGGGATCGACAACTTGCGCGGTATCTACGAACTTGGTGACCCCCTTGTTGTTGACCGCCCACAACCACCATCCGGCCTTCGTGCGGTTAAGACCGTACTGGATGTCGCCGCGGACACGGATCGGGAAGAGATCGTGCTGGAGTCGCTCCAGCATGTACGCGGTGAAGGAGAATGTCCGGTTTGCGTTACGCGTCTGGTCGATGACCCACGCGGGATCATGCTCAAACTTCGGCGCCATCCACAGGGGCGCGACGACAACAACCTTGCCTTTGCCGAATTTCGCGACCGTGATGAGCGGACGCCCCTTCGCGTCTTTCGCCACGATTTCCGTCCCGCGCTTGGGGTTCAGCTCAAGCGCGTCGTAAACTCCGGCGACAGGAAACGTCTGGCCGCGGTCATCCTCGAAATTCCCTCTCACCTCGAACGTCTCACCTTCAGACTCGACACCGGCGAAATCGAAACCGCGCCTCAGGTACGCGGCGTTCAGCACGAGCGTGCCGCCGTTGGCCACGTACGTCTTGAAGGGCGTAGCCAGATCGACGTTCTCGGGATACTTGCCCGTCAGGACCGCCGCGGGATAGGTTCCGAGCGCCGCAACGAACGTTTCCGGAGGCTGGGGCGTGTCCGGGACGAGCACGTCATACATCATCGCGAACCTAGAATTATGTAGATTCCCCTCTTTGCCTTCCCTCATGAGTTCGCGGCGGCAGAAGCCGGGGCAGATCGTGAAGAAGACGCCGTCCACCATGCTGTCCTCAATGCCGTAGTCGCAGAAGCCCCATGGCTTGCCGCCGCAGGTGTTGTAACCCTGCGCAAGCGGCACGAGAATCGCGACAGGCGTATATGTCGCGCCGCGGTCCGGATGCTCCTTCGTAAAATCGTGGAACCCGGAGAAATTGCGGCCGCGTTCAGAAAGACGCATGAGCCCGCGTTCCTTGTCCTCTTCGAAAAAGTTGCCGCTCCATGACTCCGGCTCGACGCCGCCAGCGCCGTTCAGGTAGGCGTAGTAGCAGACGCGGCGTTCAGACGAGGGCGAAATCCCTTTTTCGGGAGAGGTCATGCCGGCATGGCTGTTGTTCTCCCAGCCGCCATCCCGGGTCGGTCCGTTGAAGAATCCGGCAACGTACCACCGCCAGGGGATGCCGAACTGCCGGGCGGCGCCGCGGATAAACATTGCGGAAACGTCCCAGCGGTATTCGGCGTTCCAGTCGCTCGTGTTCGTCGTCTCCGAAACGAGCGTCGTCGCGCCCGCCGCGGCAGCCATGTGGTCGACGAAGTTCGCGCTGCGGAAGGACTCGAAGAGCGCGGTGTCGTTGTAATGGATTTCAAGCTTGCGATTCATGTACCAGTAGGCGCGCTGGAGCCAGTCGTAGCGGTTGGTCCACGCGTACGTGTTCCAGACTTCGTTCAGTTTCGCGCGGAGCCGGTCGCTGAACTTCGGGTTGTCGCGCCCGAGCTGATGCTGTACGAGATCAACGACCCATTCGCTCTGCATACGGATCGAAGTGAGTGTGGGCTGGTCGCGCCTCCAATCCGCGTAATCGTCGTAATCCAGATCAACTTCCCCCGCGAGCGATTCGCTGAAACGGCACTTCGGATGGAACATCAGCGTCACCGGACGCCCCGCCTTCTGCGCCGCCGCAAGGTTGTTCCAAGAGTTGCAGCCCTTGCCGCCGAAGTTCCCAGCCACCGTCCGCCACGTCGCCTTGTCCTTCGGAAGCGCGAGATGTCCCGACCAGAAGACAATCCCGCACTCCTTGAACATATTAAGGTTCGCGAGCTCCGGATTGTCCCACTTGCCCTCAAGCTTCACCATCGGATCGGAATACTTCCACGAGAAGAAAAACGTCCAGTAGTCCCTCCCCAGAACTTGCTTCGGAACATGACGCTCGGGAGCCTGATACGGTGCGTCACATGACGTAAGCGCAAGGAAAAAAATGGGGGCGGCAACTGCCGAAAACAGGTTTTTCGCGGTCATTTGATAATGACCATCAGGCCCCTGTCGACGAATTCGACGCCAAGCTGACCGTTGACGTAACTGACCTTGGCGTTGAAGCGCTCCAGACAGGACGTGTCGCCGGTAAACGTCACAGTCGACAGGGATGCGCCGGTCACCGCAGCGCACGAAAGGATCGGATAAAAGCCGGTGCCGGTGACCGCGGAGGCGTTCCTGATTTCGATTGTCATGCCTTCACGCACCTCGAACTCGCCGTCGACTGCGATCATCCCCTCCTGCGAGCAGTCGAGGACGAGGTTGCCCGCGGAAAGCGTGCCGCCGTTCACGACCGAACCGAGGCCCTCGATCGAGGCGAGGTACTGGTCAGCGCCGTTCAGGTCGAGCGACGTCCCGGAAGCAAGCGCGATTTCGAGCGCATTCGTCCTGGACATCTGATAGGCGCCGTTAAAACCCCACTTGGTGCGGAGGTAATAGACACCGGCCTCGCGCTCTTCATCCGTCAGACGCTTGTTGTAGAACACGACCTCGGCGAGCCGCTGACTGCCACTGCGATACGGAACGGTCGTACACCACGCGAAACCGCCGGCGGCTCCGCCCTCGGTATATATCCAATTTTTTTGACGCATGGTGACAACGTCCCATCCTCCGGAAAGTCCGGTGTTCATCGGCGTGACGGGGTCGGTCTGGCCAGAGTAAACACACGTGTCGTTCACGTAGAATTCCGCGGTGCGGGAAGCGTCCGCCGCTCCGGTGTAGAGCAGCGCATCCGTCGCATTGTCTCCGTACGTGTCGCCGACTCCGGATTCCGTCGACACGCCGCGATGATACGAGTCCTTGACATTGGGGTTGCGCAAGCAAGTCCCGCCGCCGAGAAGGAACCCGCCTCCCTCCTGCGAGCCGATCACCCAGAGTACGGAAAAGAATCCCGTCAGATCCGCGTAGGCGTCATCTGCGTTCTTGAACCTGAGCGCTTGGTTCGAACTCTTGTCAAACTTGACGATCTTGTTGCCCGAGAGCGTGTCGTCGTTGACATGGGTCGGCTTGTAGCTGTCGTCGTTCGGAACCGCATACCAGCCGTTGGTGCCCTCGGCTTCGTCCCAACGCGTGACTGAAGTCGATCCCGCGGCAGTCGTCACGCCTTTCGTCGCGTCGAAACGCGTGATGAGAGCGTCGCGGGCAGGGAGCAGCGGTTCCTGCGCGGGAATGCCGAGATTCAGTTTCACCGTGCCCGCGGCGACTGTCAGCTTGCCGGTGTAGGAAAGGAAGTCCGACAGGTCAAGCGTTCCGTCGCCGATCTTGGTGACGTCGCCTTCACCGGAAAGT
>Ga0172377_10007876_pt1 | contig 10933 bp, 9 predicted proteins | sample Pumphouse3metaG_FD_119749 | JGI IMG/M metagenome (GOLD analysis project Ga0172377, IMG submission 119749) | Leachate microbial communities from a municipal landfill in Southern Ontario, Canada - Pumphouse #3 metaG | ecosystem: Engineered > Solid waste > Landfill > Unclassified | place: Canada... | reverse complement strand
TTTTCATTACCACATTCAGTACATTTTAATGTAATTTCTTGTCTAGCTTCTGCCATAATAAATCCTCCTAATTCAGTACGTTATAAATTATATCAAACAAATAGGATTAATTCCACTTTTTTTCGCGAAATTATTACCAGTTTATTTTCTGCGCAATATTTTAATGTTTATTTAGTAAATAAGCGCCTATTTATAATATCACATATTCTGAAAATATATGGATATTAAGGAAAAATTATCGCTTGTTTAATCATGAATCAAACTGAGCCTTTCCTTTTATTAATAAGACCGGTGCTTATACTTTCGACTTCTATATAGGGAATAATAGTATTAAAATAAAAGCATCAAATGAAAGAAGAAATATTTTTATGAAAGTAAAACGCAACCAAATAGATAAGAATGTGCGAGCCAAGGCTTATTTATCCTCTTTAATAATAAGACCGAGCATCAGAAGTTTTAAAACTTTGCAAAAGATATCGGAAAGATTTATCGGCAGCGACATAGAAGGTATGTTCAACGATCAGATTGCTATAAAATCCCAAAGCAAAGGGCCGGATATAAGAACGAGAATTATTCGTCCACTAAACTGCCAGAAGAAACTCCCTGGGGTTCTCTACCTACACGGAGGCGGTTACGCCTTCGGTGAGCCTGAGCAAGACTTCCCTTACGTGAAAGAGCTGATGAAGGTTAGAGATTGCGTCGTAGTAGCGCCATCTTATCGCAACTCGCTAAAAGAACCTTTCCCTGCCGCATTCAACGACGCTTGGGACGCTTTGATATACATGAAGGAACACGCGGATGAACTTGGTATTCGAAGCGATCAACTTATAGTTTACGGTACGAGTGCAGGAGGCGGTCTAGCCGCAGCTTTGTGCTTGCTAGCAAGAGATACTCATAAAGTTAATATCGCCTTTCAAATGCCTCTGTACGCGATGATGGACAGCAGTTTAAGCACCGAATCTATGAAGGGCAACAACGCTCCGATATGGAATGAGAAACTCTCGGTATTAGCCTGGGACCTCTACCTTAAAAATACAGATAAGAATAAAGTATCAAAATACGCCTCACCAGCATTAGAAAGGGATTGCTCCAACCTTCCTCCCGCTTTCAGTTTCACCGGAGAGTTTGATCCGTTTAAGGATGAAAATCTCACTTATATTCAGAGGCTTGAAAAAGCAGGAGTTCCCGCTAAATTCAAAATCTTTAAAGGCGGTTGTCACGGGTTTGAAATATTCACTAAGAAAGGTGAAATCGCTCAAAAAGCGATCGAGTTCACCCACGAATGCTTCGCCTATGGCATAGATAACTACTTCAATCCCCAGGACTAAAATCATCGATATTTAAGTGAATTTTTAATGCATATTCAAAATATTCGAAGTATTAATGAATGTTTTGTGAAAAGCAATTAATGCAATTATAAGTAACTATTATACTAATTATTTACTAATTAAATACGAAACTGTTCCCAAATAGGCTTTTTTATTTAATTTCGAGATAATTCAGCAAAATCTTTCACATTGATAAATTTCAATTATATCGAAATTTATACATTGTCTGAGTGGAACAATGGAAAAGCGTTTCTATAAGTACTAAAATGAATGAGAGGTAAATAACTGTGAGAAATGAAACGAGAGTAATTAAGATTGGTAATAAGTTGATGGGTGGAAATAATCCCATACTTATTCAAACCATGGCAAATATTAAAACTAGTAAAGTTGAAGAGATATTAGAGATGGATAAGCACCTGAGAGCGCTCGGTAACGACCTTCTTAGATTGTCCGTATTAGACGAGGCTGATGCCCTTGCATTTAAGGAGTTATCTAGAAGAACAGACACTCCTCTAATCGCCGACATTCACTTCAATTACAAGTTCGCTATAATGGCTATGGAGAACGGTGCAGCAAAAATTCGCATCAATCCTGGCAATATCGGCGGAGATGAAAATCTTCGCAAAGTAATCAAAGTAGCTAAGCAATACCACGTACCTATTAGAATCGGCGTCAACTCGGGTTCACTCGGTCAAAAATACGATCAGAAGCACGATTTTTTAGAAACGTATTTGAAACCTTTAGACGATTCAATCAAAGTATTCGAATCTGAGGGATTTTACGATTTAGTACTTTCACTGAAGTCTTCAGATCCGAATATATGCTACGACGCGTATAAAGAGGCTGATAGACGTTACAACTACCCTTTACACTTAGGTGTAACTGAAACTGGTGGCGGCTACGTAGGAGCTCTTAGAACGGCTGTCGCAGTGGTTCCCCTTCTAAAAGAAGGAATCGGTAATACGATTCGAATTTCTCTCACTGAAGATCCCGCTCACGAAGTTATCGCTTGCAAGCAGTTGCTCAAAGCGATGAGTTTGCGCGATAACGTACCTGTTCTTATTTCCTGTCCAACTTGTGGACGAACTCAAGTCGATCTGTTCGGTATGTACAACAAAGTAGCTGAACACTTAGAAACAGTAAACAAGGATATCAAAGTCGCCGTGATGGGATGCCCAGTCAACGGACCTGGCGAAGCGAAGGATGCTGATATTGGATTAGCTGGAGCAAAAGATGCTTTCATGATATTTAAAAAAGGCAAGCCCTTTAAGACTTTGCCCGAAGAGGAAGCTATGCACTATTTGTTCGACTACATCGACAAGTTTTAATCGCATTAATAAGGTCGGTTTCAACCGACCTTTTTTAATGGAAAATTAAATGAAATAGCCCGTGGTTAAGGTTTGCTTTGACAATGATACCTTCAATAATATCAAGCGTCTAGGGCTTATTTTCTTCCGTCTCTTTCTCTTTGGTCAATCCCTTCCTGTAACAGATGTAGGAATAGACGCAATAGATCAAATAGAAAACTGTTATTATTGCAGCAATATATTGAAAGTATGAGTTTTTATAAAAGTTTATAACGCAAAGAATCAAAGTGAAAACAATCAAGCCAACTTGAATTCCTTCCCAAAGCAGGTGACGGACTATCTTGTTAAAACAAATTGTAAAGATTATAGAAAAAACTAGATTAATTATTAGCAGCGATACTATTAAAACTCCGAGAGATTTGTACGCAACGGTAAAGTACGAATCATTTAAGAAAGCTATAAATGAAGTCGTGTGTTGCAACCATGGTCCAGTATCTGGTTCCGTATAGTAGATATACTCGTATCCCCAAATAGAAAGCCCAGGACTAAATGTTCCCACTATAAACACGGAAATAATTAAACTGACAACAGCGAATGCTCTTTTGTTCATAGAATCACTCTTCCTTTTATATAATATCTTTATCTAATTGAAGTATAGTTCACAAAATTGCAAAGAAAAACCCCACTTCGATGGATTGCTTACATCGAGAGTGGGATTTAACTTGAATATTATCAAAGGGTATCAAATATTATCGAATTTGAGGATTGGTCTACTAGCGGTCACGGCCAGGACCTGCGTCTGTAGAAGTGACATCGTTGAAGTATAAACCTGTTAACACAACTTCATCAGAAGTAGTTTCACTTGTAATCTCGTAAGTGCCATCCGCGGTTAAATCGGGGCTTGTTACAAAGATCATCTCGTATGAAACTTCCGTAGAAATAGCAGCTAGCAAGGCGTTGTCAGAAGATCTAACAGCGACTTCTCCGCTTCCATCTATGACTGTTTGAAGAGTTCCTTGTACTTCGCTTGAAGTACTTTCAAAATTGTTAGTTGATCCGACGGCTATAAGTGTACCACCAGTGATAGAGGCTGTACCGTCGTAATCGATGGGGCCATTAGTCTCACCAACTTGAACGACCTTTGTGTAACCTCCGGCAAGGTAGAATGAACCGTTTGAGTCGATTCCATCACCTTCTGCGTAGATTGTGGTTTCTCCACCGACTATATTTACGTACACTGCAGCGTCAGTAATATCAGTAGATCCATTCAATGCGTCATCTGCGGATTCAATATTAACAATACCACCTAAGATATTGATTTGCGTTGCTTCAATGCCTTCATCTTCAGTATCGATATTTAATTCTCCATCAGCGATAGTAAAATCAAATGCAGCTGTAACACCCTGGTCTCCCGACTCGATGTTGACTGTGCCGTCTTGAATGTAGATGTATGAATCCAAATCGTCATTTTCAGCGTGAATTCCATCTTCACCGGCTGTGATATTTACTGTAGCTAGGGTGACTCTTACTGAATCGTTTGCTCTTACTCCGTGATCTCCAGCAGAAATGTTTACTGTACCACCTGTAAATTTTAAATCGTCTTTTGCTCTTACTCCGATGTAATCGGAATTGATATTGATCGTTCCTGATCCATTGAGCACAGCGTCTTTTTTAGCATAGATTGTGCAGAAATTTTTACCGTCGTCATCTTCGTCGACAATCGTACCAGTAGTGGTGAGAGTGTTGACTGAATCAGGGGCGGAGGTGATGTAGACTTTATCCGCATCTTTAATATATATACAAGACAATGAATCGTTTGTAATTGTCACGCCGTTTAAAATAATGTGAACTTTGTCGTCCGTTTCATTTTCGACGTAAATTTGGACGTTTTCAGCGGACCCGGTGAACTTGTAAGTTCCCTTTTCAGTAATAGTGTAAGTTCCGGTAACTGTCGATAGATCAACGGAAACATCCGTTTCGTAAGTTGTATCCAACTCAGCATCTTTAAACTCATCTGAATAGTCAGCAAGTTCCACTTCACTTACGCCGGTAGTAACTTCTACAGCGTCGTCTTCTTCAACTGTAAATACATCTGCTACCTCTTCGCTTGTTGTTACGGATGTGCTAGTGTCAACAACATCTGTCGAACTTGAGGTTGCAATAGATCCAATTTCAGTTGAACTACAGCTGGCAAGTAACAATACGCTTATAGCTACTGTAAGAAATTCCTTTTTCATAATAATATCTCCTTTATATTTTTTGATATTCTTTTCGTCTATGAGTTAAGTATATTGCTCTAACTTAAGATTTACTTAAGTTGGAAAAAATAGAAGCGTTTGTTTTCCTTTCAATTAAATTTGTCTTTTGTTTTTAATAAAAATACACGCAAAAAATAAGCGAGAATTCTCGCTTATATAAATAGTTAAAGTCTTAGAAAATATATCTGGTGCAATGCAAATATTTCACCAAATTATCGCGCAACAAATTCAAAGGAAAATGGGAATATCACTCTAATAAACGCTTCCAACCAAAGTCATAGGTTGGCCAGTCATCAATTCACAATAATTATTCGCACTAAATCCTCCAAAAACACTCGGTCCGAATGAAATTGATAAGGTATCAACAAAAAAATTATAATTGTGAACGTACGACGGAATAACTGAGGTTGTATCAGTCGCAACCATATAATAATCAGCAGTTACAGTCGTATTTCCATAAAAAATTGAAGAATACTGGTCTGAATGCGAAACACCACCTGCTCCAAACGTATAGTACACTCCACCATCTTTGCAGGAATAGTTTGTCTCCAATTTCTCTTTTTTGTCTGCGATTTTGGGCTCAGGATCATATGCATAACAAACAGTACAAGGTGTGATTCTCTCTCCAGAAGTCGGATAATCTTCAAGTTCTAGGGTTTCAGCATTATTCCCGTGAGCAATGATTAAATTGTCATTTTTGTTAATGCGAAAACTTTTTTGCTGCTCTGTAGTTACTTCTATATGATATAAAATATGCCCCTCATATAAGCCTTGTCTATAAGCCTTAGTCGTGAACTTTATGTAACCTTTTTTATTGGTATATTCGGATTCATCTAAACCATCAAAAGTAAATGAACCATCATGATTTTCTTCTTCGATTAAACTTGTTGGAACAACCTCTTCAAAAGGAACGCACTCTTCTTGAATGTATAGGTCCGTTGATTTTCCGACTTCTTCAGCGTTGACTGAATAATTATCAAACAGAGCTTTCGATTCTTCGTCCTCGTCTAATGAAAATGAGTTGTTGTGCCAATGAACATTCGTTAGGTTCTCGTTTTTCACTTGATAAGTTATTTCATTGGGTTTTGAAACAGGATACATTGATTGACCTGCTGAAATCGTTCCAGCACCGATAACAATAGCTCCTAAAAGAACTGAAACTAAACGTTTACTCATCCTTTTTTTGTCCTCTCTTGTCTATGTCGTAGAGTATAACGCTACCATATGTAGCAATTTCAATAGCAATAAATGGCAGTAATCCCGTTTCAAAACCCCGCGAAGCGCCAGATAAATTACCGAGAATGACATATAGAATAAAATCTAAGAATACGAATACTAAAAATAGTATAATAGCCTTTTTCATATTTTCCCTCTTTTCCTTATAAATGAAGATAAAAATAATATTGTTATTTTACTTATTATATCACCTATATTCAATTATACAATAGATGCCTAACACCGCAAATAACAAAGCCAAAGTCATAATCTCCAATTTCCCTCGATTGAATCACACTGCATTCCCTCATCCTATTTTATACTAAAATTAAAATTGCGACTTGTGCACTAAGCAACATTAAACGCAGCAATAAAAACAGCGCAGCAAAGCCGCGCTGTCATAGATTTAATTTGCGATTAGCTAGCAGGCTTTGATCTCTTTGATAAAGAAATCTTTACCCATGATCACATCCCAATCAGATGCTCCACAAAACGGGCAAATCCGATTTTTAGCTTTGATATCGAAGTTGTGTCCGCAGTTTCGGCACTTACCGATAGCTGTAACTTCTTCAATAGTTATCTTCGTGTCTTTAAATTCAGTCTCATCGATAGCTACTGGCCACGAATCGATCATGTATTTAGGAACAACGGGATTAGCTTTACCTATAGAAAGAACCACTTCGGAAACTTCAGTGAGTTTATTCTCCTTCATGATGTCTCGCAACTGGCGAACAATCTCGTAACATATACCAATTTCGTGCATTATTTAATCTCTCTATATTTGCGTTTCTTCTGAGGGGTAAAGACGATCTTCATTCCTCTTGAAACCATGTGCTTGACCATCTTAGGAGGAAGTTTTTCATATTTAACACCTTGTGCATTTGCTGTTTTTTCCAAGTGAATAGCATCAAATTTACATTTGGTAGTACACAAACCACATCCGATACACATGCTGGGATCGACGTAAGCTGCGCCACAGCCCAAACATCTGGAAGTTTCTTTCTTAACTTGTTCTTCAGTGAATACTTTTCTCTCATCTTTGAATTCATCCTTGTGACTAATCAAAGAGAACTGTTGTCTAGGAGTGCGGTCGTAACCGGTAAATATTGCGTTAGTCTTATCGATGCTGACGTAAGGAGTTTGAACTCTACCTACGAGCAAGGATTGACCAGGATGTACGTATCTGTGAAGCGATATAGCAGCTTCGTGTCCAGCAGCGATAGCGTTGATGCAGAATTTAGGTCCTGTGTAATCATCACCGCCGACAAAGATATCGGGTTCAGCTGTTTGAAAAGTAATTTCATCAGCTTTTGCAGTTCCGTTTCTATTGAATTCAACTTTAGTTCCCTTGAGTAGATCTTTCCATTCGATGGATTGACCGATTGAAACTAAAACTTGATCACAAGGAACAACCTTTATATCTTTCTCATCGTACTGAGGACTAAATTTCTTGTCTTCATCGAATACTCTAGTACATTTCTTGAATTCGACACCGGTGACTTTACTACCTTTGACAATTATGCGATTAGGTCCCCAAGAGTTGTTAACCTTGACGCCTTCTTTAATAGTATCTTCGAGTTCATCGTCAGCTGCGGGCATCTCTTCTTTGGATTCCAAACAGAACAAGCTGACGTTCTTTCCTCCAACGCGAGTAGCTGTACGAGCTACATCAACCGCGACGTTACCGCCACCGATTACAACGACGTTTTCTTTGAGGCCTTTGAATGTTCCTAAGTTTACATTTCTCAAGAATTCAACGCCGGAAACTACGTCCTTATTATCTTCGCCTTCAATGCGTAGGGCGCGACCGCCCTGAGCACCGACAGCTACATAGAAACCGTTGAAGCCTTGTTTTCTCAACTGAGGAATGGTTACATCTTTACCAACTTCAGTATTGATTTGGAATTTAACGCCAAGTTGTCTAATGACATCGATTTCAGCATCGACAACGTTCTTTTCCAAACGGAAGGAAGGAATACCAAGCGAAAGCATACCACCCAATTTATCCGTCTTTTCAAAGACTGTGATATCGTAACCATCCAGCGCCATAAAGTAAGCGCAGGTTAATCCAGCAGGACCGGAACCGATGATAGCGATCTTCTTATCCGAATAGTTGTGATTGACTGTAGGAATATATCTAGTTTTCTTGTATAAATCTAATTCGGCAATGTACTTTTTAACTTCATCTATCGCGACAGGTTTGTCGATTTCACCACGAGTGCAGTTCAATTCGCAAGCTCTGTTACAAATTCTACCGCATACTGCGGGGAACGGATTCTTGTGTTTGATCAATTCAAGCGCATCTTCGTAACGCCCTTCACTTGCGAGTTTAAGGTAACCTTGAACTGAAAGGTGAGCGGGACAAGCAACTTTACAAGGAGCAGTACCCATTTCAGGAACGCAGATTTCTCTGTTAAAACGATAGTCGGGATTCCATTTATCCTTACCCCACATATGAGTATCTGAAAGTACAGGTTCTGCTAATTTAATAGCTTTTTTCAATCTAATAGGAGTTTCAGCACAAACTTTTCTTCCCAATTTAATAGCGTTAACTGGGCAGTTTTCAACACATTCACCACAAGCTACACAATCAGCTTTATTCACTTTAGCGGTGTAGTTAGATCTGACCATTTCGTTGGTGTGATAGTACTCGGCTATTCTCAGTGAGAAACAACTGCAACCGCAGCAGTTACAAATAGCGTGAGTATTTCCACTTCCATCAACGTTGGGTATTTCGTGCATAAGACCGTTGTCTTCTGCTTTTCTAAGTATCTTTTTCGCTTCTTCACGAGTAATTCTTCTACCTCTTCCAGTCTTTTCGTAGAATCTAGCAGCTTCGCCAACTTGAATGCACATATCTTGTTCAAGGTGACCGCAACCTTCGCCCATTATTCGACGAGACGTACGGCAGGCACAAGCTGATACTGTAAAGTCGTTATATTTTTCCAAATAGTGACTGATTGTTTCGTAACTCTCTTTGTGAGAATTACCATCGATTGCTCTTTCGATTGGTATAACACGCATAGCGCCTTTACCAATGGGCAAATCAACAGCCAGCATCTTGGTTCTTTGCAAAGTGTATTCGGAGAAGGCGGTAACTACTTCAGGATGTTCCTCAGCGAACTTTACGTTGTTGACGAATATTTCCAAAATACCGGGAACAAAAATAGGAATCCAGTAAACGGGAACATGTTTCTTTGAATCGTCGGGATCCTGCATGACAATACCTATATCTGATACCTTTTCCAAGAGATCGTGAGTGTATTTTAAATCCGTGTGATTCTTTTTAGCTAATTCTTCAAGCGTGTAGACTTTTCTAAGTTTCATCTTCATGCACAATTTAGCCATTTCATCCGTAATGCAGCACTGAAGCGCTAAGTATTCCGGATCGTTGTAATTTACGATAGCGGTGTTTTGAAGGTGATTGCACAATTTTAAAATGTTAGGTCTCTTCTTATCGAAATGCCTATCTTTTCCGGTTTGCTTTACACCGTTTCGAAATTTCTTCTCAGTAAATTCTTGATCTTTTTTCATTTTTCTTTCCCCTATAAAGTATTCTTTTTATACAAGTCGAATAAATAATCAGCGAGTTCGTCTACTCCCTCACCGGTTTTTGCACTGATGGGAAAGAATTTAGCATTTGGATTAAGTCGAAGAATTCTCTCTTCGCATTTCTTAATATCAAAATCGAATATAGTCATGGCATCTATTTTATTAAAGATAACGATGTCGGATATTTCAAACATCAAAGGATACTTCAATGGTTTGTCGTCTCCTTCAGGAATCGATAGAATCATAGCGTTTTTGGTAGCGCCCGTGTCAAATTCTGCTGGGCACACGAGGTTTCCGACATTTTCCAATATTCCAAACTGAATATCTTTCATGCCTAAGCCATCCATTCCCTGTTTAGTCATATCTGCATCGAGGTGACACATTCCACCGGTGTGAAGTTGAATAACTTTAATACCGGTTTCGTCTTCGATAGTTGATGCATCTACATCGCTGTCGATGTCAGCTTCCATCACCCCTATGTTAACTTTGTCTTTCAAACGATTGATAACTTGCACCAATGTCGTAGTCTTGCCGCTGCCGGGTGAAGACATGAGATTCAAAAGAAACTTATGATCGGTTTTTAACTTCTTCCTAAGTTCTTCTGCATCCTTGTCATTGCTGGCAAATACGGACTTTTTTATTTCTAAAACTTTAAACTTTTTCATATATCGCCTTTCTAAGAAAACATATATTAGAATCGTATAAAGAAACTATCTATTTAAATTATAGTGACGCGATAATAATATATCAAGCATTGTCAAATGATTTGCTCAATTATTTTTCAATCGAGTAAATTAAAAACAAAAGTAGCATTTTTCTTCACTTATTATATTTTTCATAATTTTATTAATTAACAACTAAGTGAATTTGTAAAAACCTCTAAATGACAAACGTATATTTTGCCAAATAGAGGTAAATAAACGACTTTAATAATTAGGCATGTATTTTATATACTAAATAAATTTAGAAGAATCTTTCGACTAAGTCGTGAGAATATTCACAAGTTTCGTCCATGTCACCAAACGACATGATTTCACCTGCGTAGAAAGTATTCTTCTTACCTTGCATAGCCTCGACCTTCTCGTACCATCCATCCGCGTAATCTTTGGAGAATACGTGAGGGAAATAGTACCAAGAGATATCCTTGATGACTTTGTCAACTTCGCAGTCGCAAACCTTCATGTCTTCAAGGACTGTAGCTTTAGCCTTTTCGTAAGGCACTTCCTCCAAATCTTTGTGCTTTCTCAAAGTGTAAGTTGTGATCGGTTGATCT
>Ga0172377_10007873_pt1 | contig 10935 bp, 10 predicted proteins | sample Pumphouse3metaG_FD_119749 | JGI IMG/M metagenome (GOLD analysis project Ga0172377, IMG submission 119749) | Leachate microbial communities from a municipal landfill in Southern Ontario, Canada - Pumphouse #3 metaG | ecosystem: Engineered > Solid waste > Landfill > Unclassified | place: Canada... | reverse complement strand
GTGGCTGGTTCGAAACGTAAGTCGCCTTGTTGTAAGTGCGGATCGTTGAGTTCGATATAGGGCGGATTGGACACGATTATGTCATATTGTCGGCCCTTAACCGGCTCAAACCAGTTGCCTTGAAAAAAGTGTACCGCCAGTGCGAGTTGGTGGGCATTATGTTGTGCGACGGCGAGCGCATCGGCACTAAAGTCGATGGCATGGCATTCGGCGTCGGCGCACTCGCTGGCAATGGCGAGAATAATTGCGCCGGATCCGGTGCCTAAGTCGAGTACGCTGGGGCGAGGCCGTGCGCGGATTTTTTCGAGGGCGGCTTCGACCAGTGTTTCGGTATCTGCGCGCGGAATCAGTGTGGCCGATGTGACTTTTAGATTGAGTCCCCAAAATGCGCGTTGTTGCAGAATGTAGGCCAAGGGTTCTCCGGCTTGGCGACGTTGAATAAGGGCGAAAAATGCGCCAGCTTGTTCGGGGGTTAGTTGACGTTGTGGCCAAGTGTAGAGGAGCGCGCGTTGGCATTGTAGGACATGGCAAAGCAGGATTTCGGCTTCGAGCTTGGCTTCTGAATAGACGTTGGCATCGGTTGATGTCGGTTGGAGTAACCGCCGCGCGCTAGTTAAGGCGTTTTCGTATGAGCAGGCCGGCTGATTCATGCGCGCAGGGGTTCCTAGTCGTTGGCGCTTAACGCGGCCAGCTGTTCGGCTTGATATTCTTGCGTCAGCGGGTCGATTACGCTGGCTAAGCCACCGTTCATCACATCATCGAGTTTGTATAGCGTAAGGTTGATGCGATGGTCGGTTACCCGTCCTTGCGGGTAGTTGTAGGTACGAATACGTTCGGAACGATCGCCGGAGCCGACGAGACTTTTGCGCTCTTGTGCAATCGCTTGGTCGTGCGCTTGGCGTTTGGCATCCATGATGCGCGCAGCAAGTAATGACATGGCACGGGCGCGATTTTTGTGTTGCGAACGTTCGTCTTGGCATTCGACGACGGTACCGGTCGGAAGGTGAGTAATCCGAATCGCGGAATCGGTTTTGTTGACGTGTTGGCCACCAGCGCCAGAGGCGCGGAAGGTGTCGATTTTTAAGTCGGCCGGATTGAGTTCAACCTGTTCAACATCCGGGGCTTCGGGCATGATGGCGACGGTGGCGGCGGAGGTATGCACACGTCCTTGCGTTTCGGTGGCCGGTACGCGTTGCACGCGGTGGGCGCCGGATTCAAATTTGAGCTTGGAATACGCGCCGTCACCGATAATGCGCGCGATAATTTCTTTGTAGCCACCGTGTTCGCCTTCGCTTTCGTTGAGAATTTCGATTTGCCAGCGCATCGTTTCGGCATAGCGGCTGTACATTCGGAACAGGTCACCGGCGAAAATCGCCGCTTCGTCACCGCCGGTACCGGCACGAATTTCAAGAAAGATATTGGCGTCGTCGTTGGGGTCGCGCGGCAGGAGCATTTTATTGAGCTCGGTTTCCATCGTTTCAATGGTGGCTTCGAGCATCGGATATTCTTCTTGCGCCATATCTTTGAGTTCGGGGTCGCCGGAGGCAATCATGTCTTTTGCTTCTTGCAGGTCGGCTTCGGCTTTTTCAAATTTTTGGAAGGTTTCGACCACTGGCGTCAGTTGTGCGTGTTCTTTGGATAGGTTGCGAAAGTGGGTTTGGTCGTTGACGACGCTTGGATCGGATAGCAGCGCATTGACTTCTTCAAGGCGTTCAACAAGGTTTTGTAGTTTTAGACGGATAGAGGTTTTCACGCGGACACTCTCAGGATTTTGACTCGATTAATAGGGTTTCAGCCATGTCAATCAGCGCTTGATTACCGGCAATGCCGGCTTGGTGCAGTTGGTGGCTGGGGGTGTGGATCAATTTATTGGTCAGTTGGTTGGCGAGGCGGGTGATGACACTTTCCGCCGAGTGGCCAAGCGCCAGTTGGTGTTGTGCGTGTTGCAGCATTTCTTCTTTTATTTGTTGCGCTTGCAGGCGATAGGCGCGTATTAGCGGGTTGACGCATTGAATGGCGTGGTATTGACAAATAAAGCGTTCCGCTTGCATTTGGATGATTTCTTCGGCTTCAAGTGCGGCGTCTTGGCGCGAGCGTTTGTTTTCTGCAATGATTTCTTGTAAGTCATCTACGCTGTAGAGATAGACATCTTCAAACTCGTTGATGCTGGCCTCTATGTCGCGCGGCACGGCGATATCGACCATAAACATGGGCCGATGTTTGCGTTTTTTTAATGCGGCTTTGACGTCAGCCTTGTGTACCAGTGTCACCGGGCTGGCGGTGGAGGCAATGACAATATCCGCTTCGTGTAAATGCCGTTGCATTTCGCTTAATTCGATGGCGTAAGCGCCTAGGCTTTCTGCTAAGGTGTGGGCGCGACTAAAGGTGCGGTTGGCGATAATGAGTCGCCCGATTTGGCTTTCGTGTAGATGGCGCGCGACCAGTTCAATGGTTTCGCCTGCGCCTAATAGCAGCGCGGTTTGTTCGGATAAGTCGCCATAAAACTGTTTGGCCAGCGAGACCGCGGCAAACGCGACCGACACGGGGCTGGAGCCGATAGCGGTGTCGGTGCGAACTTGTTTGGCGGCGCGAAAAACTTGTTGGAAGAGGTTTTCGAGTGTGTGGTGAACGCTGTCGGTTTTATGCGCCACGTTGTAGGCGTCTTTGATTTGGCCCAGAATTTGTGGCTCGCCCAGTACCAGCGAATTAAGGCCGCTGGCGACGCGCATAATGTGTTTTACCGCTTCAAGGTCTTGGTGGAGGTAAAGGTAGGGACGTAGGCTGTCGGCGGGTAGGTCGAAAAAACGATACAGCCATGTTAGCACGCCTTCACTATTACCTTCTTTTTGCGTGAAGTAGAGCTCGGTGCGGTTGCAGGTGGACAAAATAATACTTTCGGCAACGATTTTTTCGTCTTTGAGTTGTGCCAATGCAGTCAATAGCTTGTCGGCCGTAAAAGACACGGTTTCGCGTATATTGACGGGCGCGGTTTCGTGGTTCACGCCAAGGGCAAATAGATTCATGCGTTCACTGCAGGCATTGGATTATAAAGAAGTGTGGAATTCTATCCGATTTTGTGCGGTTTAACAAAACATTCATCTGCGCTTTGCTGCAGATAGGATGCCTTGGGTTAGCGCTATTATGTTGGTGATTTGTCGCATTAGCAGGCCTGCTAATCGCTGATGTCGGTTTGCAATCATCTATTAAGTTTGTTAAGGTAAAAAAGTAATTGATTTCGTGTAACGTGATTTCAATCCGATTTTAACCGCCGATTTTATATTCGGCCCAGCTTTAGAAGGAGATGTGTTTGAGGTGGCTTTTTGTTTGAAAAGCCGGTGTAAACGCAAAATGACGCTTATGAATGTCACCCTCAGATCCCCAAGTCTTGAAGACGGTGCGGCGATAACGCAACTGGTAAAACAGTCGCAAACGTTGGATGTGAATTCCAGCTACCTTTATTTTCTTTTAGCTTCTCATTTTTCACAAACCTGTGCCGTGGCCGAGTGCGAAGGCGAGTTGGTGGGGTTTGTGACGGCCTATCGCTTGCCGCAGCAGGCTGATTGTTTGTTTGTTTGGCAGATTGCGGTCAGCCCGCTGTGTCGCGCTCAAGGCTTGGCGAGCAAACTGTTGTCGTTTTTAGCGTCGCAGCCTTGGTTTGCGTCGATTCGTCAAGTGCAATGTACTATTTCACCGCACAATCGTGCTTCAAATCGTTTGTTTGAAAAGTTCGCCGCGCAGTTGGGCGCGTCAATTCAGATTGAGCCGTTTTTAACCCCTGTACATTTAGGTGAAGGTCACGATGCCGAGCCGTTGGTGTGTTTGGATTTAACCGCGTCGCATATTTAGGTGCGGCGTTTATTGTGTTTTTCGGCGTGTGCGACGAGGCTAAAAACACAGCCATAATAACAACAAGGATAATATATGGATATTGAATTATTTGAGCAGTATGAGTCGAATGTACGCGGGTATATTCGTTCTTTTCCGAAAATTTTCGACACCGCTACCGGCGCGACTTTGGTCGATACCGATGGAGTGCGTTATATCGATTTTTTTGGCGGAGCGGGTTCGTTGAATTATGGGCATAACCATCCGTTGGTGAATCAGGCGCTGATTTCGTATATTCAGCGCAACGGTATCGGGAATGCGTTGGATAAGGCCACGGTCGCAAAACATGATTTTATCCAAGCGTTCCAAGAGATTATTTTAAAACCACGCGCAATGGATTATAAGATTCAGTTTGTTGGGCCAACCGGTACAAATGGGGTGGAAACCGCCCTGAAGTTGGCGCGTAAAATGAAGCAGCGCTCTAAGGTGGTGGCGTTTACGAATGCGTATCATGGTCATACGCTCGGAGCGTTGGCGGTGACGGGGAACGAGTTTTACCATGACGATTATTATGGCGTGCCGTTAAACGTGAACAAGATGCCGTTCGATAACTATTTTGATCATGATATGGATAGTGTCGATATGCTGCGCCACTATATTCAGGATGGCAGTTCGGGGTTTGAGTTACCCGCGGCGATTATTGTGGAGTCGATTCAGGGTGAAGGTGGGATTAATGTCGCCAGTGTTGGTTGGTTGCAGAAGCTCGATAAGCTATGTAAGGATTTGGATATTTTGTTGATTATGGATGATATTCAGGTGGGTAACGGTCGAACAGGTGACTTTTTCTCGTTTGAGCGTGCGGGTATTGAGCCGGATATTATTACCTTATCGAAGTCGATAGGTACGGGTTTACCCATGTCGATTGTGTTAATGAAGCCAGAGGTGGATGTGTGGTCACCGGGCGAACATACCGGAACATTTCGTGGCAATAGTCATGCGTTTGTAGCGGGAGCGGCGGTGTTGCCCTTGTGGCGGGACGGTGGTTTTTCGGAGTCGATTCGCGCTAAAGGTGCGCGCGTTGAAGCGGCTTTTCGAGATTTGCAGCGTCGTTATCCGCAATGGATTAATGATGTGCGTGGCTTGGGTATGATTTGGGGTATTGCGTCGCCGATTAGCGGTTTTTGTAGCGAGGTATCGCGTCAAGCCTTCGAGCGTGGGTTATTAATGGAAACAGCTGGGGCGGAAAATCATGTATTGAAATTCTTAGCGCCGCTGGTGATTAGCGATGGTGAGTTGGATGAGGGGTTGGCGATTTTAGATCAGGCGGTGGCCGCGGCTACTCAGGTGATGATTAAGGGGGCGAAATGATTATTCGACGTTTACAGGATTTAATCGGGACACCGCGTGACGTACAGCCTGAAAATGGTCACTGGGTGAGTCGGCGTTTGTTGTTGGCGAAGGATGGCATGGGGTTTTCGATGCACGAGACGATTATTTATGCCGGTTATGACAATTATTTCCATTATGCGAATCATTTGGAGGCGGTGTATTGTGTTGGCGGTGAGGGGGAAATTGAGGATTTAGCCACTGGTGTGACCACTAAAATCGAAGATGGCACATTGTACGCGTTGAATCAGCACGATAAGCACCATTTGCGTGCGTTTAAAGATATGCGTTTGGTTTGTGTGTTTAACCCGCCGGTAACGGGGCGTGAAGTGCATGACAAGGATGGGGTTTATCCGTTGATTATCGAGACACACTAGCCCGCTGCTGTGGCTTGCTGCTTATGAAGCGCAGGTTTCGCAGCTTTGCTAATAAAAAAGCCATTTCCCGAGAGCGGGGAATGGCTTTTTTATTAGCGTAAGATTTAGATATGTCATTAACCGATTTTAAAAAAGTTATTGACCTTTTTTGAGGTTGTATTCGTAGGTTAAAAACTGCCTCAAAATATCGGTTTGAACCGGTTTGTGCATGACGGTAATGCCTTCGGGTAGTTTGCTGCGCTCAATGTCTCCCGGACGTTCGCCGGTGAGGACAATAATCGTTGCTTTTTGAGTGGTTTCAAAATTGCGCATAGCTTGCACCATGCTGTAGCCGTCCATTTTGGGCATAATTAAGTCGGCAAAAATAATTTCCGGCTTGTATCGTCCGGCATGAATTAAGCCTTCGTAACCGTCGTTGGCGGTCAGTACCTTCATTGGGAAGTCGAGGCTTTGCGCCATGGATTTAATCAGTTCTTGCGAAATTTTATCATCATCTACAACAAGCACTTTGAGTACGCCGTCGTCTTCGTTAGCGCGTTCACGACCGTTTTGCATAATATAGTCGTCAACCGATGAGCGTAATAACCGACGATGCCCGCCTGGCGTTTTCCAAATTTTCAACACTCCTTCATCCGCCAAACGCTTAATCACCGTTTTGGAAACTCCGATCAGTTCGCAAGCTTCGGTGGTTGTAATGTATTTAGAGTTGGTTTTGCTCATATTTGTATCTCGATAGTTCGAATTATTGCTTTATTCGCTATTGTATCGGTTTTTTTTGAAAAGTGGATAAATTTTTGGAATTTTTGGCTTTAAGAATGCGTTATAGTATGTGCAAAATTGGAAAAATCGATTTAATCAGGTTTTATATGTGGTTGGGTGAGTTCAGCGCCGAAGCCTAGCGCTGAACGGGGCGGTTTACAGACGTTACCACGCTTGATTGAGCAGGCGTTGATTAACATAGTGTTCAATAACCGTTTTTTGATGTGCGCTCAAGCTTTCAAACTGCACGCCGACAATATATTGATGGTGAATGACACTGTGTTGATTGTGAAACTCGGTGGTGTGCATCACTTGTGCGTTTAGGGTGAGTTGGCTGAGGCTGTTGTGAAATGGTAGCTTGAATATCGCTTGAATATGCGCGCCGATCGGGATAATTTCCTGCCCCAGTAGACCTAAGCCGCCCAGAGATAGGTTCATGATTTTAAAAGTGAAGTGTCGATCTTGGTAAAGGATGTCAGCAACAGCGTCGAGGCTGATGCGTGGGTATTGGCGTTTGTTTTCGAATGCGGCGTTTTGATTGTCTGACATACTCTATCCTTTGTCACTGTCAAGGAGTGTGGTTTATGTACCATGAAATTTTAGTGGATAATATAAAATGCGCAGGTTGTGCTAATAGCATTATAGCAAAATTAACCGCATTGGCGGGCGTGCAGTCGGTGCAAGTGGATGTGGCGGCCGGTTTAGTACGTTTGGATGCGGACGAGTCGGTACTGGCCGAGGCGAAACAGCTGTTGGCACGTTTGGGTTATCCTGAACAGGGGGCGTTAAGCGGGTTAGAGGCCGTGGGCGCAAAGGCGAAATCCTTCGTCAGTTGCGCGATTGGTAAAGTATCAAAGGAATAAGATGTCGCAACAAACCATTAACTATGAGGGAATTGAGCAGCAAAGCGTGGCGCAATTCACCGAAAAGGCGTATTTGGATTACGCGATGTATGTCATTTTAGATCGCGCTTTACCCCATATCGGCGATGGCTTAAAGCCGGTTCAGCGCCGAATTATTTATGCTATGTCGGAGTTGGGTTTAAAGGCTAGTGCGAAGTATAAAAAGTCAGCTCGTACCGTAGGGGATGTGTTAGGTAAGTTTCACCCGCATGGGGATTCGGCGTGCTATGAGGCGATGGTGTTGATGGCGCAGGATTTTTCTTTCCGTTATCCGTTGGTCGATGGTCAGGGAAATTGGGGGTCAATGGATGATCCTAAGTCATTTGCGGCGATGCGTTATACCGAGTCACGCCTGTCGCGTTTTGCGCAGTTGATGCTAGACGAGGTGGGGCAGGGTACGGTTGATTGGGTGCCCAATTTTGATGGTACGTTAAATGAACCTAGAGTTTTACCAGCGCGTGTACCGCATATTTTATTGAACGGTACTTCGGGGATTGCGGTGGGCATGGCAACGGATATCCCGCCGCATAATTTGTTTGAGTTGGTGCAAGGGTGTATTGCGTTATTGGATAATCCGACGTTGTCCGATGCTGAATTAAATGCGTATATTCCGGGGCCGGACTATCCGAATGAAGCGTTGGTGATTACACCGCGCCATGAGTTGGCGCAGATGTATGCCAGCGGTCAAGGTTCCATTCGTCAGCGAGCGGCGTATCGAGTAGAAGAGGGGGTGTATATTGTAATTTATGCGTTGCCTTTTCAGGTATCCGGTTCAAAGGTGCTTGAGCAAATCGCGCAACAAATGCGGGCAAAAAAGTTGCCGATGGTGGTGGATTTGCGTGATGAGTCTGATCACGAAAATCCTACTCGCTTGGTGATAGAGTTGCGCTCTAAGCGCATCGATATTGAGGCGACAATGTTGCATTTATTTTCCACGACAGACTTGGAAAAAAGTTATCGCGTTAATTTAAATGTAATTGGCTTGAATGGACGCCCGCAGGTTAAAAGTTTGCGTACGATGTTGTCGGAGTGGTTGCTGTTTCGTGTGGAAACGGTTCGTCGTCGCTTGCAATATCGGTTGGATAAGGTCTTAGATCGGTTGCACGTTCTTGACGGTTTGCTCATTGCGTTTTTGAACATAGATGAAGTGATTGCGATTATTCGTGAGGAGGATAAGCCTAAGCCGGTATTAATGACGCGTTTTTCTTTGAGCGATATTCAAGCGGAGGCGATTTTAGAGTTAAAATTGCGCCATTTGGCGAAGCTTGAAGAAGTGAAAATTCGTGCTGAGCAAGCGGAGCTGGAGGCTGAGCGCGTGCAGTTGGAGAAAATTTTGTCCAGTGATGCGCGTCTTAAATCACAAGTTAAAAAAGAGTTATTGGCGGATGCCGAGGCGTTTGGCGATGAGCGGCGCTCACCGCTAATGGAAGTAGCGGCGGCGCGTACCATGAGTGAGCAGGATTTATTACCTTCCGAGCCGATTACCGTTGTGTTGTCGGAAAATGGCTGGGTGCGCGCGGCAAAAGGGCATGATGTTGATGGCCGTCAGCTCATGTACAAGTCAGGGGATGCGTTTTTGGCTCAGGCACACGGGCAGAGTCGTCAGACAGTTATTTTTATGGATTCGAGCGGGCGTTGTTACAGTTTGCTCGGGCATAGCTTACCTTCGGCGCGCAGTCATGGTGAGCCTTTAACCGGACGTTTGACGTTGTCAGCGGGCGCGCGTTTTACTCAGGTGTTTATGGGAGAGGGCGCACAGCGCTTTATTTTGGCGTCCAGCGCGGGGTATGGCTTTATCGTTCAGTTAGATGCGTTGGTGTCGAAAAATAAAGCGGGTAAATCGGTGTTAAGTTTGCCTGCGTCGGCTACAACCGTTGCGCCTTGTGCTGTGAAGACGGATGATTGGATTGTGGCGGTGACTAGCGAGCCGCGTTTATTAGCCTTTGCGGCGGCAGAGTTGCCGGAGTTGGCGAAGGGCAAGGGGAATAAACTGATACAGTTGCCAAAAGGGGAAGTGTTGCGGGCGGTGTTTGCTTGCGCGCCAAGCAGTCGCATTGAGTTGGTAGCGGGTGATTATGTGAAGGGGTTGACCGTGACGGCGTTAGAAGAGGCGTTTAGTGTGCGTGCGAAGCGGGGTGTGCCGTTACCGCGAACATTGAAACAAGTTACCGAAATACGCTTAGCTACTTAGGCTGGCATGAGGTTTGCTGTTTAAACTGACCAAAGCGGGGCTGATGCGAGTGTGTCCTAGCCTATGTTAAGTAATAAGACGGGTTAATAAATAACGATGAGTGTAATTGCAAAGCCGATTGGCATGATTGTTGTACTGCTTAGCTTGTTAGGCGGTTTTAAGCTGATGGGCGGTGATTTGGCTGCGATTTGGCATCCGTCCGAATTAGTGATTATTCTAGGCGTTGCGCTAGGAGCGTTTTTGGTGGCGACACCTGTGCACGTTTGGATTCGTACCTTGTCGTCGTTAGGGCGTTTTTTTGCGGGTGATAAGGTGAATAAACGTTTGTACGCGGAAACGGTCGGTTTGTTGGAAGAGTTGGCGCGTACTGCGCGCGCCAGCGGGATGTTGGCGCTGGAAAAACATATTACTAGTCCTGAGTCTAGTCCGATTTTTAATCATTATCCGGCAGTAATGCGTCATAAGCCGCTGAAAAAATTTATTGTTGATAATTTTAATTACCTATTGCTTAATCCGCCGCAAAGTCAGAATTTTGAACATCATTTAATGGATCAAATTGATGGTATTTATAATTCGATGATGGAGGTGCCGCGTGCGACCGGTAAGGTAGCGGATTGGTTGCCCGGCTTTGGTATTGTGGCGGCGATTATGGGGGTGATTTTAACGATGTCGTTATTGGCTGGTGATATGGATGTGGCGCTTATCGGTCAATCTATCGGGGCGGCTTTAGTCGGGACTTTGGCTGGGGTGTTTTTCGCTTTTGCGGTGGTGGCGCCATTTACTCATGCCCTGGAGTTAATGAATCGTCAAGATCGTTCGTTGTTGGAAATGGTGGCGGCATTTATGACGGCTTATGCCAATGGCGTGTCGCCTAACTTGGCGGTGGAGATTGCGCGTCAGCGAGTGCCGCCAGAATACGATTTACCAAGAAAACAATAGGTTGGGGTAATAGATGTCGCGACGTCGCGGAGGACATGAAGAAGGAGGCGCTCACGGCGGGTCGTGGAAAATCGCGCTAGCGGATTTAATGACCGTTTTGATGGTGTTTTTTTTGGTGATGTGGTTGGTGTCAGTGGTAGACCCGAGCGAGCGTGAGGCATTTGTTCAATCAATTATCGGTGAGAAGTCGTCGAAAATCACCCAGGAAGATGCCAGTATCAAGGGAGAGGAGTTAAATCCTATGGATTTAAAACCGCCAGCCACTTCAATGGAAATTCAGCAAGCTTTGGGTGGGGCGAATCAAAAAGATATTGATATCGAGGATACGCCAGAGTTTACGAAAATTACCTTGCGCTCGGATAGTTTTTTTGAGAGCGGACGGGCGACGATTAACGAGCGAACGCGTTTGAAATTGGAGATGTTGGGAGAAACGCTTGCTGGACGAGGTCAGCGTATTCGCATAACGGGCTATACTGATAGTGTGCCAATTAATACTCTGCAGTTTCCGTCTAATTGGGAGTTGTCGGCGGCGCGGGCAGCGACGGTGGCGCGTACC
>Ga0172377_10007872_pt1 | contig 10936 bp, 10 predicted proteins | sample Pumphouse3metaG_FD_119749 | JGI IMG/M metagenome (GOLD analysis project Ga0172377, IMG submission 119749) | Leachate microbial communities from a municipal landfill in Southern Ontario, Canada - Pumphouse #3 metaG | ecosystem: Engineered > Solid waste > Landfill > Unclassified | place: Canada... | reverse complement strand
TTAGATATTCATACTCCCAATAATCTTTTTGATTGTTGGCATTCCCTGAAGTGTCTACAGATAAGTCGAGTCTGTAATTATGTTTGATTAATAATCCGTTGTCCGGATTGATTACATATCCAAACTTCTTTTTCTGCTCTGCTGTCAGTGGTTGCTTTCCTGTCATTTGATCTAGGGTTAGATTGTCAGAAGTACTTTCATCATCAGGATCTATATGTTGTCCTGTCAAATAAGTATTCCAATTTTCTTTCCAGATTGGTACTGAACGATAATGTGATTTAGTATAGCGCTTATCTTGCGCTACTATCCTAACTACTCTTTTTATTTCTTCCATCTCTTTTCTTTTTTTCTAATTAATAATTAAGAGTTATAGGGTCTAAAGATTCTCTGAATCTTAGCTCTAGAAATAACTCCTGACTGAAACAAGAAGTGATGATGTGAACCATCTACTGAGTTGCTCATTTCTGATCCACCCTTGTTAATACCATGTACGGCACCTGACTTGGGAGGTCTCAACTGAACAAGTTCAATTTGATTGTCACCACTTGATGTTTTGCCTAGTGGTACAAAGATAGCATCCCATGATCCTTTTCTTGTTCCATCTGACAATTCTTTATGTGGTCTTTCTTCACTGTCAAACCATCTCCATCTCTTAGGAATGATTCTAACACCACCAAATTCATAATAATCATAATCGTTATTGACACCTTTTGTTTCAGCATCACCAACTACATTATTGTTTTGGGTAACGAAACCTGATTCTCTCATTAATTTAGAGAAACCATTAATAGCTTTCTGACCAGCAATAACTGCTAATTCAAGCTTACCATTACTACCTGCTCTTAAGTCGGCATCTTCCATGATAGCTTCAAGAAATTTCATTGTCCATGTATTGTAAGGATATTCATAAGCTCCATCACCCTGATAGATAATACCATCACCAGATAGAATCTCACGACCTTGTTTATCTTTCATAAGAACTGTACCATCAGTTGCTACTGTTCCTTTTCCAAAGATAGTTGCATACTCATGATATTTAGCTGCACGTTCCATCATTGTTTTCTCAGCATATGTTAACCAAGAAGCATGACCCTTATGCATTGTCCAATACTTATCTACTGCCAAATGTTCTGCAGTCCCTGAATAAGAATATTTCAAACGCTGTAAAGTCATAGAAGCTTGACCATAGGAATCAAAGGTATATTTTTCATTACCTGTTTCTGAGAAGTCATGTTCATACATGGTATGTACAACACTAGCTTCTGAATTTTCTTCCATCAACTCAGGGTTAATGAATGATTCATTAGTGCTAGTTACAATTTTAACCATGTGTCTCCAAGCTCCACCAACTTCCACAGGAGGTTGATCATCTATGATGTAAATTTTTGTTTCGTTATCGTTTAGTTCAATAACTTCTTTTGGGCCAGCCCAATTAGTATCAAAGTAACAATAAACAATAGATTGATTACGCCCTGGTTGTGTTGGATATGCATCACATTCAAAAGTTACACCACCTGGTCCTTTTGCAAAATGAAGTTTAACACGATCAGAATGTTTGATAAGGTATTGTACGACATTTGATTTCACAACTTTATAGTTGGCTCCTGAAAATCCATCATACAAACCTTTTGTTTTCATGCCCTTTACGTTGAGCAACGTTGTGAGTGGAGTATATTCATCTTTGAATAACTCAAACACTGTAGGAAGAACGTCAGGGTTTGATACTGCGTTCCGCATCAACGATAAGCTATCAATTGAATGATTAGCAATATGCGTTGGTTGACCTGGTAATAATCTCATAATTTTTTTTATTTAGCTTAAACAAATACGTTTGGATCCAATTTAGTTGGCATCCCGGGGGTTGTTCCCCCTCCTGTGTCTGTAGGTTCTAGACCTAACTTGTCGAATATTTTCTGCTTGACAGATTCTACTCGTTCATTAATTTTGCTTTTAAATGCTCCTTCACCTTTATGAATGAGAGCTATTACTTTGTATAGCGTATCATCATCTTCGATTAAGTCATGCATTAAAGCTCTGCCTGTTTCCGGGTTTATTTCAGTGTACATCCTAAATGCTTCATCAACTTCTTTTTTTTCAACTTCGTTGAATTGAAATCCAAAGAATTCAGTAGTACCTTGATTTCTAATTATTGTGTCTTCTATACTTTGTGTGTATCCCTCTTTATCAAAAGACCGAGCTTCAGGGAGTTTGTCTAATCGCTCTTGTCTTTTTTTATCATAATAACCTGAAAGCTCTTCTTTCATTTGATCAACTTTTAGTTTTAACTCTAAGGGAGATAATCTATCAAGTTCTCTTGTAACATCAGCTTCACTCTCTAGTACTCCATTAGGATTACTTTCAGTCTTTAAATGGCTAGCTTTCAAATAAGCAGCATAAAACTCTTTGGGACTTAATGATAGCAACTCATCTTTCCTCTTGGATTCAGAATTATATGTTGCAGGATCAAATCCTTCTTCTGTAGAAGCAATGATGTAATCTTGAATATGTTCTGGAAGATCTCTTACATTTACTGTAAGATCATTTGCAGAAGATTCAGGTTCTTCATCATCTTCTATTACAGTTTCAGGTTCCTCTACTGTTGTTATTTCTTTTTTTAATGGATCAGGATTAGTATCTTCTTTTATCGGATTAACAGGATAACCTGCTAACGATGATAATAGATCTTCACCATCTTCATTTAATTGTACCTCTGTTGCCCCTTTACTTTCGTCAGTTGCTGCAGCTGAAGCTGCGATTTCTTGTTCTGTTTTTCCCATGATTTATTATTATATGTTTGGATTTACATTTGATGATATCTGTTTACGAGTAGCTGTTTTAGGTTTACTAGCATTTTCTTTTTTTCTTCTTTCCCATTCTTTATCATCCAATAATGGGTAACCTTGCTTAACATATTTTTTATGTGAATTGTATATTGCATTATTGACACTTCTACTTTCGGAATTACTGGATTGATATCTCAAATAGTTTGCCCTTTTTATATGTTCACCTATTTCCTTATCATTATTTGCAACTGCATCTCTTTTTTGTTCATAAGCTTTTTTACTTGATCTTGCAGCTGTAGTCTTGTCTCCTAAAATACCATCTTCTTTTAATTTTGGCAAATCAATAAGTCCATCAGTTATCATTTTATTTATAGCTATCTGTTCTTCTTTAACAGCAGGATCAAAATTCTTTGATTGAGTTTGGGTTGCTGGTTTCTTATCTTGAGTTGTAACAGCGTCTTTACTTCTATCTGCATTTTGATATCTATTAATAGCATCAATATCACTTTGAGAAAATTTAATACCTCCTATCTCAGTCTTAGCTTCATCAGATTTTGGCATAGCAGCTCCAACTGCTGTTCCATCAGGAGATAACATATTCTCTGGCACTGGAACTGTAGCTTTTGCTACAGAAGCTGTTGAGTTATATATACTAGAATTAGCTCCACCATACATCTCTTGTGCTCTTGGGTCTGATGGATTATTTTGCCTAGATTGAAATTTTGTAAATGATCCTTCTCCATAAGTTTTCTCATAATAGTCCCGATGCTCTTGTGGATTCAGTCCTAGTCTTTGAGAAGTTTCAATTGCTTGGACAGCCATACGATAATCATGAAGTGATAGATCATCATTATTCTTGCCCGTATATTTAATAGACTTGCCATTATTAGCTAATTTGCCATTATTAGCACGGAGATAATCATTTAAATCAATACCATAATTTTTAATCCACTCTTCACTTATTTTAGCATATGATTCTGTACTCATAGCCTTGTCATTGCTTTTTTCGGGTTTGTTTTTCTTTTTGTTTGCGCTGTAAATTGACATAGTTATTTTTATTTATTGCTGTTATTTTTTATTGGATTCCTTTGGTACTTAGATTATTTACTTTTGGAGAATCCTTTTTATCTACCTCGCCTCTTCTTCTGTTTTCTGCTCGTGTAACTTCGTTTACTGCAGATGCCAATTTATTAGTTTCGGGACCACGAACACCATCTACCTTAATTTTTTTTCCTTTTACCATTTTGTTTTCTACAAAATAGTTTAAGACTCTTTGATGATCTTTTATCCATCCTTCTTCAGAAGGATCTTCTCTTTTATCATCGAATTTGGGTAGATTTCTGTGTGCATAATAAGCATTTGCTTTATTAGTTTCTCTAGCCAATTCTTTGTTTGGTTTCCTTTTCTTAGGATTCCCTTTTCCCGCTTCGTTGTAATTAAATATTCCCATAATTTTAATTATTAATATTTTACAAATATAAACTTTTTTTATTACTACTAATCTTTTATCTTTTCTTTTGCTGCTAACCTAACCTTCCTATCTTCTACTTTTATTTTACTACCCGCATTAAATGCATCATAAGCTTGTTTAGTGTTAGCCATAGATAGTTCTGCTTTTTTAAAGAAGGTATCTAACTTTAATTGAATTTCTCTAAGCTGTTCATCCATTTGTGACTGTCGATTCTGTTCTGATAAATAACTCATTTCAACTTCATGATCCTTATCAACTTTATAGATTTCTGTAGCCATCTTAGTACGCATTTCTTTATCCTGCATTTCCATCTCTACACCAAACTTGTTCTGTTCAAATTCAAATTTTTGTTTCTCAAGTTCTAAACTCATTGCTTGTAACTCGGATTTTTGTTTTTCTATGGCTGCCTTGTATTCTTGTTCAATTTGAATTTTTTGTTGTTCTGCTTGTCCCTGAGCTTGAATTTGTCCACTCTGAGCAGCTTGTGCCGCTTCCATTGCTTTCTCCTCGAAATACTCATATTTTTTTTCTAGTTCTTTTAAAGATTTCAATCTATATAAGGATACTATATTAGAAAATGGTAATTGACCTTGCATGTGTTTATTGACGGCCATTTGTTTTAATTGCATAAGAGAACTTTCTTCTTCCGTAGAGTTCTCTACATACATATCAAATTCTACGTTCTTGAACATATCCTTTGGAACAATGATATGCTGTTCTCCCTGTGTCGTTGTATCCCTTGATATAATACCACCGTCATGCAAACAATACTTTGTTGCTAGATTTAATGCAGCTTCAAAAGCTTTACCAAAAATCTGATCATGATTGTAATATAAAATTTCTGTAACAAGAGCATTCTGCTGAATACTCATTTCAGTTTTTCCCACCTGATCCCCTGTAACAACTTGTCCCATTCTCTGAGGTCCAATACCCATAAGATAACCTATCATTTGATCTGTAGAATTAATCATGTTGTCAATATACTGGATTGCAGGAGATAATGTTTCATCATATTGTGTCCACTGGTTAAAGGATGAATTAATCTTTCTTCCACCCTTAGATACTGTTTGGATATAAAGTGAACCTTTTTTCTTGTGATATTGATGTTCCTCTGTTGACATACCACTAGGTACTTGAGATAAGTCAATTACAGTTCCTTTGGTGCCTGATAGTGCGAGTAACAACTCTCGGTGATAGTGAAGGATGTTTATTAACTTTTGAAGCTCCTCAGTGGCTTTAATTAAGCTGTAGGGTCTCTTGGATAATCTAGCAAACGTTTCACCATAAATAGGAAGATCTCTCTTAGTATAATCATCTAAATAAGTTCTACAGTATTTTTTCTTTCCTGATTTGAATACTTTCTTTAATTTTTCTACATAGATACCTTCGTAAATATCAGTAACATATCTGACAACTAACTTATCTCCTTTATCTTCTTTAATGCTTTTAAGTTCTTTCTCTTCTATAATATGTCTGAAATAAGCTCCTTCTTTATATGGATTAAGACTTGCCTTGATATAAACCTTTCTTGGAGATTTATAAAAGACCTTCCAACAACGAACCATATTGTAACTAGATTCAGATCCTTCATAACTTTTGATCCCGGATATAGATGCAGTTTTTTTTGTTTCTGCCGTTTCAGTTCCATCATAAAAATCATAAGTCATGTTGTCTTCTAGGATCTCTATCTCTTCTTTGGTTAATTCTGACCCAAACATGCCTACTACTTTATCTATAGTATATCCTTCTTCAATTGCTACCCAAGGACCATCTTGTATAAAATCAACATTTGATACCTTTGGGAAATACACTTTGACATCATCTATCACTTCAAAAACAGGAAGAGCCTTACCCTCTATGTAATCAACATAATAATTAGCTTTACCCGTAACACAACTTGCTATAAGCCCCTCTATTTTCTTTTCTTTGAGTCTTAGTTTATACTTCATCTTATCCGCTAAAATTTCCGCATACATTTCTTTTTGATCCTGCCATGTCATTCTCAGATGAATATCAAGTTCTTCAATATCTTTTTCAGTATATAAAACTTCATCATGAATTCTTTTCATTTGAGTTTCCATGATTAACTTTATCTCTGGGAGCTTCTGTGCAATTTCTTGCATTTGCTGTTGCTCTTGTTCATTTTGTGGTTCTTGTTGAAGCATTTGTTCTAATTGTTGCAATTGACCCTGCATACCAATTAACTGCCTTTGTAGATCTACCTTATTAGTTTCAATCTTATTTTTTATTTGTGAAATAACAAACCTTGATTTATTTACTATCTTTTCTTTTTTGCTATCTAAGTCACCTACTCTCAAAGTATATACCCAAGGTCTTTTACTTTCCTGGGAAGCGAGCAGATTTATTCTTGGTCTTTGAACACCTATCCATCTAAACTTTGCAGGAAGAACAAACTTTCCTACTTTTCTAAGATAGTCAAATTCTCCTTCATTGAATTGTTCATTGTAAAGCAACCATGATTCATAATCTTTTTGTTTACCATCACTAGCATTTTTACATCCTATGGCTATAGCTGTTATTGTTTTCTCTATAAAAGCTTCATTCTTTAACGATTCTGAAATAACTTGATTTGGGATTTTCATATTTTTATCTTACTTGATTTATTATATTTCCGTTTGCATCTTCACTATATACCATCACACCCAAGGTATCTGCATCACTACTGTTCTCTTGTTCTACTATCTGCAACTCTGTTTCATCTTCATAACATACTATAGATAATGAAGAGGATATAGTAACGTCACAGTTATACTTTCTGCCGGAAGGATCATATTTGAATCTTGCAAAAGCATCTATCTGTTCAATATCATCCATCTTGTCTATGTTCTCTTTCACTGACAAGTGATCTTTTAATATGGCTAACCAATGAGGCTTTGTTGAGGGATCTATACCGTATGTATTATTGGTATTTGATTTCTGTACATACCTAGCAATAATCATATCAGGTCTTTCTTTTAGGTAATGCTCCATTTGGTTTCTTTTATAAAAATCAAATATACGAATATTTGACCATTCAATTAAGTTTATGAGATTATAATAAATAGAAAGTTTAATTGTGTTCTCGAAAAACTTATATGCTCCACCATCTTCTATCTTAGGCCTTTGTGTTAATCTAGCCACCCATTTCTTATAGCTATGATTAGCATTAAGGAATCCCTTAAAAACATGAATAGAGCCCTTTGAGTTACTTTCATTAGCTTCATCCTTATCATAACTATCTGTTCCACCCTTATACAAATTTTCATAGACTAGACCATCTTTATCTGTTTCAGGATGTTCCATTATGTAAAACTCTCCTTCTTCTTCCTCTGTAGCTATAACACCTTTTGACCAATCCTTGGGATCCTTCCAATCTAGATTATAATATCCAGATTCAGTAGCCATCTTATGGGTATAAAGATGAGCCTTCCTTTCATTCAAATGGAATATAATTTCTTCTCCAAAATATCCACCACTAACATTACTAAAGAGTTCTGATAGATAGAACGGCTTAAGAGTGATTGCTCTGAATCTATCCTTTGATGATTTAGATGCACGATCTTTCATTAACTTTATCTCACTTTCTTTTCGTAAGGTGTTACCCTCACTATCTATAATTTCAAATTGCCACCCAGGAATGAAACAAGCAATATCAGCAGATCTTGCAGAAATTTCTTTCTCGTGAATATTCTTAAAACTCATCAGATTAAACTCATGAGGATTATAGCACATGTATTCAACATCAGCAACAGATTCTGCCATATCTCCTGCAGTAGAAATAAATACATTCTGTCCTGTCTTATATCCTTCAGCTTCTAGAGATTGATTTACAAATTCTGCAGTTGCTCTAACAAGTCCTCTCTTCCATATACCTGATTCTTCATAGATAACTTTCGTAGGAGACAACCCTGATAAAGCTTGGTCATTATCCCTAGCTGTTCTACAGTGTATCTCTGAACCATAGTACTTAGCTTTCAATAAATCGTTGTTATCTAAACTCGACCACTTGTAGAACTGAGAATTAATAAGTCTTTCTATTCCTCTCTTAACCATCTTAAAAGTATTGAGAGCATACTTTTCTTCTCCTGCTACTATAGCTACCTGACTATCTCTTATAAATAAATAATCATAGGCTACATCACAAGCAGTTTCTTCTGATAATCCACATTGTCTCCTCTTAGTCCATAATAGGTCCTTTAGCATGGCTGAAGATAGTTCTCTGATCGTCCAATTCTGCCATGACAATGAAGTGAACCTTGGAGCTCCTACGGCTTTTCTCTTAGTCTTTTGATCTACTCTCCTAATGGACCAAAAGTTCAAATAGAAATACATCCTACCTGATATCCAAACTTCCTTATTATTAATTTTGAAATCTAGTTGTGGTAGAAAAACATGATCTTCAAACCATATTGCATCAATCCCATCTCTTAGAGCATCTCCACCCTTCTCTATGGCATTAGGAACTGTATATCCTACCAAACATCTTTCTCGTTGTTTCTGCCACCAGCCTCTATCAGTTATTATATTATTCCTTTTCAAATACTTTACATACAAAGGTTCAGTCTTAGGCACAGAAAGCACATTATGATGAAACAAATCAAACCGGTGGGGAATGTCATTACCATAAATTACAGGCTGAAATCTTTTTGTATCTATAAATCTCATGATTCCTCAAACATTGTTTTAGCACTTAGTTCTTGTTCTATCTTTTCAGTTTCTACAAGCTTTCTTAATCTCTGGTCAATAGCATATAACTTCTCTCTTACTGCAATAGCTTTTATCTTCTCTTCACTATTGTCAATCTCTATGACCATATCAATATCTTTTGCGAAATCCTTATCCAAATCATCATCTCTAAAAGTTATTGTTCTTCTTACCCTCTCCTTCTTTGTGAACTGAATAGATGAAATGTACTCATGTAGTTTAGCAATATCTTGCTTACACATCTCATGATCTCTCTGGACTGCTGTTAGTGACATCTCTACATATAAAGCAATAAATTCTTTTATCAAGGCTGAATCAAAATATTCCTTTTTAATTTTACTTTCAAATAGGTCTGAACAAATCCTATCTTTACGCTGATCCGGAAGGAACTCTGAATATATACTTTTTGGGGAATAAACATTATACACATAAACTAATATCTTTTGTAGTAGATCCTTATCATCCTTATATTCTTCAATCAATGCTATTGATTCCTTTAACTTTTGTGCGGGAGCCACAAACTCTACTATATTACTTTCATTATACTTTAGCATTTTTACTTAATTAGGGATATAACAATAACTATCAACTCGGCTACAGCAACCCATGTTAAGACTTTAATCTTAACCTTTTGTTTATCCTGAAGCTTTTGGATTTCTTTATATCTTTCTTCTTGCAGTTTGATAGTTCCTTTTTGGGATACACACAATAACATGCAATCTGTAATCTCTTCATTCTTTTTTTGTAACAGAATATTGATACTGTCAATATGCTGATCCTGGATCCTTGAATAGATGATCAAGGAGTTGATTGATTTCAACATAGGATGGTCTATGAGTATTAGAGTATCCTTATCTGATACTACTACATCTAATGGTTTTAAATCATTGATCAATGTTATACCATGCTGAGAAATACCCAACATCGGCATTAACATTATTATTACGAATAACAGCTGATTCCTTTTCATACTTAATATCATAAAAGTTATTGATACTACCTGTGTCTATAATCTCGATCTCTTTAAGTCTTTTCCATAATGAATCTTCAAATACGTTACGGAGTTCTATCTCCTTGGTGAGCTTATCAATTTGATCCAATACCCTTTTGTTATTGTGATTGTTGGTATATAGGATGATTGCTACAATCAATAAAACTCCCGCAACGGCTAACCATCGGTTTTTCATAGTAACTCTTTAATATCTCTTTCGAAGAAAAGAGTATATGTAAAAGTCGGTCCCCAATTAGAAACCGCTTTATCCCTTATAGGAATTAAGATACTATGAAAGTCTTTAGGACTCTGCACAACTTGACAACCAGCTGATGTCTTACCAATAGTGGCCAACATTGCTTTGTTTGGTTGCCTAGAATGTAAATTTGTATAATAGATAGCTTCATAGATTTTCCCTTTCTCTACATCTCTATAGTTGTTCCGGTCATTATCTCTCCAATACTTCATTGGTTTGATTTGCCGAAAAGCTTGATGTTCTGTTGGCTTTCCAGGATTGTGCTTCCCTGCCATTAAAGCTCCTTGGTATTGTTGATTATGAACCATTAGAGCCGATCCATTAACAGACATTGGATTCTTCATATAGTATAGTCCAGGGTCTGTAGTCGCTTTAAAAACATGATGATATACTTTCCCTTTGTGTTGCCATGATATTCCAATAACATCATTGTATTCATCTGTTTCAAGATCCTCTGATCTGATGCCCCATAAATTTACATTATAGTTCTTAACATCTGAATGAAAGAATCTAAAACCAAACTTTTTGTAACAAGCTTGGATTTGATCGAACGTAATATCTTGAATTTTTGTCATGTTATGATTTTTTAAATTTCTCTATACCCGCATGAAAGATTCCCTTAAACGCATTTATTAAGGAATCAACTAATTTGTCAATTCCATATAAATTTAGAAACTGTCCTAATATAAAAGAGAAAAATAGAACATAACCGTAGGGCATTTGTTTTACTT
>Ga0172377_10007868_pt1 | contig 10937 bp, 8 predicted proteins | sample Pumphouse3metaG_FD_119749 | JGI IMG/M metagenome (GOLD analysis project Ga0172377, IMG submission 119749) | Leachate microbial communities from a municipal landfill in Southern Ontario, Canada - Pumphouse #3 metaG | ecosystem: Engineered > Solid waste > Landfill > Unclassified | place: Canada... | reverse complement strand
TTGAGCTCGATCAGTCAACTTCCGAAACCATCATTAATCGCCAAATAGAATTAATTGCGATTCCTTCGGATATTGGACAAACCAAACAAGTTTACAATATCCTAGAAGAATTACAACGTGAAAATTCAAATAACATAGGGCTCAAAACTGCCATTGTACTACCCGATGAGAAGCTACTTATTCCCATGCTACATGCCATTCCTGAAAGTGTAAAAACGGTAAATATCACAATGGGTTATCCGTTATCTCTCACTCCAATAGCCGCCTTAATGGATCATATTGCCGCCTTACAAAAAAATAGCCGATTGATCGAAAAAAAGCCACATTTTTATTATAAACATGTGTTAGCAATTCTCAATCATCCTTATATTTTCGATTATGCTAAAAATGATGTAGAAATAATAACTGAAAAAATTCGCAAAGAAAATTTGTTTCTTGTTAGTCCTGACGAATTATGTCGCAATGACTTATTTAACGCCCTATTTACACCAATTTCTGAAACAAGCCATTTTATCGACTATTTTTCGAAAATTACAACCTTATTATCGAATACAAGTCAACATGACTCTTCCAAACAACTTGATGCAGAATATTTTGCGAACTATCAATCTGCCATCAATCGTTTAGAAGAAAATTTAAAACAAACAAATGTACCTATATCATCGGATACATTCTTCAAACTCTTAAAACAATTAACAAGCAGTATTAATATTGCTTTTAAAGGCGAACCAGTAGAAGGACTTCAAATTATGGGAACACTTGAAACACGTGCCCTCGATTTCGATAACCTTATCATTACATCCTTTAACGAAGGAATTTTCCCTCGCAAGAATAGTACTCCTTCAGTGATTCCCTACAGTTTACGTCGTGCTTTTGGCTTACCAACCTATGAATATCACGATGCTATTTTTGCGTATAATTTCTACCGCATGATTTACCGTTCGAAACGGGTATTTTTACTTTATGATTCACGTTCGGACGGACAACATGGTGAATTAAGTCGCTATGCTGCGCAATTAGAATATCTGTATAATCTACCTCTTATTCGTAAATCTGTTAGTTATAGTGTGTCATCGAAAAAAGCGGATGCCATTACGATTGAAAAGGATGAACGCATTCTTGAACGTTTAAATAAATTCACTCAAAAAGACTCCAAAAAAGCCATATCCGCTAGCGATATCAATAATTATATTGATTGCCCATTACGATTCTATTTTTCTAAAATCGAAGAATTAGGTTCTCCGGACACAGTGAGTGAGACCATTGAATCAAATACATTTGGAAGCCTCTTTCACAAAGTCATGGAATTACTCTATGAACCCTACAAAGGGAAACTAATAACTAAAGCCATTATCACTGAGTTAATAGGAAACACCATTACTATTGACACCTACATTCACAAAGCATTCAACGAAATATTTTATAAAAGTAGCAAAACAATGCCCATATTGGGACACAACTTGCTAATTGCAAATATTATCAAAACCTACGTACTACAAACATTACAATTCGATCAAACTAAACGTGCACCTTTTGACTATATCGATTCTGAATTACGTTTGAATCCAACTATTGAACTGGGGAATGGTTTAGAAGTAAATCTCAAAGGTTTTATTGATCGTGTAGACGAACAAACAAATATTACACATATTGTCGATTATAAAACAGGTAAAGTCACATTTGAATTTTCTGACATTTCGACTATATTTGATAACACTAATGCAACGCGCCCCAAAGCCATATTACAAACGTTTTTCTATGCCATGTTATATCAAATGGAACGATCAAATGGTAAACAAATTAAACCGGTAATTTACAGTTTACGCGACTTAAAAAACTACCAAATCATCCACAAGCCAAGTAAAGAAAAACTTATTATAGAAGATTACAGAACCGTAAAAGAAGAATTTGAAGCAGCACTAAAGAGCTGTTTAGTAACCATGTTTGACCCTAAAGAAGCTTTCACACAATGTAATGACGTAAAACAATGCGAATTTTGCAATTTTCGAACTATTTGTAATCGTTAACAAAATTCTATTTAAAATTGTTTTATCGTAACAAAAAAATTAACTTTGCAAGCAAAATAACCAACTTAAAATTCATATTCAAATGACACTAACCGAACGTTTTCTGAAATATGTATCTTTTGCCACCACATCTGACGAAAATACAGGACTAACACCTAGCACACCAGGACAACTTATTTTTGCTAATTACTTGGTTGATGAGCTTAAATCAATTGGACTAAACGATGCAGAAGTTGATAAAAATGGCTATGTTATGGCCACATTACCAGCTAATACTGAGGAGAAAATACCTACCATAGGTTTTATAGCACACTTGGATACGGCACCTGATATGAGTGGCAAACATGTGCAACCACGTATTGTGGAAAAGTACGATGGAAACGACATTTTACTCAATGCCAAAGAGGCCATTGTTCTTTCAACCGAACAATTTCCAGAACTCAAGCTTTATATCGGACAAGATTTGATTGTAACCAATGGACTCACATTACTTGGTGCTGACGACAAAGCTGGTATTGCCGAGATTGTTACTGCAATGGATTATTTAATACAACATCCTGAAGAAAAACACGGTAAAATTCGTGTTGCTTTTACACCCGATGAAGAAATTGGTCAAGGTCCTCACCATTTTGATGTTAAGAAATTTGGAGCCAAATGGGCTTATACCATGGATGGAGGAGAAATTGGCGAATTAGAATATGAAAATTTCAATGCTGCTTCGGCTAAAATAACATTCAAAGGCTGCAACGTACACCCGGGATATGCAAAACATAAAATGTTAAATTCTATGCGTATAGCACACCAATTTGCCACAATGCTTCCACGACATGAGACACCTGAACATACCGAAGGATACGAAGGCTTTTATCATCTTGTAGCCATGAATGGTGATGTAGAAAGTTCAACTCTCACTTATATCATCAGAGACCATGATCGCGTTCATTTCGAAAGTCGTAAAGCTGAAATACAACACCTAACCAATAAAATAAATGCTGAATTTGGTGCTGGAGCGGCTAGTATTGAAATCAAAGATCAATATTACAATATGCGTGAAAAGATAGAACCCGTTATGCCCATCATAGATTTAGCCTTTGCCGCCATGGAAGCTGCAGGTGTCAAGCCTCAAGTAAAACCAATTCGTGGAGGCACCGATGGCGCACAACTCTCATTTAAAGGACTTCCCTGCCCTAATATTTTTGCTGGTGGACACAATTTCCATGGACGGTATGAATTTGTACCAATACCATCTATGGAAAAAGCCACCCAAGTGATTTTGAATATTATTAAAATGGTAAAATAAGTTCGATAAAATCTTAACTGGAAACTAATTAAAATGAAAACAACTCCATTTACAGACATTCACATCGCCTTAGGCGCTAAAATGCACGAATTTGCTGGCTATAACATGCCTATCGAATATACCACTGGCATTATTGACGAACACATGACCGTGGTAAATAGTGTTGGCGTTTTTGACGTATCACACATGGGCGAGTTTTGGGTAAAAGGACCAAAAGCACTCGCATTTTTACAAAAAGTATGTAGCAACGACATCACAGCTATTCCTATTGGCAAAGCACAATACAACTGTTTTCCAAATGGGAAAGGTGGCATTGTAGACGATTTAATTGTCTATCACTACGAAACAGAAAAATATTTACTCGTAGTAAACGCAGCCAACATTGATAAAGATTGGCAATGGGTAAATGCCAATAATTCCGAAAGCGCAGAACTTGAAAATGCATCCGATCGAATGGCGCAATTAGCAATTCAAGGACCTAAAGCAACAGAAATCTTACAACAACTAACCAACACTGATCTCAATGCCATAGATTACTATGGTTTCGCCGTAGGAACATTCGCAGGTGTAGATAATGTAATTCTATCAAACACTGGCTACACAGGAGCGAGTGGGTTTGAACTTTATTTCTATCCGCAATTCGGCGAACAACTATGGCAAGCCATTTTTGAAGCTGGAAAACCTTATGGCATAAAACCAATTGGACTTGGTGCACGCGATACACTCCGTTTGGAAATGGGTTTTTCCCTCTACGGACACGAAATTGACGACACCACATCGCCCATCGAAGCTGGATTAGGATGGATTACCAAACCTACCGAAAGCAAAAACTTGATAGACGGCAATTTATATATAAAACAACGCACCGAAGGCGTAATGAAAAAGTTGGTTGGGTTTGAACTCATTGACCGTGGTATTCCGCGTGCTGACTACGAACTCACCGACGGCAAAGGAACCGTAATTGGTAAGGTGACATCAGGTACCATGTCGCCCACACGCAAAATAGGTATTGGGTTGGGTTACGTACAACCCAACTATGCTAAAGTTGGTACAGAAATAGCCGTATCAATACGCAATAAAGAACTTAAAGCACTTGTCGTAAAACCTCCTTTTCGGAAGTAAATAATCATTGATAAACTCACTAAAAACTCATGCATAAGAACTCTTATTCATGAGTTTTTTTAGTGTCAGCGATATACTATTAGCAACTCTTAACTACACAATCATTGAGAGGCCATTGTTTTTTATTACCTTTGCAATCTATAATAACGACATGCAAACATGCACTTCAACATCTAACTTATGATTGATACCTCGCAATTCAACGGCAAAAAAATAGTTTTTCAAACATTAGGTTGTAAACTAAACTTTGCAGAAACATCGGCTATTGCTCGCTCACTGCTCGAAGAAGGTTTCCAGCGTGCTAAATTAGGTGAAGAAGCTGATATTTGCATTGTTAATACCTGCTCGGTAACTGACACCGCTGACAAAAAATGTCGACAAGCTATTCATAAACTCATTCATCGCCATCCTAATGCCTTGATGGTAGTGACAGGTTGCTACGCACAATTAAAACCCGATGAAATCGCACATATTCCTGGCGTTGATTTGGTATTGGGAACCAATGAAAAAGAATCTCTTACAGAATTTATAGCATTATTGGATAAAAAACAACCAGTCGAAGTACATACCGTAAAAACCGCCGACATTCGACAATTTAAACCGATTTGTTCAGCCAACGATCGTACACGCCATTTCTTGAAAGTACAGGATGGGTGCGATTACTACTGTACTTATTGTACCATCCCATTGGCACGAGGTCGTAGCAGAAATGCGTCCATAGTGGACACCGTGGCTGTAGCACAAAAGGCAATCAATGAAGGTGCTAAAGAAATTGTACTTACGGGTGTTAATATCGGAGATTTTGGTCGCTCAACCAACGAGACTTTTTTTGGCTTACTAAAAGCGTTGGATCAACTAGAAAATATTCGCTACCGCATTTCAAGTATTGAACCCAATCTACTAACAGACGAAATTATCGACTATGTAGCTACTACCTCCAATCATATCGCACCACACTTTCACATCCCATTACAATCAGGAAGTAATGCCGTATTAGAATTAATGCATCGACGTTACACACGCGAATTATTCGCTGAAAAAATTTATAAAATCAAATCACTGATGCCAAATGCATTTATTGGAGTTGATGTGATAGTAGGTGTACGGGGTGAAACGCCTGAGTATTTTGAAGAAACACGTTCATTTTTAGAAAGCTTACCTATATCTCAATTGCACGTATTTACCTATTCAGAACGCGCTGGTACCAAAGCTTTGGATATTGATTATAATGTACCACACGCTGAGCGTAAACATCGCAACGACATTCTACACAAACTTTCTGAACAAAAAACGGAAGCTTTCTACGATAGTCAAAAAGGTCGTCAGGCATTTGTATTATGGGAAGCCGTCAAACATGGCGATACAATGCATGGCTTTACTGAAAACTATGTGCGTGTAGAAGCACCATACGATAAAACATTGGTCAATACCATACAAAAAACAATCATTTAAACGAGTTTATTAAGGTTTATTCATAAATAAACCAAATAGAAAATATTTTCAAAAAAAAGAGTGTCCAAATTGCAGTTGCAATTTAGACACTCTTTTTTACTATCAAATAATTACCTTAAAGCAATTTATTAGTGTTTGTATCGGGAAAAACAACCGATGGTTTAAAAGTACGAGCCTCTTCTTGTTCCATCCAAGTATAGGCCATAATAATAACCACATCCCCAACGGTAACTAAGTGAGCTGCTGCACCATTCAAACAAATAACACCAGAGCCACGCTCACCTTTGATGACATACGTTTCGAACCGATTGCCATTATTATTATCTACAATTTGAACTCTTTCGTTCGCCATAATATTGGCGGCATCCATTAAATCCTCATCTATGGTTATACTGCCAATATAATCAAGACACGATTCAGTCACCGTTACACGATGAATTTTCGATTTTAAAATATTTACGTACATGAATTGGAATTTATGATTTAGTTAACTTATTTATAGCGAATATTATCTATTAAACGAACCTTTCCACAATAAACGGTGATACAACCTACAATATCATTGGATTCATCCCATTTTTCAATCGATTGAAGTGTCTTCCCATCAACAATATCAAAATACTCCACTTCCAATCCATCGCGTACATTAATGGCAGCCACTAATGCATCATGCAATTCCGTCACTGAAGTCTCTATCACAAATTGACAACTTTCTTTCAAAACTTCTGAAATATGGACCGCTAATTGACGTTGTTCGGGTGTCAACAAAGCATTTCTACTACTCAACGCCAAGCCACTTTCTTCACGCACAATAGAACAACCAACAATCTCCACTGGAAAATTCATAACACGCACCATACGGCGAATAATTGCCAATTGTTGAAAATCCTTTTCGCCAAAATAAGCCCGTGTTGGCTGTACCAATTTGAATAACTTACTAACCACTTGCACCACTCCATTGAAATGTCCGGGACGAAACTTGCCTTCCATGACTTGGTCGAGACCTCCAAAATCAAATTCAAATGGTTTTACCATCTCATCAGCATCATACATCTCTTCAGCACTTGGTGCAAAAATAAATTGGCAACCGACAGAAGCTAATAATCGTGCATCTGCTTCAAGCGTACGTGGGTAGTTGACTAAATCATTTTTATCGTTGAATTGTGTGGGATTCACAAACACACTTACAAAACATAAATCATTCTCACTCACACAACGCTTCACAAGGGTTAAATGTCCATTATGTAAAGCTCCCATAGTAGGAACAAAACCAGTTGTTTTACCTTCTGATTTGGCTGCTGAAACAATATCCAACAGCTCTTGTTTAGTTGTAATTATCTGCATGTTATTTATACCTAAAATAAGGTGTGCAAAAGTAGTAATAAAAATAATGTACCACAATAAAAAAAGGATTTATCGACCGTTTACTTATAATTCGTTTGTTTTTTTACGTAATTTATAAAAATAAATACACAATTAGTATGAAATACTAATAATTTGTTCTATTTTTGCTGCGTAGAATTAATAAATAAGGTAAAAGGCGACTGAAAACTAGTTTTTCAGTCGCCTTTTATATCCAAGCTATTGAACTTCTAGATTAAAATATCAGCCACACAGTGTACAAGATGTAGATAATCAAAAAGATGAAGCCTTCCCAACGTTCAACTTTACGACCACGACCAGTAAACACAAATACAAACAACAATATGCTAGCTAAAATATTTAATAATAAATCATAGAAAGAATCTACAGATACCGTGATGGGCATAATGCACGCCGTCGTACCTAAAATAAAGAAAGCATTAAAAATATTTGATCCTACAATATTGGCAATGGCAATGTCGGTATTCTTTTTGCGAGCAGCCACCACAGATGTAGCCAATTCAGGTAACGACGTACCAATGGAAACAATGGTTAATCCAATAATTCGTTGAGACACTCCAAACTGTTTGGCTATAGCTGTAGCCGAACGCACAATGGCTTCGCCACCAATCAATAATAGTACTAAACCCACAATTACCCACATAATGGCTATTGCTAACTTCATAGTAGGCTGCTCTATAGTTTCATTTGAGTGCCTATTTTTTAGCGCTGATTGAACAATATAGCCCATGAAAATGGCAAAAAACAACAATAAAATAATACCATCTACACGCGTAATAACAGAAGCTATATCGTGGTCAATCAACTTATCACTAGCAACCACAAATACCACAATAGCGGACAATAAAGCTAAAGGAATTTCAATCCAAGTAGTAGATTGCTTCACAACCAATGGATAAATAAGCGACGAAATCCCTAAAATTGCCAAAATATTAAAGAGATTACTCCCTACAATATTACCCAATGCAATATCATTACTCCCTTTTAAAGCAGCTGAAATATTAACCACCAACTCCGGAAAGGAAGTTCCAAAAGCCACAATGGTTAGCCCTATGATTAAATCAGACACTTTTAAACGACGAGCGATGGCTGAAGCGCCATCAACCAATTTGTCAGCACCAAAAATAAGTGCCACAAAACCCACTAATAAAATGAGGATTTGCATAAATTAATTTACATCAAAAATAATTAGATTTTTCATTAGGCAATTTTAATTTGCGATAAGCTTAATTTATCTTTCGCATAATCAACCGTAATGCACAACTCTTTAGTGTCAGAAGAAGGCATTTCGTACATGGCATCCATCATAATAGTTTCCGCTAAAGAACGCAAACCACGAGCGCCTAACTTAAACTCTATTGCTTTTTCAACAATGTAATCGAGCACCTCGTCGTCAAATTTCAATTCCACCTGATCCATTGCAAACAATTTTGTATATTGTTTGACAATTGAATTTTTTGGTTCTGTCAAAATCAAACGTAATGTTTTACTATCAAGAGGATTAAGATGAGTTAATATAGGAAGACGCCCTATGATTTCAGGAATCAAACCAAACGATTTTAAATCCTGAGGAGCAATATATTGTAACATATTATGACGATCCACTAAGTTTTGCTCGCTCACAGAGCCAAATCCAACAACGTGAGTATTCAAACGTTGTGCAATTTTTTTCTCAATACCATCAAACGCACCACCACAAATAAACAAAATATTTTGCGTATTTACAGCAATCATTTTTTGGTCAGGATGTTTACGACCGCCTTGCGGTGGTACATTCACTACTGCGCCTTCTAATAATTTAAGTAATCCTTGTTGAACACCTTCTCCACTCACATCGCGCGTAATGCTTGGATTATCACCTTTTCGAGCGATTTTATCAATTTCATCGATAAAGACAATACCACGCTCCGCTGCTTTTACATCATAATCAGCCACTTGCAATAAGCGCGTGAGAATACTCTCGATATCTTCGCCCACATAGCCAGCCTCTGTTAATACAGTGGCATCAACAATAGTAAATGGCACATGTAATTTTTTAGCAATAGTACGGGCTAAAAGCGTTTTACCGGTTCCTGTGGTACCAACCAAAATAATATTCGACTTTTCAATCTCGACATCTTCGGCTGATTTTGACTGTGTAATACGTTTATAGTGATTGTAAACAGCTACCGACAAAAATTTCTTTGCCTCATTTTGTCCAATCACATATTGATCAAGAAAATTCTTTATCTCAACGGGTTTTGGTAGTTGTTCGCCATTTAATGTAAAATCACTCTTTTTTTCAAGTTCTGTTTTGAGCACATTATCAGCCATATCGACGCATTGGTCACAAATATTGCCATCTATTCCAGTAAGCAACATCTTTACCTCACTCTCGGCACGTCCACAAAAGCTACAATGACGCTCTGTTTTTGGTTGTTTCGCCATAAAATAGTTACTAAATTTATTATTTATTGCGAATTAAAATATTATCTATCATACCATAATCCAATGCTTCTTGCGAAGTCATCCAGAAATCACGATCAGAATCTTTTTCGATTTTATCGAATGGTTTTCCTGAATGGTCTGCAATAATTTGGTACAATTCATTCTTTAACAGCATGATTTGCTTGTAGTTAATTTCCATATCAGCTGCTTGACCTTGCATGCCACCCATCGGTTGATGAATCATCACACGTGAATGTTTTAAAGCAGAACGTTTACCCTTTTCTCCTGCAACCAACAATACAGCAGCCATTGAAGCAGCCATACCCGTACAAATAGTTCCCACTTTGCTTCCAATATATTGCATCGTATCGTAAATGCCAAGACCTGCATGTACAGAACCACCAGGACTATTTAAATAGATAGAAATATCTTTGCCGGGATCAGCCGTATCCAAAAAGAGCAATTGGGCTTGAATAACGTTAGCCACATAATCATTAATTTCAGAGCCAAGAAAAATAATGCGATCCATCATCAAACGTGAAAACACATCCATTTGAGTCACATTTAATTGGCGCTCTTCCAAAATAGATGGCGAAATATAGCCACCATTCATAGTCACTTCTGACATATATTTGTCTAACGACAAACTATTCATATTCAGATGTTTGGTCGCAAACTTGCGAAATTCATTTTGTTCCATACGTTATTATTATTTACTTTGTTTATTTATTATATACGTTGAATGATGATTTAAAAATTGATACTTTTAATTTTAGTTTTAAACCAATTAGCCTCTCCATTATTACCACCCTCATCATTCCCTATTAACAAGCGATAAAAAGCACAATTTCCCCAAGTAGCCGGCACATCATTCAGTACCATATCTTCGCCCGTATCATTCGATAAATAAGGAGAAATCATACTCTGCCAATTTTTGATACGTGCCATACTTTTATCCGTATAAAAGTAGTCATTCTCCGCTGAGGCTAATTCTTTAATATACGACTTATACCTTTCCTTATACTCGGTAATAGACATCACTTTACGCATCAACACGCGGTCACCATCTAAACTACCCCACGTTAACAAATCTTGAGTACCTGAATTCATGCCATTCGAAGTACCTAAGGTATTATCATAATCAAAGGGTATAAAATAAAACTTATTATTTTCATCAAAATAAAAGTAATAATTATTTTGCCCGTACCAATAATCATCCCACATAC
>Ga0172377_10007866_pt1 | contig 10940 bp, 8 predicted proteins | sample Pumphouse3metaG_FD_119749 | JGI IMG/M metagenome (GOLD analysis project Ga0172377, IMG submission 119749) | Leachate microbial communities from a municipal landfill in Southern Ontario, Canada - Pumphouse #3 metaG | ecosystem: Engineered > Solid waste > Landfill > Unclassified | place: Canada... | reverse complement strand
CGGAGCCGGAGCACAATGTACTATTGCAAGAAATATTGTACTCCAAACCCGGCCTGAAATCAACAGTCCGGGCATTTTTATGCCCAATTTAAGGAGGTAACACGATGGCGTCAATAGAAAAGCGAGGAAATGGTTACCGGATAACAGCATCTTGCGGATATGATGCAGATGGAACACATCAGCGCAAGGTTCGCCGCACATGGACTCCAGAACCAGGTATGACAGATAGGCAGATAAAAAAGGAGTTGGAGCGGAAAAAAGTTCTTCTCGACGAAGAATGTAAAAATGGATGCTATGTCGACAGCAATATGAAGTTCAAAGATTTTGCTGAAAAATGGTTTGAAGATTATGCAAAAGATCACTTACGTACCAGAACCTACACAGACTACAGGCGTATCAGCAAAGATGTTTATCAAGCCATTGGTGGGATACGCTTAAACAAGCTTCAACCACATCATTTGATTGAATTCTACAAACAATTGGAACAACCCGGACACAATCAACGGAATTCGCATTGGAACTCTACGAAGTTAAAGAACGCCATGTCAGCCGCACAAATGAATCACACGCAGCTTAAATCAAAAACAGGCATTGCCAAAGACACCATTATAAAAGCCGTAAATGGGAAAAATGTGAGCCAAAGGACAGCACAGAAAATAAGTGATGCACTAGGTATAAAGCTAAAAAAATTATTTTCTCTAACTCCCGGCGGTGGACTATCCCCAAAGTCAATTATGTTTTACCACGCTTTTATTTCATCTGTACTGGAACGTGCGGTTAAATGGCGGGTTATTAAAGAAAATCCCTGCCGCTATGCTGAACCGCCAAAAATCCCACACCAAGAAATTGTATGCATGGATGAAAAAGAAGCCGCCCATTTTTTAGAATGTCTTGAGAACGAATCCATTGAAAACCGTACTATGTTTACGCTGTTTATCTACACCGGCTTACGCCGTGGCGAATTATTGGGGTTGGAGTGGGAAGACATTAATTTTGACACAGGTGTTATTTCAATACGACGTACTTCTCAATATACAGTTGAAAAAGGTACTTATACTGACACAACAAAAACCGAACGCTCAAAGCGCAGCATCCACGTATCAGCGACAGTTCTTGACCTTCTGCGAGCACAGCACAGGGGCGAAACTGCAAAACGCCTTTCCATGGGTGACCAATGGCAAGGCAGCAACCGAGTTTTTACAAGTTCACTTGGTGAGGATATGTCTGTAACTGTCCCCTACCACCGGCTAAAAGTACTACAGAAAAAATACAATTTGCCCAATGTAACGCTTCACAGTTTACGACACACAAATGCAACCCTACTGATTGAGCAAGGCGTGGATGTACGTACCGTTTCAGGCCGACTTGGGCACAGTCAAACAAGTACTACGATGAACATTTATGTGCATCAGCTGCAAAGCGCAGACGCTGCAGCTGCGGAAGCACTGGACATTGCCCTCGACCCAAAAAAGGAGAATGAACGTGCGTAAACCCCAAATAAACCCCATTCGCATTTTTTCAGAATATAAAAAAATCTCGAAAGCCGCATGAGAACTGGCTTCCGAGGATTCCATTGTGGTCGAGGTGACTGGATTCGAATTACAATTTATACATTTTATGAATTTCGGTAATCTGAAAAATGGCGATTTTAAGCCATTCTTACAAATTACATTTTTTATAATTCATTGTACAATGCATAATTTTTCTTAAAATAAACCCCAAATAAACCCCACAAAAGCATCCTCGGTAACCGACTATTTATTCTTTTTTAATTTTCTTGCCTATTCTCTCCAGCAATATATAAATTATTGCAAATGCTTGCTAAAAATAAGTTTACCACAATATCCCGTATAACGCAAAAAAGTCCCTGACCTCTCAAAAGAGAAGCCAGGGACGTTGCTTTACCTATTCAAATTTGCAAGCGTTTGGGATTATGCGGTCTGCATCGCTGGCGCAGCCGGATTTACCTGCGACTCTGCTGCCGGTTTGACTGCTTTTTCTGTTCTGGTTTTGTCCAAGGCATAGACTGCAGCTTCAATCGCTTTGTCGCCAAGATTAGCCACATCACCTTCATAGGCAATACCGTCAAGGCCAAGTGCCTGCTTTAAAATTGTTTTTGCTTCCTCTTTACGCTGATCTGCGGTTATACTGCCGTTTAAATACAACTGCTCCGCAGCTTTTGTAGAAACGTCCGCACGGTCGGCAATGCCTTTAAACGTGGACGTAACCGGGTTAGGCATCACGGTTGCGGCAATATCGGCCGCCGCGTCAACAGCATCAACAACCTTTTCGGCCTTATCGAATTTTTCTGTTGCCTGTTTTCCTTTTCCTGCGTTTTTAGTTTTTTCAATGCCGAAGCCGACACCGAAAATAATCGCTGCACCTGCAAAAATGATTACTGCTACTGTCAGTCCCATAATAAGTACCTCCGTTTTTTTATTTTATTTTTGTGTGTCCTGCAAAATTTTGTCCGTGATTGCTAGCCCTTTAATTAGCACTTTCGGCACTGGGATGCCAAGGCACACCAGATTTTCAATGATACTGCGTACTTCGTTCACCAAAAGCATGGCCAGCGTCATCCAGCCAAGGAACCGCGTAACCGACAAGTTGGCATTTATCACTTTCCCGATTTCCATAAACACCGCCGGAATGAGAAAAGCAATCGCAATAATTACCCAGTACCAAACCTTTTTGACAATCCCCTTTAAACCGACACTGCTGCTTTCCTTGTGCACTCTGCGGGCTTTCGACCACCCGGACAGCCAATCAATCACGTTCAAAAAAAGGAAAGCGGCGAACAAAATCCAATGCTCGCCGAAAATCATGGTAAAGAATGCAATCACCCCGCCTACGAGTGCGTTATATGTATCTGCTACATGCTTCATTTCCTCCCTTCCTTTACTCAACCCTGAATTCAAATCGTTTCACCGGACTTCCCTCACCCGAAACCTCGGTATAGATACCAGTGTTTCCTGGATGTACAGCCACAATCGGGCACAGCCACTTGCCAGTACCGTTCGGAAACACCCCGGCCACCGTCACGACGCCGTTAGTGCCTGCCGTCACGCTCGGCTTCGTGGGGCTGGAAAGTTCGACCGTGTAGCACTCCCCCACCTTTCGAGACAGGTTAATGGTTGTATCACTTCCGCACGCGGTGACAACCCGAGCCACCATCGTAGACGGCTTATGGCCATTAATGTAGATTCCGGTTGCCGTTCCCACCTTGCCAATCGCAGTAATTTTAAAATAGTAATTATTTCCGCTGCGGCTTTGGTAGGTGATGTCCACCACACCGCTGGTCCCGGCCGTCACATTTGGCCGACCGGAAGGACAGATGATTTTAACCGTGTAGGACCGCCCACGCTTAATGTCCACCGTTGTAGTCGTATCACTTGTAAATGCCGCTCCGGCCGGTGCCATCGCAGGCAATGTTGATTCTCTCATGCTGCTTACCCCATAATTGGTATAACACACGTTCGTATCACATCCTTTCCCGGAAATGTTCGCGCCATTCCAACGACCTGTCAATTCTCCAAAGTCAGACTGCCAAATATCGCACGGCTTGTCCGGTGCAGATACGCCCGGCCGTGCATACCAAAATTCATAGGCTGTCAATTGTGCCGGGTCAATCCGGTTGTCGTACCAGTCTTTGTTAACATAATACCCGGCCTTATATCCGGCCTTTTGTAAACCGCTGCATACTGTCTTAATAATTGCTGTGTTGGTCACTCTGGACGGAATGCCGCCATTGCGTGCTTTGTACCCATCCGCATCTTCCATATCCAAGAAGATTGGGTACTGCGGATGATGGCCGCGCAGCAGCCGCAGCATATGCTGTAATTCACTTTGTGCGCCGGAAATCGTGCGGGTATAACTATATAAATAAGCGCCCCAGGGAATCCCGAGGCGCTCACACTCTCTTACGTTTCGCTGATACTGCACATCATCCTGCGATGTACTGTTGCTGCCATATCCCAATTGAATAATGGCAAACTGCAGTCCGGCCGCTTTTGCTTTGTTCCAGTCCACACGGCCATTGCAGTAACTAACATCAATTCCTTTGATACTCATAAACATCACCCTCCATAAATCAGGCCAACAGAGGCTTAAAACAGCCTCCACTGGCTAATTTTTCGCATAAATTTAGCCACCCTGTTGAAGAGCGGCTATTTTTCATCAATCATATCGCTGATTGCACTTATTTCCGCCGCGGAAAAGTTAGTCCCCGCAAGGTCGGTGAGCTTAATTTTCCTTATGCTTATGTCCGCTTCAATGTCAAGCAGCAGTTCAATGTCTTTTTTAAAGCTTTCCTTGGCGTTTCCGTCCTTAAACTTTGCAGACCGTCCATCGCTTCCGACTGCAAGGTTTCCGCCCTTATCTTTCTCACAGTATTTTTCAAGGAGCTTCCTCCGCTCTTTCTCATAGATTTTCAGTGCCGATTCGGCCTTATCGATATTGCACGAAAGCGCGTAAGATACTTTCACTGGCAGCTGCTTCTGCGCAACCTGGTGCATGATGCCGATGTTTTCAACAAGCCTGCGGTTTGTGATTCCCATTATGTAATGCCCTCCTTAATTATTTCCAAAAGCCCCATATGTCCCAGTGAATTTCTACCGACAAATCGGTTTGCCGTGAACCGGAAACAGTGCGGTAATATAGTGTCGAGACAGTATTGCCGTCCGAAGACGTATTCTGCACTGTAGTGTTTGCGCACCAAACAATCCCGGTTGTGGCGAATGACACATTTGGCGCGTAAGATTTCGATGTGTCAATTGGTACCGGCAGTACAACCGACGTGTCGTTCGTGTCCGAATGGAACCACATTGTTTCACCGTATTTCACTGTGTAGGCAATCTCCATTTTATAGCTGCCCCACTCATGTACACGGCCATCGGCATACTTTTCGTAATGCGTATTTCCGATGCTGTCGTCCTTTGCAACCAGCATCGGCGCCCAAAGCATACTGCCGCCCGACGTTTTAATGCCCGCCTCGTCAGTATCGAGGCACAGCACCGGCTCGCCCGGCTGCAGTTTGGCAATGGATAAATCACTTTTATTTCCTCTCCGGATAAGTATCTTTTCCTGTGTAACCGCCATTTTAATAGCCCCCTAATGAATTAAGTTTCAAGCTGCCTTTCCCCAGACGTCATAATAAATCCTAATAGTAAAATTGCTTAAAGATACAGGCGAAATGAAACGTACGGATAGCCCTGTATTGTCCGATGAATAAGTAGTTACATTAACTATAGGCGTATTTCCTGAAGAATTTGGAGTTACCTGAATAGTTGTTATTTCACTGAATGCTGCATTGCGCATGTAAAAAAGCTCTGTTCCCTGAAACATACCGTAATATGCGCTGTTGATGTTTACAGTATGCCGCTGATAGCTTCCCCACGCGTGCCTCATGCCGTTGCCGTAATCGGTATAATAGCTTGTATACTCATTTCCGTTGTCATTGCCGGAGCTGTAATAGGTGTAAGGCCGATATAGACCCGCACCAGCAACGTCTACCCCATTTGAAGAGTTTAAGTGTATTTTTCCATCTTGGGATCCCATCGAGATATATGCATAATTACCGTTTATCCTCAAACTGCTAACGTCTACCCCATTTGAAGCGTCTAAGTGTATTTTTCCATCTTGGGATCCCATCGAGAGATATGCATAATTACCGTTTATCATCCAACTGCCGAGGTTCATTTCTTCCCCGTTATAATTATGATTTCCGTCATATGTTTTTGTGAGCTGCAAATAGCTGTGTCCGCTTTGGTTGGTTAATGAAATGCTATCGGAATAGGCAGTAATGATTCCATCCCCGCCAAATTGCGATGAATTTGACGACAATCCTCCTAAATATGTTGAACCATTGTATAGAGCAACCCCCGTACCGGTACATGAATATCCGTTTGTATAATAAGAAATGTCGCCAATTTGCGCGTAGTGATTATTGCTTGCATTGTATATTCTTTGTGCTTTTAGATTCGTTGTGTCGATCCGGTCGGCAGATATTTTTCCGGTCGTGATCGTCCCCGCATCGATGCTCTGGATGATGCCGCTTTCCGCCGTAATTGTTCCTACCGCAAGCTCGTTAGCGGTGATCGTGTGAGCCGCGATCTCGTCAGCAGTAATTGCCCCGGCGACGATCCGGTCGGCGGTAATGCTCCGCTGGGTCAGGCTCCCGCCGTCAACCGTCGTCTGGCTTAGTTGCGCCGTGCCGTTCGCGTCGTTTATGGCGTACACTATTGATTTGTCGCTGCCGGTTATGACAAGGCGCTCTACACTCAGCGTGCCTGCTGTGATTTTGTCCGCCGTCAGCTCAACGATTTTAGCATCTGTAATGCTGCCGTCCGCTATCTGCGCCGTGCCTACGGCGCCAGTATCAATCATTGCTGTTTTTATCGTGCCAGACGCGATGTTTGCTAAATCGATATCGGCATAATGTGCTTTAAGGTATTCTGCCGTCACCGTAGAAGCAGTGATGCTGTCTATCCGCGCGTTTGCCGCATTGAGGTTTTCAACCGTTGCGTATGTGGACTTGATGTCGTTGGCAGCCATGTAATTTGTTTTCAGGTAATCTGCCGTAACGCTGCTAACTTCAAGCGTCGATATGCGTGCCGTAGCTGCCGTAAGGCTGTTAACCGTTGCGTAATCCGCCTTTATGTCCTTTGCGGTAAGGTAATTTGTCTGCAGGAAGTCCGTATCGACTTTATTTGCCTGCAGCAGGTTTATATTACCGTTGATTGATGATACGGAAATGGCCGTGTTTGATGCGAGGCTATCGACTTTTCCATTCGTTTCGTCTATCGCTTTCCCCGTGTCTGCCCTGAGCGCTGCCGTGGATTTTTCAGAATTGCTGTGCAGCGACGCCTGATTGTCGCTTTTTGATTCTGCGTCGGCTGAAAACTTTTCATAATTTCCAAATTCATATGTAAGGTTGCTGATAATCGTTTTGTAGCGGTTTCCTTTCGGGTCAATCAAATAGGCGACGTCACCTGCTTCAATGCTCGGATTATCCCACGCCGACACTTCCATCGGCCGGAACTGGAAATCAACAAGCTGCTTTGCTATCCCGTCGAGAAGCCGCCCAAGGCTGCCCTGCGCGAGGGGATTATCTTTTATGGATATGACATAATCATCAGCGCCTTGCATTACAGGTGCTGCCTTGTCATCTTTTGGAATTATCGCCACGCCGGTTATGCGCACGTCTTCCGTAGGCACCGTGCAGGAGGCAAGGGAAGAAATTGTTACCGGCGTTGACAATCCTTGACGGAATACACCACCGGTTACGGCGTCCTCAGTCTGACGTCCGTAGTCGAAAAAGTCGCCGCCATTGAGCATCTCTGCCTGCGAGTAATCGCTAAAACTGCCGCCGTCGGCAGAATCCCTCTCCGGGCAATCCAGCAGCGTCCCACCGTCCACAGCCTCGCTTTCCGGGTAAAAATTGCCGCCGTCTAAGGCGTCTGCCTGCGAATAATTGGAAAAGCCCCCGCCGTCCACCGTGCTCCCAGATTCTGGATAGAATTCGTCCGTGTCATACCAGCCAAGCACAAGCTGTCCCTGGCTATTTATCCGCGCCCAGCAGCCGGCAAGTTGCGCGGCATAAGAAACAATGTCCGCGTAAGTGGTGGCACTGTCTGAAGGTCTTGACGTCACTACACAATCCATGTTGGCAAAGTACACATTCGCAAGCTCAACACCGCAGCTTTTACAGGCGTCCCACAGTATCTGGTAAAGTGTCGCCGGATACTGCAGTGCGCTGTCGTATTTCCGGTCAAATTTCACCGACTTGTCATACGCCGTCAGCGTTATGATGCCGCCGCTCTCCGCGTGCTCGCCTGTGTAAAAAGTGCCGGGGTACACCCATTCAACTTTTTCCGCGGAATCTTCTGTTGCATCTTCCATAACAAGCCCGACTTTAAGGGAAACAGTTGAGCCCTCAAACTGGCTTTCAGCGAGCCTGCCGTCAAAGTTATACAGCTTGACCGTCAGGCATCTGCTTATGAACGAACCGACACTAAGCGAATTCTGCTCGCTTGTGCCGTCTGAAAGCGATATTCCGCCTTCCATGACGTCCTCATTCGAGAATGAATAAGTATAGCTGTTGCGCAGCATGACAAGCAGGCTGACTTTCTGCCTGCGCCCGTCAAGGGCTATTTTCCGCTGGTACGCCGTGCTTGTCTGAATCAATGTTTTTCACCTACACTTCAATAAAATCAAAGGAAACATCTTTTACATAGCCGTCATCGTCCCAGACCCACAGATATGCTGCCGTGCGGTCGCCGACATAAAACCTTGCCGTGCGAATGCCGTTCTGCATGACATCAAAATACGTGAGGTTAAAAGTTACCTGTGAATTTACGTTTCTTAACAGCGTTGACGCGTCCGAAAACGGCATTGCAGGCCATGAACACGACAATTTGACTTTTTGAGCTATACGGTCTTTGTGCATTACGCCGTCAAGTGTGCGGCCGGAATTTGAGCTGGAAATGTCTTGCAGAGCCCATTTAACGTTTGCCGGAGTCTGCAGCACCGTATCATTTACTTTCAAAATTTGTAGCATAGCATCACCCTCAAAGTATAAAAATGCCACGCCGAAGCGCAGCAATTATTGACATATTTTTCTTATATGATAAACTGTAGGAGAATTTAGCAGGTTAAGGAAGGAAGAATGAAAATGCTTCGATGGCCTATGGGTTAGACAACAATAGTACAAAAATAGATATTGAATTGTATGATGCCTTTAATTCGCTAAACAAAGTAGCTACATTTTCTGCAAATATTTCGAGGTAATCATTTTCGTGTATAGTAAAAAGCAGACGGTTTTCAAGCCGCCTGCTTCTTTTTTATCCGGGGACTATTCTGTGATAGCGTTTACTGATTTGTGTATTCCCTCTGTTGGCCGATTCAGCAATTGTGCGGTCGTCCGTGTACAGGGCGATGCTCATGTGCCGAATTGCTTCCTCCAACTTGTCCATTCTGTTCAGCACCAGAGAAATGTCTTGGCCGGAGCTGTCTTGATTCCGTTCTATCCCGGCTGCAATCCGTGAATACGTTTCTTCATTCAGCGGCAGGGCGGCTTCATCCCCGTCGTCACCGAGTCCAGCAATGGTAGGTGCGGTAAACACACCGCCTTTTGCCTTCCAGCCGCCCCACTTGATGCGGCCAATACCGTTTGCATAGCCGTGCCCCTCGCCCCATACGCCGTCAGCGCCGCCGTAGCGGTTCCATGTGTAGCGGATGGCCGCAAGGATATTGCTCAGCGGGTCAAGAATGTTCGTGTTGTAACCGGGCATTGCGTAAGCTGCAAACGTTTCGGGAATAACCTGCATCAGACCTTTTGACGGGTGCCCCGCAAAATAGTTCACGTCCTTGTAATCTGCCGGGTTGACTTGCCCACTTGACTCTGTATTCATTTGGGCAAGCAGCAAATCCACGTTGTGTGTAGAATAATGGCCGGTCATTTGCAACGCTTTTGCTGCCAGTGACCGCCAGCGCTCCACGCCGGAGCCGGTAAAGTTCGTACCATATCCGGTCCCGCCCCCAGTAAACATGGGAACCGCATAACCGAGGATTTCACTCCCCATCGCCCGCTGCTTTCTGTATACACCGGTTCCTCCGCCGGGGCCGGTTGTGTTACCCTCAATGGTATTGATAAACATTTTAGCAATGCTCTCCACGATACCGATGTGGTCTGGAGTTCTATCCCCGTTCCAGTCGTAAAATACAAGGTCTCCGGGACTGGGAATGTTCGTCCAACGGCCGCGCTCTTTATACCAGTTCATGGTGTCCGGTACATAGGATCCATAGCCCTCTTTAATACCGGCGTGTTTCAGGCACCAGCTGACAAACATATCACACCAAGCGCCCTGCATCCCTGCAAAGTTCCAATACTCGGCAGGGTTCGTATTTCCAACCTGTGAGGACGCCACACGCAGAAGTGCTTCCGCAGTGCCGTTGCTTTGCTCAATGAACTTTTTGACAAGTCCTTTCAATGCATCCGCGGACATATGGGTAAGGTATTTCACAACACCAGTTTCCATAGACATCCACGGTTCATTGATAGGGGCTTTGGTTGCATACGTGTCAACCGCAGTCTGCAATATCTTCTGTGGGTCTTTAACTGCAAGGATGTAGTCTACAAGCTGCTTCTGCATATCCACCGCCGAGGTGCCGAAGAACTGCCCAACACCAGACGCATATTTAAATGTTTTAGCAGTCAATGCTGCCGGCATAACAGCCGAGCCACGCGGCAGGTTCGGCAGGTACACATTGTGTCCCTTGGGAATAAACGTGCGCCCGTCCGGCAGCTGCACCGCTTCGCGGTATGTACTGCCCTGCTGGTCGTTGACAATAGCCGCGCCGCCGGGATGGTACCCGGTGCCGTAAGCATAATGTGCGACTGCAATCCGCGGCACACTCTTGCTGCTGCCCACTGCGGACAACACAGCGTTGATGCCTGTTACAACGCCATTGATTGCACCGCCAATCTTACTGGATACATTATTGGCAATCGTGCGTACATAACTGCCTATAGATGCTGAGAAGCTCGAAAATCCCTGTTTTACATCTGCGAACATTGAGCGGAACGTATTCATCGTTTCGACGCCTAAAGTCCCCCAAATAGATAAAAGCCGGTTCTGAAAAGATCGGGAAGATGCCACCAGTGCGTTCTCGGCTTCATGCCTTTCGCGCTGAAGTTTATTGTGATTTTCAAAGCTTAATTTGTAAACGGATTTAAAATAGCTCGACAGCTTTTCATATTGTTCATATTGTTCATTGGCATTGACTCTTTGCCGCGCATCTGACGCGGCTTTCACCATATTGGTGATTCCTTTCAGCGCAGTTTCTGTTGCTTTAATGGAATTTTCGTCAATTCTGCTTTTAACTTCCATTACATTTTCTGTAATTTGTGTGCTGGTTTGCGTTCTTGCATTTTTCACAAT
>Ga0172377_10007865_pt1 | contig 10940 bp, 11 predicted proteins | sample Pumphouse3metaG_FD_119749 | JGI IMG/M metagenome (GOLD analysis project Ga0172377, IMG submission 119749) | Leachate microbial communities from a municipal landfill in Southern Ontario, Canada - Pumphouse #3 metaG | ecosystem: Engineered > Solid waste > Landfill > Unclassified | place: Canada... | reverse complement strand
TTATGGTTGTAGCGAAATATCATGAAGCAAATTCCACGGGAAAGAGTGTTCTTCCAAACAGCGACAAACACATCAACCCCTGTATTAAGGCATGAAACCAAAAAACAGTTTATTGAATCCCTCGCCTAACCGATTACCATGTCTAGAAGGATGGATATAAGTCAGTTAAATTTGCTTCTGAGTAAAAAGAAGTTAGCTTATATGTTATCATTAACAAAATTAGCAAAAGCTAGGAGAAATTAGAAAAGTAACTGTTAGGTAAAAAAATAAAGACCAGTCGTCTAAACCATTAGGCTTGAAAATGACTGGCCTTCTTTGAACCTATTTGAAGTTGTTCGTTAAGTCTTTTCAATTCCTGTGTAACGCTTGTTTAGCGAGATTATGTCTTAGATACTGTTATAATCTGCAAAGGTTGTAAGAAACTCGGTAAGAAATGGTGCAGAGTCTCCATATATCTCGTCAAAAGTCTGTATTTTCTCTCTTAATTCTCGTCTTTCATGGTATCGATTAGGCTTAATCAGCTCGCTTAAAGTGTAGAGGAACTGAGAGTGAGCAGAGTCGCTTTCTTGCCAGATTTCTCTGCTTTGTATGAAGGAATCACTGATAAATGAGAGATAGTTGCCACTTTCGTTTAGTTGACTACAGCGATACTCCTCTAGAAGTCTTTTCATTTTTTCTTCATTCAAATTTGTGATCTCGCGATTTTCAAAGAGTAAGAGGGCTTCATCGGTTTTTCCCAGTAGAACATATAGTGTAACAAGATTTTGTGGGAAAGAGACCGGATTTACCTGGCTGAACTTGTGAGTAATTAGGTAATAATCTACAGCTTCTAGGAAGTTATCCTCGTGCCAGAGAGCATATTCGGCAAGTCTTTGGTATTCTGATGGAGCAAGATTTTCGCCACGTTTAGCAAGTAGCAAGCAAGGATCATAGCCCTTTGGATTATTAGAGTTATCATAGACAGTGCTGAGGTTCCTCAAGTTCTGCGCAGTTGGTTCAATTGCAACTAGTCGCTCTAGCATCTCTGTTGATTTTTCGGTGTCTCGATGGGCTGTAGAGCGAAAGTTTGTATCTAGGTAGTAAGTTCCAGCAAAATAGATTCTAGAGAGCAGGTTTAATGCGTAAGTGTCGTTTGGATCGGTCTTTTATCGGTTTTCTAAGGCTGTGACTGCCTCGTCGAATTTTCGGTCAGCTATTAACTGTTCTTCTTCTTGCAAATCTCTTTTAACTGCAAAGACAAAGCTAGGATTATCTCCGCTTCCAAAATATAAGCCTTTACTATTGGTTAGAGGTTTACCGTCTTGATCGCAAGCTACAACTCTTATTTGCAGAGCATCGGGAGTTAAGAAGTAGCTTGGGTAGGTACTATGCATGTCTCTGCCAACTTGCCCAATTCTAAAAGGGATCTGCTCTATCGTGATTTGGTTTTTTTCTGTATAGAGAGGCTCTCCTCCGTAAGAACTGCTACCCCCACTTGATGGTTTAAATATTGGATCAATCATCACACAATAGAAGCTGGCATCAGGATAGAGCTCCCACTCGATGGTAAATGCATTGTTCTCAAGAACTGTTTTCGGCTTTGGACTTACAAGCTTGAGCGCAGGTTTAAAATTAAATTCAACTGGTTGAGGCATAGAATTAGGATATACTATGCTATTTAAAATTTCTAATGTCTGTCCTTCTACGAGTGCAGTCTGACTAGAGTTTAGTTTGATCCCGACTTCATATTCGTTTTCTGGAGCAATAGGGAACTCGAATTCACCATTTTGGTTTGTAAACTGGCTAATCAGTTCAGAATCTTTTGGAGATAAAATCCAAGGATGAATTGGTTTATTCCAAAGCACTACTTCAATTCCAGATAGTGGTTTCCCATTAAGAGTTACTTGCCCAGTAATCACATTGTCTGGGTTTTTAGAGGATGCAGTAGCCAATTTAGCAGAAATTGTCTTTTGATACTGCTCAGTCATATCCATAGCGATATAGTTTGGATTTATTTCGCCGTCACTCTGCCGTTTAAGTTGTTTTAAATATTCCGTTTTAGATAAGTCAATTACTCTATTATAAGCTTCTTCCGCGCTTTCTAAATCGCCTTGTGCAAGAAGAATATCGCCACGCTTCATTTCTAGAGCGATTTTATTTTGCCCAGGGAAGGTTCTAGTGGTGTAGTCAAATATTTCTGCAGCTTTGTCTGGATCGCCTTGGATTATTAAAAGGTCAATGAGCGTAAAAGCAGCTTCCTGTTTATGATAATAGTCAAAGCTATCGCTGTACAAATAATCCAAGTAAAGCTCTTTAGCTTTATCCCAATTACCTTTGTTTTTCAGAATCTCAGCAAGAAAAAAGATACCTTGCTTGGTCATTGGGTGATCAGGAAACTTATTGTATAACATCCAAAGTCGCTCTTGTTTAGTTAAAGCAGATTCGGATAGTTCTTCTTGGTTTGTCGGATGAGTTATTGTTGATAAGTTTTTAAAGATAGTGGCGACATTGGAGTCGGTATCTGGAAGAAGAAGAGCAGAGCTATAGAGTGCATCTGGTATACGTGGGTGGTCCGGGTATTTTTCTATCAGCTTATCGTAATAGGCAAGAGCTTTGGCATAGTCACTAGTTATAATTTTGTGATGCTCAGCCTCACTAAAAAGGATATCGCCTCCGTAGGTAGATACGGCACCTACAGTAAGGAGCACTACAACAGCTAGCATAATCAGATACTTGTTTTTGATCTTTATGGTAGGGATCATAACAGATCCATCCTTTCTATAGTTTCAATCCCTTGTTCAAGTAACAATAAAGCAGCTGAATTATCAACGAGGAAGATATCGAGGGTGTTTCTAACCCCAATTACCAGGAACAATAAGCCTATCACACCTAAATATAGAGGGACTTCACAGGTTCCGTTCCAAAACTCTAGAAGAGCGTGAACTACCTTCTGTATAAGACTCTCTTTTTTACGATTTTCAATAAGAAAGTCAACTAGTTCAGTTTTTTGTGATGTAGAAAACGCAACCTTTCTTAGTTCTGATTCGAGCTTTTTCTGTAACTTTTTACCGTTATAGTTCACTTAAGTTTCCCCCTTTCTAGAAGTACTTGCTTAAGCCGTTTTCTAGCTCTATGGAGACGACTCTTAATGGTACCAAGTGGCTCTTTAGTAATTGATGAAATCTCCTCTAGAGAAAACTGCTCGAGGTAGTAAAGTGTGATTATTTCACGGTATTTTAGTGGTAGCTCACTTATAGCAGAAAAGACCTCCTGGTTTAGGGTTTCTTCAATTATTTGTGTTTCTACATCCACTGCAAAAGCTGGGACAAGCTCTAAATCATTGTGGGGCCAAAACTCTAGCATATTCCAATATTTTCTGCGTTGTTTTTTCCTGCAGTTGCTGACAAGAATCTTGTATAACCAGGGAAAAAGATAGTTACTACGCAGCTGTTCTATTTTAGAGACAGCAACAAGCAGAGAATCTTGGACTACGTCTTCTGCAAGATATTGATCTTTAAGAATGACAGTTGCTGCGCGCAAGAGTCTGTCTGAGTAGTTGAAGACGAGCTCTATCACAGCATCTTCATCGCCAGCTTTAAGTCCTTTGATGAGTTTTTCCTGTGAGTTTTGGTGTAAATCACGTACTAACCCTCCCGCGGTAAGGGACACTAATATCTCCCCCTTCACTAGTAATGATCCGGTTAAGACAAAAAAGGTTGCACTTATAGATAAAAAAGTGTTTATTAAATTTCTACTGTCAGTTTAGATATTGAGTTTTGGTCTTTAATCACCTTCAATTATTGGGAAAATTAAAGCAAGTTATTTTGGGAGTAAAGTTAGGTCAACAGGAGTAAACAATAATTAAAGCGAAGGGAGTAAAGTGTGGTTGTTGTTACTAGCTTACAAAAAGAGAAAAGGGTTGTTTACAGATACCGTCTACATAACAATTCTTGTTATAGATATTAAACCTGCGAGCGCTTCAGCAATATTTGGTTAAGTTACAAAGATCCAGGCCACTTTCTTTGGTTGAACTAAGGAGGTTAAACCAATGCTAATTCAATGTACCAAGGCTTTACTTGATAAGCTGGAAATTCCAGTTTTAGAGCTAAAAGAAAGAGGTGGGTATGGTACTTTTCCTGAAAGCCTTAAAGCTTGGCATGCCAGTCTAATAACAATAGAAAGACGCAAAGCAATTGTCCTCATGAACAATCAAACTAGGTTTTTAGTTGTTTTATATGGTCCTACAAAAAGTGTTTTTAAAAAAATCAAGCAGCATATCGAAGCTGCCATTTCCTTAACACTTAGAATGGAAGGCATGAGCCAGGCTATTATTGAAAAGTATTTAGATGATGCAGGCGAAATCGAGTTTTCTAAAACCGAAAACAGAAGCTTAGTCGCACAATTAAATAAAGCAGTCGAAGACGTATATATTAATTATGAATTTTTAGATGAAAGTACTCTTCATCAACCATATCTTAGTTCTGTAGCCAATAGGAATGTTCATCGAGGGCCAAATAATGACTACCTTGCTCCTCTCGAAAACATGTACGATTCTTTAAGACACTACTTAACAAATGAAGAAAGTCAAGCAAAAGACCTTTTTGATGTTGAACTCTATCAGTTAAAGATCCAGATTGAAATTGAAGGCGTAGAAATTTGGCGTAGAATTTTAATACCATCTGCTTGTTCTTTTTATCATCTACACAATGTTATTCAAGGGGTCTTTGACTGGCAAAACTACCATTTACATTTTTTTGAAGCGGAAAAACCTCAGGAAAAGCAACTAGTCATCTTAACAGATAACGATTTAGAAACTTTAGACATGCTAAATCCTGAGTTTAATGTATATACCTTAGAGAAGTTTACCCCTTTAAAAAACATTTTTCCGGTATACAAAAAAGTTAGATATGTTTATGATTTTGGTGACAATTGGGAGCATACAATTACCCTAGAAAAAGTAGTACGATCTAAGAGTGGATTTGAAGTAGTGCTGTTAGATAGAAAAGGCCATAGACCTCCAGAGGATGTAGGAGGAGAGTGGGGATATCATCAGTATCTGAGTATCTCCAAAGACCCTGAAAATCCAGACCACGAAAACATGAAAGAATGGGCTTTGAGCCAAACAGAAAGAGACATTTCCATAGAGGAGATAAATCGCCAATTGAAGTATAATTACAACTTTTACTATTACTATAGACATACAAACCCTAGTATAGATTAGGCCAAAATCCAAAAAGTGCTCCCAGTGTACCGTAATCTAGGTACAAGGGAGCACAGTTTTTAGTATAAACCTGTAAAGCTAAATCAAGGACTGAATTGTAAAACCTAGAACATAGTCTACCTAATGAGAAACTTCTAGATTACTTAGGATTATACATTCCGTGGTTTTGCATATAGTTAAAAATGCCTTCGCCATGCTGTTGTTCTTCTTTTTGAATGTGATTTAGAGCTTGTCTAGCATTAGTATCTATAAATTCAAAGATAGCAGTGTCATAGGTGCCAGATACATATTTTTCTGTCATCAAAAGATCAGTGCAAAGATCAGCATCTGACTTTTTAGTTTGGAAGACTTGTCCACCCCCGCTTTGCATTTGCTGTTGGTTTTGTTGTCCGCCTTGTTGCTGCATATTAGGAACAGTACCTGATAGCATCTGATTGATGGTGTTTAAATGCTGCCTTTCTTGGTTTGCATAAGTGTTAAAAAGCTGAGACAACTCTGGGTCTTGGGTCAGGTTTGCATAGCTTGTGTACTTTTCGATACAGATTTGTTCATGACTCTTTTGATCCTCTAAAAGCGTTCTTTCTTTCTGCGTTAAGTTTAACTTCATCATCACTACCTCCTACAAGTATTTTGTTAATTTAGACGTTTCTTATCCGTGTTATTTCCTCGTATTAGCCGTTTTAGTCTTTTACTCTAGAATATGTTAAAATAAAACCAACCTAAATAATCTAAAAAAAGCTGGATTTAACTAGGGAGAAAGATCAAAACACTTAATAAGTACATACCGATTTTAGAAAATAATGTTCTAGAGTTAATCAACTGCATGAAGAGGATGTTATAAGGCAATTTTAAAGAAACGCTTATGTGGTTTTCTACTAAACTTGTTATTTTGCGAAAGGGCGGAGGTAGATATGGCAAAGTTTACCAAAATGGCTATTGTTAATACATTCGTAAGAATATTAAATGAAAAACCGCTGTCAAAGATAACGGTAAAAGAGATTATTGAAACATGTGAAATCAGTCGCAACACTTTCTACTATTACTTTGAGGATATCTATAATCTAGTAGATTACCTTTTTAAAAAAGAGATCGAAAAGCTCCAAGAGATTACTGATACATCCGATTCTTTACAAGAAGAAGCAGAGATTGTCTTAAAGTTTCTTATAGAAAATAAAATTGCCTTAAAACATATTTACCAGTCAGTTAAAAAAGATCAAATAGAGCTTTATCTTTTCAAAGCGTTAGATAAAGCAATGTTTGATTTTGTTAAAAATCACTTTAAGGATGCTGATGTATCAGAAAGCGATATCCACTTTTTAGCACGTTATCATAAATACGCACTAACAGGATTTATCACCGACTGGCTCGCATCAGATGGGGATGAGGAGCTTAAGGATTTGATTAATAGACTTAGCGCCCTTTCTGAAGAGGGCATCACCACCCACCTGCAGACTTCGATTGCACTCTCTAAACAAAAGAATCAGTCTAGTTAGGGACCAACAGATTGTTCATGATGCCCAAAATTTGGTCAGTTTATGCCAAGTGTCTAAGATTTGTACATCTTTAGGTGACTGTCAGTGGTTATCCTCTCTACCTTTAGTATAATAAAGTTAAGGTGATTAACTTTACCAAACACGAAAGGGTGAGTAAGGATATGGATACCTCTTCACTATTAAAATCGATGGGGGTTAAGACAGTATATGGATATATTGACCGAGACCCTCAAAAAAATCTCCCTAAAGTGCTTGATTGGCTTGAGAGATATGACAGAAATGGTTCAATTACAACGCAGGTAAGGACAGTAAGAGAAGCTGTTACTGATCCTGAAAACAACTGGTCGCAGTTAATCTACAGTATTTGGGATGACATTGACGATCAACAACGTAAAAAGCTTTTTGTAAACACTATAGTAAACGGTACCATGATTGGCTCAAAGCTTCGTAAAGAAACCGAGAAAAAATACGACTGTAATGTTCCTTGGGCCATCCTCATGGATCCAACGTCTGCTTGTAATAAGAAATGTATTGGTTGCTGGGCTGCAGAATACGGTGACAAAATGAGTCTAACCTATGAGCAACTAGATGATGTTATCTGTCAAGGTAAACAGCACGGCACCTTTGTTTATATCTATTCAGGCGGAGAGCCCCTGATTAGAAGAAAAGACCTTATTCGTCTATGTGATAAACATCAAGACTGTGCTTTTCTTGCATTCACAAACGGTACTCTCATCGACGACGAGTTCGCAGATGAAATGCTACGTGTCGGTAACTTTGTTCCAGCAATTAGCGTGGAAGGCTTTGAAGAAGCAACAGATTCACGTCGCGGTAAGGGAACTTATCAGGAAGTTATGAAGACAATGGAGCGACTAAGAGACAGAAAGCTTCTTTTTGGAACTTCTAGTTGCTACACCAGTAAAAATACTGAGGATATCGGTAGCGAAGAATACTTTGATGCTATGATTGAAAAAGGAGCTAAGTTTACATGGCTCTTTACCTACATGCCAATTGGTACAGACGCAGTGCCGGATCTTCTTGCAAGACCTGAGCAGAGAGAATATATGTATCACCAGGTCCGTAAGTTTAGGAAAGAAAAACCTATCTTTACGATGGACTTTTGGAACGATGGTCAGTACGTAAACGGTTGTATTGCAGGAGGCAGAAACTATCTGCATATTAACGCCAATGGTGATATCGAGCCTTGTGCCTTTATTCATTATTCAGATTCTAATATCAAAGAAAAAACATTACTTGAAGCCTATAGATCGCCTCTTTTTATGGCTTACAGAAAGAACCAACCATTTAACTCAAACATGCTTCGCCCTTGTCCTGTGCTCGATAACCCAGGCAAGCTAACTGAAATGGTCGAGTCAAGCGGTGCTATTTCAACAGATATGGCGTCCCCAGAAAAAGCCAGCGAGTACTGCGATAAATGTGTCGATGTAGCAGAGAAATGGGCTCCAGTAGCTGACAGACTTTGGAATGAAGACTCTAATGCATAATAAAAAGTGGCAAAGAATGTCAGCAGATTGGAGGTTGCAAATTGCTTGAATATTTTACTTCTGAATCAGTAACAAGCGGACATCCTGACAAACTCTGTGACAAAATAGCAGACACTATACTTGATGAGATTTTATATCAGGATCCGTTAGCTCATGTGGCCTGTGAAGTGGCAGTAACAGCTAATAAACTGCATATTATGGGTGAAATCACCACAAATGCAACTGTAGATTATGAGAAGATCGCAAGAAACGTTATAAGTGATACTGGTTATACCGATAAAAGTCTTGGCTTCGATGCAGAAGGTTGCGAGATCACTGTAGAAATTAAGGAACAATCTCCTGATATAGCTAGAGGCGTTAACAAAAAGGAACTGTTAGACAGCGGAGCGGGAGATCAAGGCACAGTCTTTGGTTATGCTTCAAATGAAACTGAAAACCTTATGCCTTACCCAATAGAGTTTGCTCATAGCCTAGCAAAACGGCTTGAAGACGTTAGAAAATCAGGAGAGGTACCATTTCTCCGTCCCGATGGGAAAGCTCAAATTACGATGGAATATGAAAACAAGAGACCAAAACGGATCAGGTCTGTGATAGTTTCTGCGCAGCATAGTAGTGCTATCTCAATTGATCAGGTGCGAGAGGAATTAGAAAACCATGTTATCCAGCCTGTTATTCCTAAGAAATTAATCGATTGCTCCACAGATTTTTTTATCAACCCTACAGGAAGGTTTGTAATTGGAGGTCCTGCAGGAGATACTGGTCTTACTGGTAGGAAAATAATTGTTGATACCTATGGTGGCGCTAGTAAACACGGTGGAGGTTCATTTTCAGGAAAAGATGCAACAAAGGTCGATAGAAGTGCTGCCTATATGGCGAGATACTTAGCAAAAAATATCGTCCAAAGCGGTATTGCAGACAGAGCTGAGGTCCAGCTTAGTTATGCCATAGGATTAGCAGAACCGATGTCACTTTCTATCGATGACTTTGGAACAGGCATAATTTCGATGGCGAAAGTTAGAGACTATATCATTGAATCGATTGATCTAAGACCAATGGCTATTATACGGCGTTTTAATCTTTGTAGACCCATCTATGCGCAGCTCTCATGCTTTGGCCATTTTGGCGAAAATGCCAAAGACATGCCGTGGGAAAGATGCGATCTAGAAGCTAGGTTTAAAAAGCTAATAAAAGAAACAGATGCGGTTTTTGCTTGCAAATAAGACCCAAAAAGAAAGCCCTTGAAACGTGGTTGTACGTTTTCAAGGGTTTTTTGATGGTATAGAGAATAATGAGTTAACCTATTTCTTAGAGTAAGACTAAATATTTGGCTTTCTTAAAAAACCAAACTAAAGACTACTCCTTAATATAACTCAAAGGAAACTAAACCTTTTAGCAACATTAAACAAGGTGTAAGGCTCTATACAAGTAAAACACTAGAGGTGATTTGGTGAGGTGGTTTGATAAAAGATACCATACTTTCGATTATGAAATGAAAAGCACATTTGGTTGTAAAGTCACCAAGTTATCACTAGATGGTGGTTTTACATGTCCAAATAGAGATGGTAGTATTGCAAAAAGAGGCTGCATTTTCTGTAGTGAAATGGGCAGCGGTGAATTTGCAGGGAGTAGGGCAGTAAGTATTGCAGAGCAGATAAAGGAACAAAAGAAACTCCTGTCCTCAAAGTGGCCAGATGCAAAGCATATCGCTTATTTTCAAAACTTTACTAACACCTATGGTTCTTTAGAGCAGCTTGAGAGGCTTTACTCAGAAGCGCTAGTTGAAAAAGACGTGATTGGATTAGCGATAGCTACAAGACCAGATTGTCTTCCAGAAGACGTATTAGATCTACTAGAAAAACTATCTAAGACGACGTATCTTTGGGTGGAACTAGGACTGCAGACCATTCATCCGCAATCTGCAGCGTTTATCCGCCGGGGATATGACCTAAAATGCTTCACAAACGCAGTAGAGAGGCTCAAGAAAAGAAATATTAGAGTTGTGGCTCATCTTATTCTGGGACTTCCTAGAGAAAACCACTGTGATATGCTAGAAAGTGTTAGATTTGTGACTGGGCTTGGAATTTGGGGAGTGAAGTATCACCTTCTCCATATAATAAGAGGCACCGATCTGTGTGATTATTACCTACAAAACCCTTTTCCACTTCTAACTAGAGAAGAGTATATTGACCTTGTTTCTGATGCTATCGAGCTTCTTACGCCAGAAATGGTAGTGCACCGGGTCACAGGCGATGGTCCAAAGAGTCAATTAGTCGGACCTAAATGGAGCTTAGATAAGCTCCGGGTCTTGTCTGGCATCGATCAAGAGCTAAAGAAGAGAGATAGTTTTCAAGGGTGCAAATTTCAATTTGGCTCATGATCGCTACCTTCTAGCTTAAAAGATGCTGTTTTATTTTATAGCTGGTAAACTATGCCTCAGACCTAGTTTTCATATTGAACTGAAGGGTTTCCTTAACGTCTTTAATCATAACAGGTGAATTTGAGTGGTTGAAATACAAAACCTCACAAAAGAGTATCAGACAGGAAAACCAGACCTAAAGGATATCAACCTAAATATTCCACTAGGTGTACATGGACTTTTAGGTCCTAATGGTGCTGGGAAAATCACACTGATGCGCATTTTAGCGATGCTTTTAGAACCTACAAGTGGAAAGGTTAAAATCTTTGATTACGATCTTTGTAAAGACCAAAAGCAGATTTGAGGGATCATAGGCTATCTCCCTC
>Ga0172377_10007864_pt1 | contig 10944 bp, 10 predicted proteins | sample Pumphouse3metaG_FD_119749 | JGI IMG/M metagenome (GOLD analysis project Ga0172377, IMG submission 119749) | Leachate microbial communities from a municipal landfill in Southern Ontario, Canada - Pumphouse #3 metaG | ecosystem: Engineered > Solid waste > Landfill > Unclassified | place: Canada... | reverse complement strand
TCGATGACGGTCCCGCCGCCCGGAACATCCAGCAGGCTCGATGACGTCGTCGTATGCCGGCCCTTGCCGTCGCGGTCGCGGACGTTCCCCGTAAGGAGATCTGCGCCCGGAATTAATTTGTTCACAAGGCTGGATTTGCCCACGCCGCTCATGCCGCTGAATATGGAATTGCGGCCGCGGAGGCGGTTTGCGAGGCGGTCTAGGCCCTCGCCCGTGACGCAGCTCACCGGGATGAATTCTTCGACGAGCGTGGTGAAATCGCGCACGTCCTGCGGAAGTTCCGGGGTGAGGTCCATCTTGTTGAGGACCATGACGAGCGGGAGCCCGCAGAGGTCCGCAGCGAGCAAAAATCTGTCCGCGAAGCCGTAGCTGAATGGCGGCTGCGAAGCCGCGGCGACGATCACCACCTGATCAATGTTCGCGGCGAGAACGAGTTCCCGATGGACGCTGTCCTCGGGGCCTGGGCGCTTGAGTTCGCTTTTGCGCGGAAGCACGCGGACCACGGAATAGGCGGCGTCCGAGTCCGTCGTCTCCAGTTCTCCGGCGAGGACGCGGTCCCCCACCACGGGGAATTCCCCGAGTTCCTTGACCACAGTCGCAAGGTAGACTGCGCTTGTGACCGAACCGTCATCAAAGCGGATGACGCACGTGCGGCGGTGCACTTCAAGCACGAGGGCTTCCCTGGTTTTCGACTTGTCGAAACGTTCTCCGGGGTCCTTGATTTTCTTGACTCTGGGGTTCCGGAATTCCCGGCTCCAACGCTCCTTCACGGGGCGGTCGTCGATCGTGCCCTTTTCCCACAGCTGCATGGCATTCACACGGCGGGCGCGGTGTTCGCGCCTTGCGGAATGCTGCCTGGAAAGGGGTTCGGAATCATCGGCGTTTTCTTCTGCCATTGTCAATAAATGTAACTTTTACACATGCAGGCAGCAGCCGTTAAATCCATTTTTTCGCTCTTAAGAATGACACGTCCGGCGAACGCGCTCATCGCCGTATTCACCGTCGCCGCAGGCGATTTCCTCGCCGGCGCATACCCCGCGCCTAAGGTTTTCGTTTCCGAATGCCTCGCGCTCGCGTTCTCCATCGCCTTCGCAAACCTCGCAAACGATGTCCTCGACGTCGAAGCGGACCGCGTGAACCGCCCGGAGCGCCCGCTCCCGAGTGGAAGCGTCACCCTGGGCTCTGCACGCGGAGCGGCGCTGTTCACCATTCTAGCGGCGCTCGTCACCGGATTCCTCGCCGGAATTCCGCACGGCATATTCTTCATCGTCCTCCTCGCGGCGCTCGCCCTTTATGATAAAACGCTGAAACATTACCCCCTCCTGAAGAACGTTTCCGTCGCCATCCTGTGCGCGACGCCCCTGATTCTTCCTGCCATAGACGGCGGGAAAATCCATCCGGCGCTCCTTCCGCCATTCGCCTTCGCCGTACTCCTCACCTTCGCCCGCGAAATTTTCAAGGACCTCGAGGACATCGACGGCGACGGACAGGCGCACATTGAAACGCTCCCGATGCGCATCGGCCCCGGAAATGCGGTGAAACTCGCGACATTCACGACGCTCCTCGCCATTTTCGCAGTCCCGCTCCCCGTGCTCGCCCAAGTTTATTCCCCTACATTTTTCCTCTGCGCCGGACTCACGTTCATCCCACCGCTCATCGCTGTCATCCTTCTCGCGAGAAAAGCGGCGTTCCGCAAGGCGCAGACGCTTCTCAAGGTTTCAATGCTCACGGGAATGCTTTCCGCTATTCTCAGCCTAGCGATTTCTTTCTGATTTTTCTAACTTTGCGCCATCAATCGGAGGCCGATTATGGTGGATGAAATACACGAGGAATGCGGCGTCATCGGTATTTACAACGGTGAAAACGTAGCGAAGAACGTAGCGATGGGCCTCTATGCCTTGCAGCACCGCGGCCAGGAAAGCGCAGGCATCGCGATTTCCAACGGCGAAAAGGTCCGCGTCCGCAAGTCCATGGGACTGGTCTCCGCGCTCCTCCGCGAGCATAACCTCGACGAACTTCCCGGTTCCGCGGGCATCGGCCACGTGCGTTACAGCACAACGGGCGCAAGCACGCCCGCAAACGCCCAGCCCATTCTCGTGAGCTGCAAATGGGACAGCATCGCGCTCGTCCACAACGGCAACATCACGAACGCCCCGGAACTCCGCGCCGAAATGGAAGACGCGGGGCACATCTTCCAAAGCACCTCGGATACGGAAATTCTCCTCCATGAGATAGCCCGCACCCACGCGCCGAACCTTCCAGAAGCGATCAAAATGGCGCTCTCCAAACTCACCGGAAGCTTCTGCCTCATCTTCCTCACGCCGGATTCCATGTACGTCGCCCGTGACGGCTACGGATTCCGTCCCCTCGCCATCGCCCGCATGGGCAAGAGCTGGTGCGTCGCCTCGGAAACATGCGCGTTCGACCTCCTCAACGCGAACTATGTGCGCGACATCCAGCCCGGTGAATTCCTGACCATCTCCAAGGACGGCCTCCACTCCGAACAGTTCATCCAGAAGGACCGCAAGGCCCACTGCATTTTCGAGTACATCTACTTCGCGCGCCCGGATTCCAAGATTTTTGAACAGAGCTGCGACAAGATCCGCCGCAAGATGGGCAAGCAGCTCGCAAAGGAATGCCCCGTGACCGCGGACATCGTCATCCCCGTTCCGGACAGTTCCACCACGGCCGCGCTCGGCTACGCGCAGGAATCCGGAATCCGTTTTGAAATCGGCCTTCTCCGCAATCATTACGTGGGCCGCACCTTCATCGACCCGACGCAGAACGTCCGCGAACAGAAGGTCCGCCTCAAGTTCAACCCGATCGAAGGCGTTCTCAAGAACAAGCGCGTCTGCGTGATCGATGACTCCATCGTCCGCGGAACGACGCTCAAAATTCTGAGCAAGATGATCCGGGACGCGGGCGCACTTGAAGTGCATATCCGCATAGCATCGCCTCCGGTCGCGCACCCCTGCTTCTTCGGAATGGATTTTCCGAGCCCGGGCGAGCTCGCCGCAAGTTCCGTTACTTTAGATGAAATTGCGAAGATGCTCGGCGTCGAAAGTCTCGGCTATCTGAGCGTGGACGGAATGAAGGAATGCACAGGCGCGCGGGAAGACTTCTGCGCCGCCTGCTTTGACGGCTCCTACCCGGAATACACAGGGAGCAACGCGAACAAGAACCGCTGCGGCTGATTTTCAGCAGCAGTCCTGGTGCGAGGAAAAAACTTTATGCGCAAAGCATTCGTCAAGCACATTCTTAAAGTCATCGGACTCTTAGGATTCGTTGTCAGTACGCAGACAGCGATGAGCTGCACTTATGGGTGCGGTTCCGCGGACTGTGACGATGAATCTTATATGAATAGTTCTTCCGGCAGTTCTTTAGAACAAAGTTCATCGTCCGCCCCGGCGCAGACAAATCCGTTGAACACGTCAAAGATACAGCGCTGAAACAGTCCGGGTTTTAAAATCAAAAAGGAACTCCGTCGTGGAGTTCCTTTTTTAATGTCCGGAAATTTTGATTACTGCTGCGCGGAATCGCCAGCGTCGGCAGAATCGTCTGCGTCACCGGTATCTTCATCCGTAGCCGCATCATCCGCAGGCATCGCCGGAGCGTGTCCGAGGAGAGCGCCTACGTTGATTCCCTTGAGTGCCGAAGAAGCCTTGTCAAAGCTCGCGATCACAAAGTAATCTTCGTTCCAGCCGACCTTGCGCGTCAGATAGCCCGTCGAAGGATCCGTCTTCACTTCGGGAGAGCCGAAGAAGCCGTTCGCGTCGATCTGCTTCTCGAGCGTAGCGAAGGACTTGGAATTCGGAGCGGCCTGCTGTTCCGCATCGCACACGAGCCGCCACAGGAGGGCGTTCTTCGCGATCACGTCATTCTGACCGTCGATGATGCCCATTGCCTGATTGTAATAATCCGCGGTTTTTTTCGTATAGGCGTTCTTCGCCTGGGAAACATAGCCGCCTTTCTGCATCACGACGAGCGAAAGGAGCAGCACGTTCAGGACAACGGAAAAAATTAAGACATGCTTGAGTTTCATACAAAGTCTCCTTACTTCATCTGAAAATTAAACGCCGGGGGCGCCATGACGGAAAATTCACTTTCGGGGGCGAAGCTGTAAAGAGCGGCATAGTCAGCCTTCACCAGATTGCCGCCGGCGAACTGATAGCTCACGGAACAGCCGGCGCCGCAGGCGATCGTCGTCTTGCCGGAAGCCTTCGAGACCTGAAGCTGATGACCGGTGTCTATCGCGGCGAGGCGGGCGTCAAACGCCGATTCGGAACGGTCGCCGGACAATGTTTCGAACGTAAGCTGCCAGATCATATTGGACGTGGAAATGAACGTGTTCTGCGCGTTCACCACCTTTGCCACCTGATCCGTATACGCCTTCGTGGACACGGAAACCGCCTTCTGAGCCTGTTCCTTATAACCGCTTTTAAGCGTAAACATAAGAACAATGAGCACGACGTTTACCGCAATGGAAACGCCGAGAATGATTTTCATTTTTTTAGCATCCATAATGGTGGGATACCTCCGCCCAAAATCTATATTTCTCACACTATGCCCGATGATAAAAAAATTGAAAAAAAGCTCTCGATGGTCGTATTTGAAAACCTGAAAGAGCTCCTGAAAGCGAAAAACGCCGCGCACGAATCCATTTTCAAGTTCCACTGGAAAAAGCTCTGGCCGTTCAGCCTGATCTGGCCTCAGGTGGATTACCTCCGCATCATCCGCTTCATGGGCGAAGTCAAGTCCCAGGCGTACGGACAAAAAGATCTCATCCGCGGCAACCGTTCAAAGGCCGCGCCGGCGGAACTTCCCTTCCTCGATGCCGTGCCGGATTACCTGGACGCGCTCGCCGTGTCCTGCGACAAGCTCGCCACAGTCGCGCGTTTCAAGCAGGATCTCCTGGAAAAAGTCCCGGGGCGCAAAGTGATGGATTTCAAACGTCTGCTGGACGATTACGGGAAAGCGCAGGATGAACTCGTGCGCAAGGGCGCTTTCGTTCAGGTGCACTGGATGGAAATCAGCGCAGGCGTTTCCGCAGAGCAAGCAAAATAGACACGCGCCAGCGGAGCCGGGTTAAAAGGCCATTATTGCTTCCCGAAGCGGTCGCCGTATAGTTTGCGGAGTGTTCCCGATATTCAATGAGCGCGGAGTCTATGAACTGGACCCGGTATTTTTTTTCAGCGATAAGTCCAAGCCACTGGTCGTGCATCGGTAACGCCGGAGGAAATGGCAGCACCGTATCGAGCACAGCGCGTCTGAACGCCATGCAGCAACCCGTATAGCCGTTCCTGTACAAATTATGTAAAAGACCGGGACGCGCGCACCGGCGCTGAAACAGCGTCTCCGGAAGGCGAATCCCGTCATGCAAGATAAAAGCGTCGTGGAGCACGAGATCCGCATCTTCTAGCGCATCCATGCAAGTGTCCGCCTTTCCCGGAAGCCAGACATCATCCTGATCGCTCAGAAAAATCAAATTTCCGCGGGCGGCGCGGAGAGCGCGTTCCGCATTGTAAATAGGGCCGAGCCGTTCCGTATTTCCGATGATCCGTATGCGCGCATCGCCCATTTCCTTCAGGATAGGCAGCGAAGAATCCGTGGAACAGTCATCGCTCACAACGATTTCGTCCTCCGCGGAAAGCTGTGGAAGTATGGAACGCACTTGCGCTTCCAGAAATTTCTGCCCGTTGTAAACGGCGATGCAGACGGAGATCATGATTCCCCCAGAAGCATTTCATAATGCGCGGCAATCCGCGACACATAATGCGGAAGAGAAAAGTTTTCCATGATCCTCGCCCGGGCGGAAGTCCCCATCTTGAAACGGATGATGTCATCGGCGAAAAGCCGTTCCACAAACGGCAGGAAATCCGCTTCAGTTTCCACGATGAATCCGGTGATCCCGTTCACGGCCACGGCGCCGACTCCGTCATTTTTCATCGCGACGACGGGAAGTCCCGCACAGGAAGCTTCGAGAACGGCCAGCGGAAATGCCTCTATCCGCGAAGCGGTGACGAAAATGGACGCCTGCTTCATAAGGATGGGAACGTCATTCCTGTCCCCCAGCAGGGACACGGACTTCTCCAGCGACGCCCCGCGTATCTGCCGTTCAATATTTTCGCGTTCAGGTCCATCGCCCACGATCCAGAGTTTCTTTCCCGTGCGCTTCAGGAAATCCGCAAGGAGGGAAATGAGAAGCCCGGTGCGTTTGCTTTCGATGAGCCGACCTACGGTGATGAGCGGGAAATCCGGAGAAACGGAAGACTGCACCGGGAACCGGTCCGTATCGATTCCGTTCGGTTCGTAAAACACCGGGCGGCCAGTTTTCGCCTCCCATTCCGCAGCGCGCACCCGCGACACGCAGAGCACCCGGTCAAAAGCGCGCATCTTGGAAATTTCCGCGCGCAGACGGAGCCATTTGTACGAATCCGCAGGTTCGCCGTTGTGAATGGTGAACAGTGTCTTACTCTGCGGCGAGTAATGACGGTACGCGTGGACGGCGAGTTTGTTCCCGCCGTGTTCATGGATAATGTCAAACTTTTCATTTTCAAGATAAGTCCGCAGTTTCCGCAGAGCGAAAGCATCGAGGCCGTTCCGCATTCCCAGCGAGAAAGACGGGATTCCTTCCGCGGCGAGGACCGGTCCCAGAACGGACGGGCACGTCAAAAAACAGACGGTGGAATCGAAGCCATAATCCGGTAGGTGCCGCGCAAGCTCGTGCGCACAACGTTCCGAGCCGCCCATATCCCCGGACCAGAGCACTTGAAGGACTTTTCTTGGATTCACCATCTCAGTGCCTCAGAAATTTCCGCGGAATGAATAACTTCGGGAACCGTTTTATAAAAGCCCATGACGGCGTCGCGAGCGAAGGCAGCCTGCGGAACGCTTCCCCCTTATTCGCATAAGCGAGGGCGGAAAACCAGTTCGCCTTCCAGTTGCGGACCGCCTCCGGATAAAGCGGATCCTCTTTATAAAGAGCTATCGCGGCAAGGCATTGCGAATAAATGAAATTCAGGCGATGATGCATCCCCGCCGGCGTTTCCCGATAATGGCAGAAGACATCGGGGACAACGGGCAGCGGACCATACCGGTGCGAAAGAGCGAGCCACAGCGGATAATCCTCGAACTTAAAGCGTTCATCATAGCCGCCTACATCGAGCAAAGTCCTGCGCCGGATCATTTCCGTGCAGCCGTGAAGCTCCTTCTCGCCGAGCAGCAGTTCCGCGAACGTCACCCGGGGAACGCCCCGCAGGTAACGTGGATCCGCGCCTCCGGAAAGGCGGCCATCCGCGTCCATCAGACGCACCTGCCCGAAGCTGGCGACAGCGCCGGGATGCGAAAGCATATATGCGGATTGTTTCTCAAGACGTCCGGCAAGCATCGTGTCATCAGAAGCGAGCGTACAGATAAATTCACCGTCCGCCTTCTCGAGCATCTCATTGAGCGTGGGCACGAGTCCCCTGTTCGGGCGGGAAACGAATTCGAAATGTAGTTCCTGCGAAAGACGCTTCAGAATTTCCGGGCTTTCATCCGGACTTCCGTCATCGATGACGATGAGTTCAAAGGAAACGCCTGTCTGCGCCATTACGGAACGCACCGCGGTCTCCACGTAACGCGCATGATTATAACTCGCGAGAAGAACGGAGACTAGCGGCTTTTCCAAGGTAAAAACCTCAATGCGACAAGGAGGCCGAAAAAGTAAAGCGCATTTTCACAGGCGTAGGCGATCATCGGCGCACGGAAATCCCAGAAGGACATACCGGCGATGGCGAGGGTGGCGAAGAATATCTGCGAAAGAGTCTCCGCGGCAACAAACGTCTTCGTCGCCTGGCGGGCAATCAGCACAAGGCCGAGGCACCATCCGCCCGCGCGGAAAAAATCCCCGATGAGCTGTATCGGCAGATAATCCGCAGCCGCCGCGTAGGGTTTTGCGAACAAAATAAGGACGATCCATTCCCGGAACGCGAAAATGACAGCGACGGAAATTGCGGCGAGAACAAATACGCGGGCAAGGAGCGGCCTGAGTTTTTTCCAGAGTTCCGCCGGGGAAAGTTCCGCGGAGACTTCCGGCAGGATCAGCACGCCGAGCACGGAAGAGAACGCGACGCTGAAAAAGTCCGAAACGCGCCAGACACTCTGCCATATTCCCGCGGCGTCCCAGCCGAAGCGTCCGCCCACCGCGGAGCGCACAAGCGTAAGTGCAACGGGCGAAAGCACCATCGGCACAAGCCCCATCGCCGCAAATTTTAGCCAGGCACGACTTTCCGCAGGGACCGCGGCGCGGCACGCCCTGAGGGAAAAACCGCCGCGGCGCGCGATAACGAAGGCAAAAACAGCGGAGACGAAAGACTGCGTCGCGATGATGGAAAGCACGCTCAGAAGTCCCGTGCAAAGGAACACGGCGACCCACGCGCACTGAAGCACGGAAGTTCCGAGTCCGATAAGCGCCCAGCGGCGATATTCCGAAAGGCCGTTCATCACGGACTGAGCAACGAGCACTATGTTAGCAGCAACGACACCTGGAATGGCGAACAGAATCGCCGCCTGCGCAAGGCGTTCCGGAATGCCTGGAAAAAATTCATCAAGCGGAGCCGCGAAGCAAAAAATGAATGCCGCGACAACCATGAGGAGGGAGCCCCCGAGCATCAGCCGGATTCCCGCGCCCCACACGGAAGGAAGTTTATTCATCTCATTTCTGTACCGCGCAGTGAGACTCACCCAGCCATTCTGCATCGCGAGCGAAGACGACGCCTGCCCTATGGAAAAGATATTCTGGAACTGTCCTACGCAGGCGAAAAGCGCCGGGGAAAGAAACACGGCGAAAAGTTTATTCGTAACGAGGGCGCAGAGCGTGCGCACAAGCGTAACACCGCCGGAGCCAAAACAGATTTTCCAGAATCGAGAACGTTCCGTCATAAGGCATACTCATAGCAATCATAAACAACACCATGACCGCCGAAGCCCTCTTTCTGCATAATGAGTCCTTCATTGAGGACGATCCCGCCCTGTTCACAGGATATGCCGAAATCAAAATACCGGTTCTGCGTCCATTCTTCCCGCAGCAAATGCAGAATCAACAAATCCAGAGCGCCCAATTCACGGCCACGCGCCGTCGTCGCTAGATACTGCGTATGAATGACATGTTCTGTAACGAACAGGAGCGTCCCCGCGAGAATCTCATTTTCAAGACTGGCGACGAATAGCCGGATGCGCCCCGGAAATCTGTCCTTAAGCAAGCGCATTTCTTCTTTAGAATGCACGGGCATCACGGAATGACGTTCAGCGAGACATTCCGCAAGCATATCCCAGAAAGCGGAGACATCATCCGATTCCGAAACACCGGCTCCGCTTTTAAGAGCCTTTGACGCACCACGGCTACGGCGCTCCTCCGCCCTGAACGATCCCGGGATAAACGCGGACGATATTTGCCGGGACACCAGCTCCGCATTCAGGCGAAACAGTGCATACAACGCCTCTTCCGCAGGGAAAGAAGAATAAATCCAGGGAACCGGCTTATAGCGGGCAATGCGCGCACCGGCATTCCGCAAAGCTTCATTCAGAAGGTCAAAGGCAGAACATGTCGCCACCGTTCCTAGCGTTCCATCGGAAAGCAAGCCGCCGAACGTAAGGCCCGCATGACTCGCCCAGATTTTTTCTTTAGATAATGTCCCCGGGAATACCCCGCATACCTTTTCATCACATTCGCAGAGGAAAGACATATCCGGAAACCGGTCTTTATGGTAATCCATATAAGCCCGTTCAAACATAAAATGGGCATGCGCCCTATTGCGGACAAAGTCATCCCACACAGCGGAATCGGAAGCGGAAAAGCGCCGGACACGCAGTCGCTTCATTTCCCCGCCCCGGAAAATGAATTTACGTATTGAATCACCTGAGATATTTCCATATCCGTCATCTGAGGGTACAGAGGCAGGCTGAGTTCCGTTTCCGCAATGCGCTCCGCAACGGGAAAACGTTCTCCCGGAAATTCATTTCTGTAAGCGTTCTGCAAATGGGGCGGTATCGGATAATGAATGATCGTTTCTATTCCGCATTCGCGGAGATGCACCTGCAATGCATCGCGGATGTCCGAGCGCACAGGAAAGACGTGCCACACATGTTCCCCGGGAGCTCCGGTATCCGGCAAATGTACCGCCGGGTTCCGGATTTCCTCGAAATACCGCGCCGCAATTTTTGCACGGCGGGCGTTATCCGCAGCGAGTCTCGGAAGTTTCACGGAGAGCACCGCCGCCTGAATTTCGTCCAGGCGGGAATTCAGCCCTTGATACAAATTCACATATTTTTTTTTGCTACCGTAATTGGCAAGGATGCGGACCATATCCGCAAGTTTCTCATCGGATGTCGTAACAGCACCCGCATCGCCGAGCGCTCCTAAATTTTTCGCCGGATAAAAGCTGAAACCAGCCGCATCGCCGAGCGCGCCCGTGCGGATGCCTCCGCTTATAGCTCCGTGAGCCTGAGCCGCATCCTCGACGAGAATCAGGGAATGTCCTTTTGCAAAGGCGGAAAGTTCGCGCATCGGGCACACACGTCCGTAAAGGTGCACCGCGAGAATCGCGCGGGTGCGCGGAGTAATCGCAGAGGAAACACCTTTCAATGAAAGCGTAAACGTTTTTTCATCCGGGTCCACAAGCACAGGCACAAGACCCGCATCGGAAATTGCAAGCACGGATGCGATGTACGTATCCGCCGGAACCAGGACTTCATCGCCGTCATGCAGACGTCCGAGTTCCTTGTATGCGAGGAAAATCAAAGTCAGCGCCTCTAGTCCGTTCGCGACGCCCACGCAGTGATGCGTGCCGCAGAAAGCGGCGAATTCCCGCTCGAAATTTTCACATTCCGGACCGCGGATATACCAGCCACTGTCCACAACACGGCGTACCGCCCGGGAAAGCCAAGGATCAAAAGATGCGTTTA
>Ga0172377_10007862_pt1 | contig 10945 bp, 8 predicted proteins | sample Pumphouse3metaG_FD_119749 | JGI IMG/M metagenome (GOLD analysis project Ga0172377, IMG submission 119749) | Leachate microbial communities from a municipal landfill in Southern Ontario, Canada - Pumphouse #3 metaG | ecosystem: Engineered > Solid waste > Landfill > Unclassified | place: Canada... | reverse complement strand
TTTTAACAGCTTTCATTAAAGTTGAATAATCAGGATTAGCTTCTATTCCTCCAAATTCTATTACATCACATTTACATTTTTCCAATGCAGCCATAACCTGATCGTAAACACCATTTTTTTTAATGGACCCACCACCATATGTCATCATTATTTTAATACCCTCAGGTATTTCTTCAGACAACCTTGCAATCTGTCCTTTACCGAAAATTAATTTTACAGGATTGTTAAAAATAAAATTATTCATCTATGTTATATTTTAATGATTAATGAAAATTAGTATTTATCTATATTAAGGATTCTCCTCAAAATATAGCAACACTAATTATTAACGCATTTAAAGATACAAAATTTATTATAAAAATATCGAGAGGTAAAAATATTACAGATTAATGCCAAATCTTAAAAACCCAACAAAAAAATTATTCAAATTTATGTCCGTTCCCATTGTATTTATAGCAAAGTTCGCGTTGGTGTAGTTCGCATAGGGAATTACATTAACCCAGTATTATATGTCTGTTCCAATGAGCAGACGGATTATACCAATCCAATCCCCGCTATCTGCAAACCCAATGGGATTGCAGATAACATACTAAAGATAAGGTTGTACATAAATATTTGAAGTAAAATTATACAGAAATATTAAACAAAACAGTTCAGAAAAACTTGATATCCTTTTTCATATGTATTAAAATTGTTTCTATACAGTAATTTTTATTAAAGAAATAGCACTATTCCAACCGTCGGAATAACCTGTAGTGTATGTTTGGATAATTGATACAAATCAATAAAAACTTTGAACATATCCAAAAGAAAGCAAAATCAGAAGTTCTTACTTTTATAAAAAAATAATGCTGCATTATATAACACAAAAGAAAAAATGTGTGGTTAACCAAAATTTTTTAAATTTAGTAAATCCATTAATACACCTGAATTTATATAATCAGATTATATATCTGTATAAATAAGTAATAATAAATAATAAAACAAAGTTGCAATGAAAATACGCTTAGTAATTATGGCCCTTTTATTAGGGATGGGACAATGGTCATTTGCCCAGGTGACAAAAGAGAAAAAACCCAATATCATACTGATCCTTGCGGATGATTATGGATATATGGACATACAGGAGTACGCAAAACACACTTTAGGGACAGATAAATCCAAAATGTTTTACGAAACACCAAATCTTGACCGTCTTATAAATGAAGGAGTTGCCTTTGACCGGGCTTATGCCACAATGCTTTGCGCTCCTACACGTTCGAGTATCTTAACCGGTAAATATGCAGCCCGGCTCGGATTTACCACTGCCACTGCATACGAACCAACATATTACAACCGGGGAATAAAAGTTCCTAAAGGAAGTTACATCAACGATGTAATTTATCATAGTGACAAAATCCCAATTGAACAGGCTCTAAGAAACGGAAGTTCAAATACTGCAGTTCCGTCAGGAACAAAATATGATAATGGAGTGGATGAGACATCAATTGCAGAAGCTCTGCCTGATTATAATTCGGCATTTATCGGAAAGTGGCATATGGGAGGACATGGAGCTCAGGGATATACCCCGTCAGATCAGGGTTTCGAATCAATTGCATGGTATGATGCAGGCAGCTCACCTTATTTTAACTGGCGAAAACTATGGAATGATAAATCGATGAAACGTCATCCCAATATGCCACAAAAAGAATGGATGATTGGAGATGCCGGCGAAGAAACGGGAGAAAATTATCTAACTGATGATTTAACAGTACAGGCTTTGCGTTTTCTTAATAAACAGGCAAAAGTGAAAGAAAAACCTTTCTTTTTATATTTCTGTCATTTTGCAGTTCACGGACCATGGCAGGGCAAAGAAGCAGATATTAAACATTTCGAAAAAAAAGACACAAAAGGATGGAACGGACAAGGTGATGCAAGATATGCTGCCATGATATACGATCTGGATAAATCGGTGGGTGAGATTTTAAATAAACTGGAAGAAACAGGCTTAGATAAGAATACGCTTGTGATTTTTATGTCTGACAATGGTGGGATTGATAAAGATGTTAATCCTCAAGGTTTTATCACAAACAATGATCCCTTAAAAGGAGGGAAAGCATGTCTGACAGAAGGTGGTATACGTGTTCCATTAGTATTCAGATGGAAAGGGAAAATTAAAGAAGGGAAATGGTCAAAAGTAGCAGTAGGCTGTACAGATATTTTGCCAACTATCGTTGAAGCTGCCGGTTATAACCCAAAGAGTCTTTACACAAAAGAAGACATTGACGGAAGAAGTATCTGGGGTCTGATGTCAGATGTTAAAAATAAAAAGAAAACATACACGAGAAATACCCACTACTGGCATTATCCATTTAATGTAATCTATAATAATCCTTACGACGGATTACCATTAACTCCTCATTCTGCAATAATGGAAGGTAATTATAAGTTAATTTTCGACTGGTACGGAAGGTTAAAACTTTTTGATGTGAAGAAAGATTTGTCCGAGAATAATAATCTGGCAAAAAAAATGCCGGATAAAGTCAATGATCTTTTTGAAAAACTCATGACCTGGCTTGACAATGATGTAAAAGAGACATATTGGCCTACTATAAACCCTGAATATAATTCGAATAAAGAAGTTCGTGATTTGCCATTTATAGATTTAGTTAAAATCTACAGGAATGGTGGTAATGTTGCTAAAGCAGCAAATTAAATAATTATCTGAATATAAAAATGATAAATTTTAGTATCATAATACATAATAGAGAAAATAAGTTTTATGAAAAGCTAAGCGAATAAAAATATAACATGAAAAATAATTATAAACAACTGGCTTTGGTAATGGTAACAGTTTCATTACTGTTTTATTCATGTACCTCAAAGCCAAAAATTCCGCAGAAAGATTTTAATTCAATTGTCGCAAATTTCCAGACGCCCGCTGATACTAACAACCTATGGTGTTACTGGTACTGGATTAATGATGATATATCAAAAGAAGGAATAACAAGAGATCTGGAAGCCATGAAAAAAGCAGGTATTGGAGCTGCATTGATTGGAAATATTAATCCGGCAGGAAAAAATGGAAAAGTTCCTTTATTCTCTGATAAATGGTGGGAATGTATGGTACATGCTGTTACCGAAGGTCACCGTATTGGCGTAGATATTGGCGTATTCAATTGTCCGGGATGGAGTCAGTCGGGAGGCCCATGGGTAAAATCTGATATGGCAATGCGCTATTTAACATATAGTGAAACACATATTAGCGGTCCTGGTAAGATTAACATTCAGCTTGTTAAACCAAAAAAAGTGTCTTTCCCTGAAAAAAGTTGACTCTTAAAACAGAGTCAAAGAGGAAAAATGAGAAAGAAAATTTACAAGACACACAAGTCAGATCTAAGGACTCCAAAACTAACTGGCATTCCAGATGATATCAAGGCTCTGTGAGTAAAAGTTGCAATGCTTCGCCCTCAAGTCAACATTCTTTAGGGATATGGATTAAAATCAGTCAACCTAAATCAGGAAAACACAGATTTAATTCTTTTATTACCATTGTATTAAAACCTATAAACTTTTTTCTGGACGACACATTTCGTAAAATTAATCTATATGAATTATTATTCAGAAAGATTATCATTATATTTTTTACGTAACTCAATTAGTTTTTTTATTGCATTTTCGACTGAATTATCTCCTTTCTCTGTATTAAACATATCAATAGGATTAGTTTCTGTTTTTCTGTTATATACAGCCGGAACAAGGTAAAAATTGGAATTTTTCAATAAATCAGAATATTTTAAAAGATAATTGTAAAGATCTTTAATTTGTTTAGTATAATTAATATTTGATGGATTTCCACTTGGCCTTGGAGGAGGAAGCAATAAAAAGGCTTTTCTTCCTCTCTTTAAAATATAATTTACACCTGTAATAAACTGATCGGAGGCAATAGCATCTGTGGGCCATACTTCAAAAGTACCTCCTCCTACATAGTCATTCCTTATAGCTCTTATCAAATCTTTTTTATGATTTTCATTAGTAAAGGATCTTGATAAAACCATTATTCGTTTCCCATCTGCTTTTAAATACTTCAAATTTATAATTGAATCACAGATAACAGTACTCGTATGGATATTGCAATCGTTAGCCATACTTGTTTCAGCATAATACAGTGGCATCACAATATCAGAATCCCCTCCTAAGATACGCTTAACATTTTCGTAATTATGTTCTGAAACCCAATAATCTTCTGTAAAAAGTTCTCCGGGTCCAAGCGTTTTAAATGCTTCTTTCCACATTGCATCAGTTACTGTAATTTGCGATTCTCCAGAATTACAATTATTAATGATTGCCCATACCCCGTCGCATTTCAAACGTTCGACATCAGGAAGTTCTTCTCCCCATAATTGATTTATATCTACAAGAATCTTAAATTTTAAAGAATCAGATTTTTCTGTCACAGGATCTTCTTTTTCCATACTGCTATCCGGGTACGAAGAGTTATCTTTGCTACAACTTATTACAAGATATAACAAACTAAAAATCAGTATAATTAAAACATTATTATTTTTTTTCATATTATAAATTATTTGTATTCCCTCGGGGTGTATTTGGGAATCTGTAGTAAAATTTTTAATTTTACTCTATTAGAAAACCGTATCTCAAAAATATCAAATTCTATTTATATTTACTAGCAAACTCTTTGAAAATTATCAGATTATCAATCAGTCTGTATTTCGATTTGTCCCGGATGAAATATAGCCGGATCAATTACCGGATTAGGAATTGGAATATAAGGAATGTCAATTTCCAATTTACCGATTTTGAAATATAAATTGTCGTAATCAACCTCTTTTCCTTTTTGCTACTTGCCTGATTCATAGAATATGTTCGTAGATTTTTTCAGAAACTTCTGTTTCTATTGAGATATTTGATTGGGATGGAGTTCATAATGTTCTGCTAACTCTGCCAGAGTCTTTCTTTCTCTATGTGCTTCAATAGCCCTTAATTTTGAAGTATTAGCTAAATGTAAATAGTAAAATACTTCTGACCTAGTACAGTAAAACAAAGTGTCCTACCTTAAAGGTTTTCCAATGTACTATAAAAAATTATTTTTTATTAAATTTTTCATTGAATTTTAAAGTTTCTTTAGTACGATAAGAATCGCCATTCATATTTACTAAATAAGCATTATGAGTAAGTCTGTCTATCATAGCCCCAGCCAGAATAGGATCTCCAAAAACAGAGCCCCATTTTTCGAAAGCCAAGTTTGTAGTAATAATAGTAGATTTAATTTCAGCTCTTAATGAAAGTAAGTTAAAAAGAAGATCTGCATTTTCTTTTGAGAATTTAACATACCCAAATTCATCACAAATTACTAAATCATATCTTTTAAAATTATTTTCAAACGCTCTTAGAGTGTGTCCTGAATAACTTTCATTGATTTTAGTGAGTAGTTCGTGTATTGTAATGAATAACACTTTATAGCCTTGTTTACAGGCCATTATTCCTAATCCTGTTGATATATGAGTTTTACCTGTTCCCGGATTGCCTGTTAGAATTACGTTTCTTTTTTCTTTAATAAAATTAAGCGTTTCTAATTGAGGAAGAACGATCTTCATACTTCCAGGTAATTCGTCTCTTTTAATAGTATCTAAGTACTTTATTTGAGGGAAACGAGCCCTTCTAATAAGTCCTTTAATAAGTAATTTATCTTTCCTTATTTTTTCTTTATTTAAAGTATAATATAAAAATGTTTCAGTCGTCCAACCTTCTTTAATAGAAGATTCTAAATCATCAATTAAAGAGTTATCCATACTTTTAATCTTTAATTCTTTAGCTAATTCTAAAACTTGATCAATGGTATAATTTGTCATGATTAATTAGTTTTGAGAATTTATAGAATGAGTTAATTTTGAGATATTAGAAATTGTAAAATCTCTAATATCAGCATCAGCAATAGGATTGGCAACATGTAATAATATTTTTTTAGAAATATTATAGGGTACAATATCTTCAGATGCATTGTCTATTACAGTACGTATTAAATATGCATTTACTTTAATAATATTTTTAGAATATAAATTATCTATAGCATTATAAATGTCTTGATAGTTGAGTTTTTTCTCTTTTACGTATAGCAGAAGTTCTATAAATTCTTTACTCTCATTTACAAAATATTTATAATAGATATTTTGTAATCTTTCTGGTACTTGATGAAACGAAACGGCCCCCTTTAATGCACCAGGCTTACGAGATAGAGTTGTTAAATAATGATCTAAAGTCATTATCCATGTGTGCTTATAGCTTCTTTCATGCCTGCAAATTTCCTTTTTATTATAATACACTTTAATTAGATCACTATAGATTTTTACATATATAGTTTTTCCAACTAAGTAATCTGGCACGGAATAATGTGTGCCATCATAACAAAATGTTGCTAACTTATCTATTTTAGCCGTTTCTAAAAATGAACATTGATAATCATACAAATAAGTTCTTAATGATTTTTTTTCTTCCTTAAAAGGGGAAATATTACTGTCTGTATTATTTAATTTTTCATAACATTTTGTTAAATATTCATTAGCCTCTTCTATACTAGAAAAATGATATGTAGTACTAAAAGCCTTTCTTCGTAAGTATTCCACGGTTCGTTCTACCGCACCTTTTTTATGTAAAGCTTTACATAAAAAAGGATATGTAAAGTTTATACTTATGTAAAGTATGCCTTAGAAGCTGATTGCCTCTAAGGCATACCATAAATATTACTTTACATAATATTTTTGTTATTCATTCCCTTAAGCCATCCCTTTATAGTTGAACTTGTTTCCCATAAAGCATTTTCTTCTGGCACTATATTTTTGCTTGCTGCCTCTATTGCCGTTCTCAGTTTGGCAGCTGATATCTTAGCATAGATTTCTGTTGTCTGCACACTCGAGTGTCCCAGAAAGTCCCGAATTATAATCAAATCTACGCCTTCCTCTACTAATGCCATGGCTGACGAGTGTCTTATCTTATGTGGACTACAATCTGTAGGAATTAATGAGGGATCTATATCACGTGCCATTTTTGCATATTTTGATATCATATAATTAATACCTTGTCTGGTAAATTTATTTCTGGTATGACTCCTAAAAATATATTCTTCTAAGTTCTGAGGCAAAAGACATCTGTTTTCTTTAAGATATTTTTCTATTGTAGACGTAATTTGTTTGACAATTGGAACATGTCTGATTTTATTTCCCTTTCCATGTATAATTAAAGTTTTGGGATTACTCAGTGAGATATCACATCCCCTAATTGTTATAAGTTCACTGACTCTAATTCCAGTTGAAAACATCAAAGTAAGTATAGTATAATCACGACGCCCATTTTTGACAGACAGGTCTGTTTGAGATAATAACAGTTTTATTCCTGCGGGTTTTAAGTAAGATATATCCTTTTTTAATGCCTTCTTCTTTTTAATATTTTGTATCTGAACAGCGTCTTTTATGTATTCCGGTTTATCATATTTTAGAAAAGACGCATAACTTTTAAAAGTTGCAAGCCGTTGATTTCTAGTTGCGACAGATACTTTTCTTTTATTTTCCAACCAAAGAAGCATATCTAGAATATTATCTCTACAGATATCCCATATCTCAATATTTTCAGGACATATTTTTTTTATTGATTCCAGATACTCTATCATTTGGATAAAAGCATATCTATAAGTTTCTATTGTTCTTGGCGAACAACCTCTATCGTTAATAAGGTAATCGTTAAAATAACGATTCAGTGAATTTGCAAAGTTGGTAACTTTCATAATTCAACCTCCCCAAAGACTTCATTAAGTGTTATGCTAAATTTTTTTTCTATATAAGGATACATACTGACTGTTAATCGTAAATAACGTTCAGTTGCCATGATTGTTTTATGCCCAAGATAGGTTGACAGGATTGGTAAAGCAACATACATATCCATACCATTATCAATCATTTGTTTAAATGAACTAACAGAAAATGTATGCCTCCAATCGTGTATTCTAGGACCACGTCCACCACCTAAATATGGTATATTTGCCTGCTTAAGTATCTTAATATGTAGCTCATTCAACCAATCGCTTGACATATAGGTGTTTCTTAAAGATCTGAATATATATTCATCATCTTGTATTTCATAAAATGTCTTATTTGCAAAAGCCTTCATTAGCTGCAAAAGACTTTTTGATAACACAACATATCGTTCTTTGGCGTTCTTAGTATCCGACAATTTAATAATTCCGTATTCAAGGTCTACATCTTTTTTACGGATCATCAATGTCTCCGTAATTCGTGTACCGCAGCAATATAGAATTCTGAAGAGTACAGGTAACTGTACACAGTTTTTCCTGTTTATAATACTCTGGTAATTGTCTACAGCTTTAAAATATCTTTCTACTTCATCTTCCGTATATATATGCGGAGTAAAATTTGATTTAGGTGACTTAATATCTCTAAACTGGAAAACATTGTGTCCTAACGTAAATAGATATTCGAAAAACTTTTTAGTATAGTTTATGCGCTTATATCTTCCAATTTCCGATTCATTTTCCAATGAATTTCTCCAACAAGAAGCCTGCTCCTTTGTAAAGGATATGTCTTTTATACCTTTTTTCAAAATAAAGCGATCCAATTTTCGATAATACTGGAACTCATTATGTATATTCTTCACACCACAATTTTCTCGATAACTCAAAAAATCAATTACCTTATTAGCAAATACAGATTCAAGTTCTAGTCGTTTCATATCTTAGATTGTGTTTTAATATTATAATGTGAACTTCTTATCTTCGGTATAGGTAGGCTACAAAGACGTAATTTTTGTAAATCAACGCTAATATATATTTTGGTAGTTTCTATACTTTGATGTCCAAGTATAGCACTAATAATAGGCATTGACACATTTTGTTTAAGCATATTTGAAGCCAGACTATGACGGAGAGAATGTGGCCCATGCTTCTTCTGTTTCCAATTCTTGATATTTGCAGTTTTCATTGCATATGCTACAATAGAATGTATCGTAGGAGATTTTAACCTTTGTCCCTTATGTGTATTCTCATGATTAACAATTATAACATCATCTCCTCCAATAGGCCTGCCATGTTTTAAATAGTCAATCACAGCATTACCCACAGAAGAAAGCAATGGGAACTCAATAGGAACTCCTGTTTTATTTTGAATCATTGAAATCTTATTTTTATCCCAATTGATTTGAGAAAGACGAAACGTTGTAATGTCTGATGCCCTCAATCCATACTCAGCTGCCAGAAGTAAAACCAAATAATCTCTTTTCCCTTTGGCTGAGCTTCTGTCAATGGCATTTATCATTCTTCTGATTTCTTCTTCAGTATAAGTTGTTGGTAATTCACTTTTGTGCGATGCTTTAGGCTCTTTCATAATAAAAGAAGAATAGTCTTTGCTTAAAATTTCATGATCGAATAGATATCTATAAAATTCTCTAAGAATGGATTTATAGTAACGACGCGAATATGTACTACAACAGTTAGATAAAAAATGTTCGAATAAATTAACTGTTATGTCAGCCATAGATATTTTATTTTCATAAAGAAATTTATCAAAATGGAAAATAACTCTTTTACGTTCTGCTAGTGAAGCTTTTGACAGTTCCCTTTTATTTGCACAATAATTTAAATATTGTATAATAACATTTCGTAAGTCTGTTTTGAAACTATACTCTATTCTGGGGGCACGGAATTCAAAATCTCCATCCCGTTGTAAAGTAATGAGCATACGAGCAACTCGCAAAATCTTTTTATCATTATAAGATCTTGTTACATCACTAATATGGCCACCTATAGTTTCATCACAGAACCGATTACCGATTTCCATATTGAATGATGTAATATGATTTTTATAACACCATTCCAAAATTTGCCGGCATATTTTTCTATAGCACCATTTGGAGCCTTTGGTATAGCCTCTTTGGTCAAGTTCATCATAGAAGTTGATGATCAATTTGTTGATTGGAGTTGTTTCTTGTTTCATACACGTTACTTTATTGATTAAATAAAAACAAGTGTACAAAATATTATGTAATGTTCTAAATAACTAAATTGTTGATATTCAATAAAATTGATGTATTACTTTACATAAGTATAAACTTTACATATCCCTTCTCGTTTCCACGTCTGATATTACAAAAACGATTTTTGAAATTATAATGATTCATAAGGTTTAATAAACCTATTGTAGGCTTTTTATCACCTGCTAATCTTTTTACGGCTACTTTCATATTATCATAAACAACCTCATAAGAAACACCTCCCATATATTTAAAAAAGTTCACATGTGCTTCTTGAAAGGATAAAGTATTTTCATGCTGAAAAAGTTGTCCCCAGCGAGTATTACTTCCCGCCATAGCAAAAGCTCCCATCCGGAAAGTTTTGAGTTTGTTATTAATGTATAAATGAACGTCACCCCAATAAAATTCTGATGTATAGCCTAATTTATACTGTTGCTTAATAAAACATTCACTGATATTCCTACCATATTTATTGGTAACATATTTACAAACAGACGAATACGATAACAAATATCCTTTTTTTAATAAATGATAATAAATATCTTCTTTGAGCATACTTTGTTTTTTCATACCTAATTGACATTTAACTTCATTTTCATGTAGACAATTATCAATCTCTTTAATGACTTCGTTTGTCATTATTCGAGGTTTAAATTGGGGGGATGGGTATGAATGAAGGAATACAAAATCTTCAATTAACTCACTAAGTGAAGGTTTTGATGAATGATTAAGAAGATAATTATTCTTAAATCTGTCAAAATTATGTAGATACCTACGAATTGTAGTCCTGCTATATTTTGTCTCTTTACTAATTTGGTAACTGCTCCAATTATCCCTAAATTTGTAGAGCAGAATTTCTGTTACGTTAATCATTTTTAACATTTTACACTTTATATTTTGGTTGAATACA
>Ga0172377_10007861_pt1 | contig 10946 bp, 6 predicted proteins | sample Pumphouse3metaG_FD_119749 | JGI IMG/M metagenome (GOLD analysis project Ga0172377, IMG submission 119749) | Leachate microbial communities from a municipal landfill in Southern Ontario, Canada - Pumphouse #3 metaG | ecosystem: Engineered > Solid waste > Landfill > Unclassified | place: Canada... | reverse complement strand
GATGATGATTCTATAATAGTCACTTTTAAAACAGAAACAAAATGTATCTGGCAAAAAATATTCGTTTTTTAAGAAAAAGAAAACGACTTTCACAGACAGAACTTGCAGAAATCATGAATACCAACCGTTCAGTGATCAATAATTATGAACGTGAAGAATCACACCCTCCCCTTGAAACCGTTTTGCAGTTATCAGATTTCTTTCATATTTCTACAGATACTTTCCTAAGGGTAGATTTGTCTGATTTACGTGAAAGCCAGTTATATCTCATAGAGAATGGGTCGGATATTTTTGTAAAAGGCAGTGGCATAAGAGTACTGGCAACTACTGTAGACTCTCAAAATAATGATAACATAGAATTGGTCCCCATAAAAGCAAAAGCAGGCTATACTACAGGTTTTTTTGATCCTGAATTTATCACCAGTCTGCCCTCTTTCAAATTACCTTTTCTGGATAAAGAAAAGAAATACCGTACATTCCAGATTAGCGGAGAATCCATGCTCCCCATACCGGATAAAAGCTGGGTAACAGGTGAATTTATTCAGGATTTTAGTACAATTAAAAATGACGGTCTGTATATCATCCTCACCATGAATGAAGGCATTGTTTTTAAAAAGGTTAAAAACGAAATACCTGAGAAAGGTTCCCTGCGTCTTATTTCATTAAATACTAATTACAAACAGTATGATATGCCACTAATTGAAATAAGGGAAGTATGGAAATTTGTACATTACATTTCTTCGGAAATACCTGAGAACAATACTCCGGAAAAACTTTCATCTCAGATAGAATGGATAAAGGACAAGCTTGAGAGAATAGAAAAAAAAATAGAAACCCCAAAAATAAAAAATCTATAACAGATTAAAATATAGAAATAAAATTAATAATCATATTCCGGTTAACAATCTCTTAATATTTGCCATAACCACTAATAATAAATACTTTAAATAAAACTAATTTACAAAAACGAAGTTATAGTTCGTATTTTTACGAATATAGTTTTCAGATAATATTATTGTTCGTACTTTTACGAATAGAAATTTAACAAAACACATATCTTTTATTAAAAATATTAAACAATGGAAATTAAAATTTTAGGAACAGATTGCTCTAAATGCAAGGCACTGGAAGCAACAGTAAGAAAAGTAGTAGCAGAAATGGGATTAAGGGCTAATATAACAGACGAAAAAGATGTTGTTAAAATCATGAATTACAATGTAATGAGAACACCCGCACTTGTAATAGATGAAAAAGTAGTTTCTCAGGGTAAAGTATTAACAGAAAAAGATGTTAAAAATCTTATTTGTAAGGATAACACATGCTCTTGTCACAACTAAAAATACTATATCTATAAAACAGATATCAGCAAAAAATCAGATAAACATACCTTTATAATAGAATTATTTCAACAATTTATTTTAACAGAGTTTGCCATTTTAAATAAAATTAGGCAAACTCTGTTTTTAACCGCAAAAAAATGTTTAAAGTTTTCACATATTTAGCAGACTGGATAATATATAATCTGGCAGGACTTAATCCGGATACACATCTTGGTCAGGCATTACACTTTTTTGTAGAGGATACTTCAAAAATATTAGTACTACTTTTTGTTATTAGTTTTATAATGGGGATAGTAAATGCATATTTTCCTATAGAAAAAGTAAGAAATTTTCTGATAAAACGTAAACTATACGGTTTGGAATATTTCGTTGCATCCCTGTTTGGAGCAGTCACACCTTTTTGCAGTTGTTCATCAATACCTTTATTTATAGGATTTGTTAACGGGGGCATACCGCTGGGAATAACATTTGCATACCTTATTACATCACCCCTGGTAAATGAAGTAGCAGTTGCCATGTTCATTGGATATTTCGGTTTCAAAATAACGGGTATTTATGTCGTAAGCGGCATAATTTTGGGTATTACAGGTGGATTTGTTTTAGGGAAATTAAAACTTGAAAATAGTCTTACGGACTGGGTTAAACAGATACAGAGACAGTCAACATCAAATAGTATTGAATATAAAGAAGAAAACAGACCCTTTACAAAACGGTTACCTGATATAACCCGTGATTCATGGTCAATAGTTTCAGGAGTCTTATTATATATATTTATAGGAATCGCACTTGGTGCCGCAATGCATGGTTATGTACCGGAGCACTTTTTTTCGACATACCTTTCGGCTGATAAATGGTATGCTGTACCATTAGCCGTATTGCTCGCAGTACCGATGTATGCCAATGCAGCAGGAATTGTACCTGTAATAGAAGTATTTGTAACCAAGGGGGTATCAATAGGTACAGCACTTGCTTTTATGATGGCAGTGGTAGGACTTTCTTTGCCTGAAGCTACACTCCTTAGAAAAGTAATGAAATGGAAGATGATGGCAGCCTTCTTTGGACTGGTAACCTTATTTATTATTATCTCCGGATTTATATTTAATTTTCTGATATAACAGAAATGTATTTTACTAATCATTGGGATTAAACAACTAAAATCGGGATAAAATTAATTCACAACAAAATTCATGATACGGACAGCATTACCTTTTTCTGATGTTTATTTTGATATGCATTTTTATCTCATGATTACCTTTATCAAGACCTGTTGCAAACATAATGGTTTCCGGATAATTCAAATTTTCACTATATTTGTGATGAGAAAGATCAAACTTTTTATAATTTTCTCCGTCTATGCTTACTTCCACTACTATATCAGAACAGGTCACAACATAAGCACCAATAGCATTACATTTAAAATTTAACGTAAGTTCAGCTCCGTTTTTGTAGCACACAGCATTTTACGATTCAAAAATCTATCTCATTTCTAACCATCAATTGTTTGCTATTCTGAAGTATAAGCATTTCGCTGCCTGCCAGTAAAAATGCACCTGAACTGAAATTCTGCCAGCTGTCTTTATTTAAAGGATTTTAATTAGTTTAAAAAGCTTTTTACAAAATTGAAATTTTATTTATACCTGGATTTAATGGTAAAAAACCAGACATAGGATCTACAGCTTCACCATTAAAAGTAACATCATCATTGGGTATAAAATTATATATAAATTTACCTGTTGTATTTCCGGGCATTTCAATAAAAAAATCGACTCTTTTGCCTGCTTTTTTATATTTACATTTAATTTGTCCTTTTATAGTAGGTACAGTAATCGAACTATTTTTTAGATTACCCATCTGTGGTTTTATTTCAATAACGCCAAAACCTGGTATTTTTGGCTGAATTCCCCACATTTCACGCGCAATGATATTGGCAGGTGCTGCTCCCCACGCATGATTCCAATCGGAATTAATTTTATACTTCATATCCCATGCTTCAAGAGTCATTGTTGAGCCTATTTTTATCATATTGTACCAGCTGCGATCGTTTGTAGCAGTCATTAGTTTAAGTGCATAGTCATCTTCACCTGCATTATAAAGTGCTTCCAGCAAATATTGTGCTCCATAAACACTACATGCCATTCCTCTTGATTTTATAAAATTCACCACACTTTGTTTACGGGATTCAGGAACAACATCAAAAGCCATTAAAAACATATTTGCATGTAAAGATGCATGATCAGTACCAACTCCATCAACATAACAACCTTTATCCTTATTGTATAATTGTTCATTAATTGATTTTCTCACTCTGTCAGCTCTGAATTCAAAATCAAGTGATTCTTCAGGTTTATTTAAAAGAGTAGCAAACTCAGCCATGATTTTCATATCATGATAATAAAATGCATTTACAACCGTATTAATGCGTTTAAATACATAACCATCACGTTCTCCATTCATTCTTCCAAAATTTTTAGGTGGCCAGTCAACAATATCTTTTAATTTTTCTGTTGCATCTGGAAAACCAAGTTTCAATAAGAATTCGTCTGTATTTTTTGGAGAATAAACACTGATAAAACCATCTTCAACTTCCAGATCCATCAATGTCTTTACCTTTAAACGTTCATAATATTTTTTAATAAGTTCATCATTCCCGGTATACATATAATCCTGATACATCATCATAGCAACATGTAGCTGCCATTCTGTAGGCCATGTAGGTTTACTTTCAAAGAAGTATTCAATGGTTTTGCGTGCTACAGAATATCCATCATCTACAGAATAACTACTCAGCTGTGCTATATAAGCATCAGCTTCATAAGGAATACGTTCACGGTCGCCGTCAATATAATATCCCGAAAAAGATGTTGCTTTCATCGAATATTTACAAAGATCCCATACCTGATTTAAAATTTTATTGGAGCTGGTAAAAGCACTTGTGTTATAATCAAAGTAACTAAAATAAGCTTGCTGAATAGTTTCCTTAGGATTGAAGTCTGAGTCAGCTCCCTGAATTTCAGCATAACGAAATGGCATTATTACAGGAAATGAATCAGGTAATTTAACTGCAAGTTTATTTGTATTACGTTCGTTTGGTACTAATTTAATAAGATACGAACTTTGTTTAGGCGTAACATTTAGCTTTACCTCATCGTAACGAATTGTTGAGCCTGGGTTACGATCTATTTTCCCGTTTAATAGTTTTTCCCCAAGTCTTATTATTATAGTTTCTTCCTTCGCTGGTTTATAATTAAGCAATAAAGTACCAAATGCATCTTTCCCAAAATCAAGAAAAAAGCTACCGTCTTCATTCTTTTTAAAATTGGAGGGTTTAATTTTTTCAATCTGAAAAGGATCAGAAGAAGTTACATCTTCATCAAGAGAGCCTGTTTTAAATTCCTGAGGTTTTGAATATTCTGAAACACGATTGTCTTTATCAAAAATCCGTACCTTCCAGAAATAAGTAGTATTTGATTTTAAAGGATCTCCTTTAAGTTCAATATCAGCAGACTTATTATTTCTAACCTGTCCGCTATTCCATACATCACCAATATTTTCATATAACAATTTTTTGTTCGATGAAATCAGTACCTGATATGCTTTCTGGTAACCGGCACATTCCGGAATAACCCAGCTAAATTCAGGTTTACTGTCTTTGATAATAGTTTTCTCAGGTTCCCTTATACCTTCAACCATTAAATTGGAAGGAGTCCCTGAATACGGATCAGCATATTTATGTCCCAGCTCATCGCATTTATTACGGAATTCAATTAGCTTATCCTGGTATTTCTTTTTCTTTGAAAGATCATTTAATTCGTTAGGATCTTTATCAAGATTATATATTTCCTCAATTGACTTATCATTTATATAACGAAGATATTTCCAATCAGAGGTACGAATACCTTCACTTGGCGGAATATGACTGGTTTCCCAAAGATGTTCGATAAGAATTGTATCACGTTTTAAACTGGAGACTTTACCCGAAACAAGAGGTTCGAGACTTTCACCATGCCATGTTTTGGGTTGTTTCATTCCTGCCAGATCTACTATAGTACAGGGAACATCAATATTTAAAGCCATATCAGAAATATCCTGATGATTATGTACACGGGGATCATAAATAATAAAAGGTACACGCACACAATTATCATACATAAGCCATTTACCGGCTAACTGACGTTCCCCCAGAATCTGACCATTATCACCCATTAATATTATTACGGTATTTTTATCCAGACCTTTTTTCTTTAATTCAGATCTTATTTTACCAATTTCACGGTCAACACCATTTATCATTCTATAATAACCTTTAACACTGTGCTGATATTTTTCAGGTGTATCGTATCTCCAGTGCCAGCGAAGCCGGTTAAAGCCATTACGTACAATTTCCGGCAGACTGTAATAATATTTATCATCAGTAAATTTGGCAACAGGAAGATTTTTATTTAGATATAATTTTCCTGGTTCTTTCTGCCAGAAATATTGTAAAGGAGCATTGTCCTGGGCATGAGGTGCACTAAAACATAAAGATAAAAAGAAAGGCTTGCTTTTAGGGGCATTATCAATAAAATCAAGTCCCTTTTGTCCTGTATAACGCGTAAGGTGAACAGTGTCCCCATTCAATGTCTTGTAATAATATGAGCGATAATCCGGATACCCGCTACGGTCGTAATCTTCAATTACATCAAAAAGTTTCTTCTTTTTATCTTCAGGAACTTTCACCCCAAATTTTCCAAAGAAGCCGGTATAATAACCTGCTTTCTTTAAAACCATAGGATACGAATTTGCCATATATTCACTACGAATATTACCGGTAGTAAAACTATATCTGTGTGTACGTTCACATAAACCCGTAAAAATACTGGAACGACTTGCAGAACAAATCGGTGTAGTTACCATACCATTCTTAAAATAAGTTCCATTCTCTGCAAGATTATCCATTTCAGGAGTCTGCACATTTTTATTTCCGGCATAGCCTATAGCACTGTATCTCTGATCATCAGTTAAAATAAAAATGATATTGGGTTTTTCCCCATTTGTTTCATGATCATTCTGACATTTTGCTTTTTGTGCATATCCGAACAGTAGGAAACATAATATAACAGATAACGTTATTTTTCCACTCATTTATGAAATTTTTTCAATAAAATAAAATCTATTTAAAAATATTATTTACAACCTTTTTCAATAAAAATATAAGAAGTTCAAATGTAGCCTTTTTAAAATACTCTTACAAATTTTAAAAACCACTATAAAAAGTATTGCATATTTTTTTTACTTTAGATGTAGAGAAGAATTCATTTTATGTTAAAATAAATTCTAATTTTCAACGTTTTATTGAAATTGTGAAAGTTCAGTAAATAATTTTAATGGCATACAAATCAGAATTTAGCCAAAGGATACAAAAAAAAGAATTTCTGCATTAAAAAGATTACTTTAATTAATCGTAAAAAAATCAAAACGGATCAACATCAACCGAAATTACAAGGCCCGAATTATTAGGCAAATTCTTTATCCGGCCGATATCCTCCATAATCTTTTTCTTTTTATTATTCATGCTGTTATCCTTTTCAAGCTTAACCCATATTTCCTTACGGAACCAATTCTGCACCCTGCCTACAACCGGAGATTCCGGACCAAGCACACGGCCATTAAACTGTTTTTTTAATAATACAGAAAGAACAGAGGCCGCATATTCAGCACGTTTCCAGTCCCTGTGTTTTAAAATTATTTTAACCAGCCTTGTATAAGGAGGATAATGAAATAATTTTCTCTCCTCCATCTGAGTATTAAAAAGAAAATTAAAATCATTCTTCAGAACATCAATAAGCACAGGATGTTCAGGTTCTGATGTCTGTATAAACACCTTTCCCTGTCTGTTTTTACGCCCTGCCCTGCCGCTAACCTGAGCCATTAACTGAAAAGCTTTTTCATAAGAACGAAAATCAGGATAATTTAATATCTGATCTGCATCCAGAATTCCCACCACACTGACATTGTCCAGATCCAGGCCGTTAGTTACCATCTGAGTACCGATTAAAATATCAATCTGCCCTGTTTCAAGCTTATGAATAATATTTTCATAGCTACGTTTTGCCCTGGTTGTATCCAGATCCATCCTTGCAATATGTGCTTCCGGGAATAATAATTTTATATCTTCTTCTATTTTTTCGGTACCATAGCCCTTCATCTTTAATTCCCCCGATCCGCAAGACTCACATTTTTGGGGAACAGGAACCGTATAACCACAATAATGACATACAAGAGCAGACCTCTGCTTATGATAAGTAAGACTAACATCACAATGTTTGCATTTAGGTATTGCACCGCACGAAGAACACTGAAGATACGGAGCAAATCCACGCCGGTTTTGAAAAAGTATTATCTGCTCCTTATTTTTAAGAGCCCTTACCATCTCATCATATAATTCAGGAGTAAGCTCTGAATGCATCTTTTTTTGATAAGTAGCACGACGGATATCAGTGATTTTTATCTCAGGCATCCGGGCATCTCTAAATCGTTTTTTTAGCTCCACAAGACCATACTTACCGCTCTTTGCATTATAATAGCTTTCGAAAGAAGGAGTTGCCGTACCAAGCAAAACGCCGGCATTATAATTCTTACCCATAACAACAGCCAGATCCCGGGCATTATAACGGGGAGCAGTATCGAACTGCTTATAACTGGTCTCGTGTTCCTCATCAACTATAATAAGTCCCAGATCCTTAAAAGGAAGAAACATAGAAGAGCGGGTACCCAAAATAATACGGTAAGAACTTTGATTTCCTTTTTTAACTTCCTGCCATATTTCCACACGTTCAGCATCACTAAAACCCGAATGATAAACACCAACCTTATTTCCAAAAACCTTTTTAAGTCTCCGGGTAAGCTGAGTTGTAAGACCTATTTCCGGAACTAAATACAAGACCTGATGTCCCCACTTAAGTTCCTCCTCTATTAATTTAATATATATTTCTGTTTTTCCGCTGGATGTTACGCCATAAAGCAGAACAGGTTTCTTTTTTAAAAATTGTTCATTAATCTCATCAAACGCCTTTTGCTGAAATTCATTAAGATCAATTTTATGATCTTCCTTCTGTTTGCTAAGGTCAAGTCTTCCTGTCCCCACTTCCTCCATACGAAGAAATCCTTTTGTAACCAGTGCCCTTAAAATTCCGTCACTCAGACCACTTTGAGTTAAAAGTTTTTTTCTACTTATGCCGGTTTGTTTATTTTCATCAGAATAAATAGTCAGGGATAAAAAAAGATTGAAAAGCGACAACTGTTTTTTAGCCCTCTTTAAAGCATCAAGAGCTTCCTTTATCTTTTCTTCCGTAAGAAACTGATCACCTAAAAATATATACCAGCTTTTTTTCGGTTTAAAAGGATCAAAAAGATTTTCTTCTATACTTATCACATTCTTTTTTAAAAGAGACTTTACAACAGTATACACCAGTTTCCCTAAAACACGGTTTAGCCTGTCGAGATTTACCTGTCCCTCTATTCCCAGTAAATGCAAAACCTCCTTTTCTTTATCCGAAAAATCATCAGTTTCCTTAAACTCAGGATTGAGTCTGATTTTTGTGCGACTCTCCATTTTCATGGCATTTGGCAAAGCCGTTTTGTAAACATCTCCTATTGAACAACAATAATAATCTGCCATCCACTTCCATAATTTTATCTGGGAGAGACTAACCACAGGTGCTTCATCAAGAACAGCATCAATATCTTTTATATCAAATTTTGCTTCAGGAATAACCTCATAAAGCTGACAAATAAGCCCCGAATAAATTTTGCGTGCCCCAAAATGAACAACAACCCTCATACCCGGCTCCACAGACGACTGGTACTGAGGAGGAATACTGTAAGCGAAAACATCCCCAAAAGGAAGCGGTAATATTATATCAGCATATTTGTTCATCATTTCACAACAAACTTCTAAAAATTAAAGGACGTATAAAAGAATACAGGCAATAAAATTAAAAATTATAAATCAACGATAGTTCCGTATGTATATAAAACTTTTAAGAGCAAAGAAATTCCTGATATTTTTATGTCATTTTCTAAAAAAAGCAGTGCGCATATTCACTTATTTATGCTAATATCCCAAAGGTATAAAACACACAAACCCATATCTAAAAAAGCCATAAAACAGTCATGTCACTGGGATATTAAAAATTATTTATTTTTTATTGCAAACCAAACTAAACACTATGAGATTTCTTTTTTTATACTACTACTGTTAATAATACCTTTTATTAACAGCTGTAAAGATGACGATTTACTTGAAGATGAAACTACAATATCACAGGAAGAAAAGACGGAAAAGACGGAAAACACAGAAGACGCAGTTGAAAGCTCTTATGTAACAGTAAAAATAAGGGTAAAATTTTCTCAGGAGCTTGCCCTCCAGGTTCAGTCATCAGTTAAAGCAACCACTAAATCAGCAAAAAATAATAGCAACACCACAAAAACAAATGTAAAATCTGTTGACAACGCACTCTCCTCACTCAGCGTAACAGTATTAAAAAGGACGTTCCCTTATTGTGGTAAATTTGAAAAAAGAACTCATGAGGCAGGGCTTGACAGATGGTATGATATTACATTTAACAAATCAAAAACACTTACCAAAGCCAATAATTACCTTGAGACAGTTGACGGAATATATATTGTAGAATATATACCGATTATTAAGATATCCGACCGTATTGAAAAGACAGTTTCCCCGTCCTGGAAAACTAAAAGTTCTTCTAATATCATCACAAATGAGGATAACGATATATATCAGGGCACTTCCATGGCCTGTCCTCATGTTTCGGGTGTAGCAACTCTTATTGTTTCTTATTTTGGAGGTTCCGGCTTTACAGATGATATGCTAAAGGAAAGGTTGCTAAATTCTACAAATGATATAATATATAACTACAACGATTCGGAACATAAAAACTTATTAGGTTCCGGATTAATAGATGCCCGTGCAGCAATTTTATATGGTACAGACCCTGATCCTGTTACCGATTACTCCACATCCGCAGCATCAAATGAAATAACATTAACCTTTACTGTTCCAAAAGATAAAGATGGTATTGCACCTTCAAAAGTAAAAATTTATTACAGTAAAAATGAAATTCCTTCAGATTTAGATTTTTCAAATCTAAGTAATGATATTACTGCTATAACAATAAACACCGATAATAATTCTGCAGGTGATGAGATAGAATGTTCTATTCCGGAATTAGATTTTTCAACAACATATTATTTTGCATTACAATCATACGATTCATCTCACAATTATTCATCATTAACTAACTCTTTCTCCGAGACGACAGAGCAAAACTACCCACCGGTTATTACCTGTAACTCCGACTCCCCATATGGTTTAAAACTTGTTGATCTTTATCCAAATCCGGTAAACTCTTTTGTATCGGTAAGACCGGGGATAATAATGAACAATGTTACAATAACCTTTACAAACACCTCCGGGGCACAGGTAAAAAAATTAATACCATCAAGCACAGGACCATTCTCCCCTGTTAAAGTAGATTTTTCATATGTAGCAGCAGGTGTTTATTCGGTTAAAGTAACAAGTTCAGATAATAATGAATTTAAAAGCAG
>Ga0172377_10007860_pt1 | contig 10948 bp, 9 predicted proteins | sample Pumphouse3metaG_FD_119749 | JGI IMG/M metagenome (GOLD analysis project Ga0172377, IMG submission 119749) | Leachate microbial communities from a municipal landfill in Southern Ontario, Canada - Pumphouse #3 metaG | ecosystem: Engineered > Solid waste > Landfill > Unclassified | place: Canada... | reverse complement strand
TTGGCAGAATTGGTTCATCCCGATAGAATAGTTCCAACAACTGTTGATATTGTTGATATTGCAGGTTTGGTTAAAGGAGCTTCAAAAGGAGAAGGTTTGGGAAATAAGTTCTTGGGAAATATTCGTGAGTGTGATGCAATTTTACATGTCTTACGTTGTTTTGATGATGATAATGTAGTTCATGTTGAAAATGGAATTAACCCAATTCGGGATAAAGAAATTATTGATACAGAACTTCAAATAAAAGACCTTGAAACAATAGAAAGCAGATTTTCAAAGACAGAAAAGCAAGCTAAGACAGGAGGGGATAGAGAAGCAAAGGTTCAAGTTGAGGTTATGAAACGTTATCGTGAAGTTTTGGTTCAAGGAAGGAATGCAAGAGAAGTCCAATTTGAAACAAAAGAAGAAATTAAAGCTGCAAAAGAATTATTTCTTTTAACAACCAAGCCAGTATTATATGTTTGTAATGTTGATGAACAATCTGCAAAAGAAGGAAATGAATATTCAAAATTGGTTGAAGAAGTTGCAAAGAAAGAAGGAGCAGGAATATTGATTGTAGCTGCTAAGATTGAATCAGATATTGCAGAACTTGAAACTTTGGAAGAAAAGGAAATGTTTTTAAATGAACTTGGCTTGGAAGAAAGTGGAGTTAATCGTTTAATAAAGGAAGCATATAGATTATTAGACCTTAAAACTTTCCTTACGGCAGGACCTATGGAAGTTAGAGCTTGGACATATCATAATGGATGGAAAGCTCCTCAATGTGCAGGAGTAATTCATACCGACTTTGAAAAAGGATTTATCCGTGCCGAAGTAATAAAATACGAAGATTATATAACCTTGAAAAGTGAAGCAGCATGTAAAGAAGCAGGAAAGATGGGAGTTGAAGGTAAAGAATATATTGTACAAGACGGAGATATAATGCATTTCCGTTTTAATGTATAATAACCTATTATAATATTGATTTTGATAGAATTTTAATTTGTAACAATAATGAAAAAACTTGTATTTCTATTTTCAATCTTTCTTAGTTTAAGTGTCTTTAGTCAAAATTTTGATTCAATAATGAAAAAAAATATTGAATTAAATTGTACCGATATTACTCCTAATTCTTCATTTTTGTTTTCCCATTATATTGAAAATAATCAAATTGATTCTGCAAAACTAATTTTAGATTATTGGAAAGGGAAATGTGGTAATACCGAACCAGTTTTTAGAGCAAATGTATTATTTAATTTGGCTCAAGGTAAGAGTTTAGATACAGTTATTGATTCTTTTACAATAAGAAATATTTTGATTTTTATTGATAGAAGAGCTTCTTTAAAAGCATTATCATATTCAAATTATGATTATAATAAACCATATTTTGGTTATCTTCCTTTTTTCTCAAGATTTGATCAATTAACTACTCAAATTGCAGGTGAAAAAATTAATACTTTTAATAAAGAATCTATTGAATATCTTTTTTGTGAACTATATGCAGATATAAATGATAGCATTTTTAATAAACTTCAAGAAAATAAATATCAAAATACTTCTTTAGCCAAAGAATATAAAGACGTAATAAACGATATTAAACTAAACTCTAATTTTAATATGAGTTTATCTTTAGGAGCATGGATTCCTACAGGCTCTATGAAAAAAATTGGCGTTCAGCCAATTTTTAGCTTTGGGGTAGGAGTAGATATGAAAAAGATGTCATACATTCTTAATTTTGATATTAAAGGTGATAAGTCAAATGTATATTATATGGCAAAGAGGGAGGATACAGGATTGATGGATTCTACAAATCATTTTTCTGGATTATATTGTGGCTTTGAAGTTGGGAGAATCATTTATCAAACCAAGAAATCTGAAATAAGGGCTCAATTAGGTTTAGGATTTGATGGTTTTGATGCATTTGAAGATAAAGACAAAAATGGTAACGTTAATAATATAACAAGCATTTGGTCTTATAATTTTAATTTAGGAATAAACTATCGTTTCTATATTGGGGATCGTTATTATATTGGAGCAGTTGCAAAATACCATATTGTGGATTATCGTATAGGTAATATAGTCAATTTCTCATCAAACCCAATTTCTCTTCAATTAACCTTTGGACTTTCGGGAAGAAACAGTAATAATAATGGTGCTTTTGATAGACTAAAATATAAGGGAATAAGAAGATAAACTTCTTGTAATTCATTTCTGATTTAAAGAATTATAAGACATAAAAAAGCCCTCATTAATAATTTTAGTGAGGGCTTTTTTTTTAAAAAAAGGGTTTAGAAAGTTATATAAGATATTTGTCTCTTAAATATTCTGATTTATTTTATGTCTAAGAATATATTTCTACTTATATTTGTGGCATAAAAAAATATTATCATGAATGAAGAATCAAAAAATTGTAACAAAAGTGGCAAGGTAAATAATGCTGCAAGTTGTGGTGGCTTCTATGGATTAGGACTAATTGGAGCTGCAATATATTTTATTTCACATGCTGCAACCTTTGGAGCAGGAGTCGTAGGCTTTTTAAAAGCTTTAGTATGGCCAGCTTTCTTAGTATATGAATTATTAGAATACTTAAATATGTAATAAATTAAGCTATTCTACCAGAAGAAAGCTAAACCTACTTCTAAATTATTTTGAGAAAAAGGAGAATTTTCAAATACCATATTAACATTATCACCTTTGATATAATGATTAAATCTATAATTATCTGTTGGATATAGGGTATAAGAAAGAGTTGTTCTAAACTTATGCTTATTGCAATTGAAATCAAATGCAGTACCAATATAAATAAAAGGAGAAATAGTATTTAATACTTCAAAATCTAGATGATATGTTCTACCAATTAAATCTGAAGCATAAGTTTTTCCTTCTATTGAATAATCAGGTTTAGATAAAGTAAAATTTAGTCCACCTCCCAAAGAAGCAATCCAAGAAACATTTTCTGACATTGGAACTTTATAGTTAAGTATTAATGGTATTTCTAAACTATTTAATGATACATCATATTCATGCATTGAATATAATCTTTCATTATTAGTTGGTGAATAATCAGAATAATTGAAATGATAAGTATTATCCCTAAATGTGAATTTTAATCGAGTAGAAGCTGAAAGGTTTTTACAAAAATCATATTCATATTCAAGATAAACTCCCCAAAATGTAGAAGAAAATAATTCTAAATTTGCATAAGGAAGATTCGATGAAAGGGAAGAAATATCATATTCAAATGTATTAGTTTTAAAACTATTCATATCTCTATTTCCTGCAAGAAGATCTGTTGTTAATCCAACTCCAAAATGATGCTTTTGAGTTAACATGTTTTTAGTAGATGAAGTTTGGGCAAATAATCCTATGGTAGTAAAACACATAGCAAGTAACATTATACTGTACTTTTTCATTTCCTTGAGATTTATTTATAAATTTTTTGCAAAGATAAGATTAATAGATTAATCCCAAAACTATTTTCATTAAAAATTTAGTATATTAATTTCACTATAAAGGAAGAAATGCTATTAAATTCTAATAAACAGAGATATATACTATATGACTTTTATATTCCAATTCATAGTATTTATTGATTTATTTGTATTGAGAATATTGTATCAATCATTTTAACAATATATCTTCCTAAATGGATATTGTAATTCTATAATTAATACCTATTGAAAAATAAAAAAGTCCTCATTAATTTATTTAGTGAGGGCTTTTCTTTTTATTGTAATGTGTTAATCATTTCTACCAGAAAAAGCCTAAGCTTATTTCTAAATAATTCTTAGAAAAAGGAGAACTAAACAATAAAAAATTCATATCATCACCTTTAACATAATGATTAAATCTATAATTATCTTTTGGATACAATGTATAAGAAATTGTTGTTCTAAACTTATGCTTATTGCAATTGAAATCAAACGCAGTACCAATGTAAATAAAAGGAGAAATATCATTTAATACTTGAAAATCGAGATGATATATCTTATTTGTTAAATCTAAGGCATTAAGTTTTCCATCTATTGAAGAATCGGTTTGAGATAAATTAAAATTAAGTCCAACACCTAAAGACGCAATCCAAGAAATATTTTCAGACATTGGAATTGTATAGTTAAGTATTAAAGGTATTTCTAAGCTATTTAATGATAAATCATATTCATTAGTTGAAGATAATCTTTTCCCATTCATTGTAGAAAAATCTGAATAATTGAAATCATAAGTATTATTTCTAAATGTAAATTTCAATCGAGTAGAAGCTGAGAATCTTTCGTAAAAATCATATTGATATTCAAAATAACATCCCCAAAAGGTAGAAGAAGATAATTCTAATTTTGCATAAGGGAGATTATGGGATAAAAAAGAATCATTATATTCAAATGTATTGTTTTTATGGTTATTCAGATCAACAGCATAGAGGTATCCAAATCCAAAGTGATTATTTTGAGTCTCTTTAATTTTTGAACGTGAAACTTGTGCAAATAATCCTATGCTAATAAAACACATAGCGAATAACATTAAACTATATTTCCTCATTTCATTGAATTTTAATTATAAAATCTTTGCAAAGATAAAATTAATAGATTAATTTCCGAATTATTTTTAAGAAAAATGTAGCAAATTAATTCATTCACAAAGTGAAAATACTATTAGATCACGATAAACAGATATATTATATGCTTTTTATTTATTGATTTGTATTGAGAATATTGTATCAATCATTTTAACAGCATATGTTCCTGACGGAATATTTGTAATACTATAATTTATATCTCTTGGACATATACAATTGCATAATGCCATAGGATATTCATTTTCAAAAATGTATAGCGTGTCATTACTAATATTCGAACTTATAGTTATTGTGTCTGCACAACAATTATAATATTGATTTAATTTATCTATGTACAGTGTATTTCCAACAACGTTATAATTGAATGAATATTCATATTCATTTCCATCTTTTGTGTTATTGTTTTTGCAATCACTTAAACTAAGAATTTTATTATTAATTATAGTGTTATTATTTTCTTCTTCATTTTTACATCCAATAAATGTAAATAAAGAAACAACCATACATATTATTATTAATAGTAATGGAGACTTTAAAAAATGATATTTTTTCATTGTTTATAAGGTTATAGGGTTAATTATTTTGCAAAGAAAGTAATAATGTTCTTAAAAAGCAAAATAAATAGGAGATATTTTTTATAAATATTTGCTTGTAGTCTCTGTTTTTCTTTTAATAACTATATTATTTTAATACCTTTGACGTTATTATTTATAAATACAGAAATAATATGTCTAAGGTAATATTAATTACAGGTGCTTCATCGGGGATAGGTTATGATGCAACTCTTCGTTTATTGAAAAAAGGTTATACTGTTTATGCTGCTGCAAGAAATGTTGAAAGAATGGAAGACTTGCAAAGGGCAGGGGCTTATTTAATAAATATGGATGTGACTGATGATGAATCGATAAAAGCAGGGATTGAAAAAATTCTTAATCAACAAAATCGTATTGATGTATTAGTTAATAATGCTGGATATGGTTCTTTTGGTGCAATAGAAAATGTTGCTATTAAAGAAGCTCGCAGACAATTTGAAGTAAATGTTTTTGGGTTGGCTCGTTTAATACAATTGGTTCTTCCAACCATGAGAGAAAGAAAAGAAGGACGTATTATTAATATTTCTTCAATGGCTGGTAGATTTAGTGAACCTTATGGTGGTTGGTATCATGCAACAAAGTATGCAGTAGAAGCATTGAGCGATAGCTTAAGAATGGAGTTAAAATCTTTTGGAATTAAAGTAGTATTAATAGAACCAGGAGCAATTGCAAGTAATTGGAGTGGAATTGCAATGAAACATTTAGTTGAATCTTCTGAAGGAACTGTTTATGAATCTTATTGCAAGAATCAGGCTGATGTATTTACAATGATGTATAAAAAGGCATCAGACGCTTCTCTTATTGGAAGAACAATTGAAAAGGCTATTACAACTAAAAATCCTAAGGCACGTTATCTTAAAGGGTTTGGAGCAAAACCTATAATATTCCTATCTAAGATAATTCCAACAAAATTGATGGATGCAATAATGGTAAAGGCATTGTTGTCGAAGAAGTAATTTCTTATATTATTTTAGAACAGGGAGTTTTTCTTCATATTTATTTGCAAAGGCATAAATAGATTCTAATAAAGTATTAAGTCTATCTATTTCGTCTGCGTAGTATTCTGGATTCTCATTTAGTTTTTTTAATTGGTCTGAGCATATATATACGTATGGAGTAAGATAGTCGAATAGTCTATTTGCTAATAATACTCTTAAATATTCTAATTCCCATTGTTCTGAAATATCACAAAGGTTAATCCATGAACCGATTAATTTTTGAGCTTCAAGACGGTTTTGTGATTGGTTTTTGGGTGAAAGAAGGATATAATAATCCATTTCATCAGAAAAATTTTGCAAGACTGTTTCCATAAGATCTTGAGATTTCTCTTCATCTCCTAATTGTCCATAAGCTAATGATAGTTCTGCTAATACATAAGGATAGTTATGAATTGAAGGTGGTATCTTTTCAAGACAAAGATTTGCAACGGCAAGGCTCTTTTGTGTATCTCCTTCAGATAAAAGAGTATGTGCAAGCAGTGAAGTTTGTTGTGCGTATTGTTCTATTATACTTCTGTGTAATTCATCATAATAAATACCCTTCTTGTCAAAGTTTTTCCAGGAATAGTTATGCATTAAATTCTCGTACATTTTCTTTGAATCAACTCTTACCGATTTTGTATCAACAATTATATCTTGTGGTTTCTGCTTTTCTTGTGATAGTTTATAAACAAAGCCTTCATTGCTTAAATATTCATCAAATCCAAAGAAATCATCAACTGAATAGTTTGAGAAATAGATTGGTCGCTTAGATATATTATTTGCTATTATATCATATGCTATCATTGTACTTTTTGTAAACTCGGTATTTTCTAATGCAATATCTATTCTTCTTGTGCTGTCTAATTGAATAAATAGTTTGTTGGTAGGTAATGCAAAGAATTTATTATTATGTAATACTATTGGATTATTATCACTATATAATTCTTTTAATGCGGTTTTTAGTTCAATTGTATGAGTGTTAGGTGTTATAAAGCATATATTTCTGTTAAGACTATTATATGTTTCCTTATTTGCCAGTAGAGTTATTGGATCAGAATTATATACCTTTTTTGTTAGTTTTTCAATATAATCGGGATTATTAAGTAGTTGAAGATTTATTACTCTAACATCTGTTCTTATCCCTTCTACTTCTTGACAATACCATAAAGGGAAGGTGTCGTTATCTCCATTTACAAATAGTATTGCGTCTTCTTGGCAACTATTAAGAATAGAAGAGGCAAAGTTATAGGCAGTATATCGATGAGAACGATTATGATCGTTGAAATTATTTGCGAACATAAGACCAGGAACGAGGATAAAACAAGGCAATACATATTTTGGTTTCTTTACTCTTATAATATTTACAAGCCACTGACTTATTGCAAATGCTCCTATTGCTATCCAAATACTGAAAACCATAAATGAGCCAACATAAGCATAATCTCTCTCTCGTGGTTGATAAGCATATTCGTTTGAGTAAATTGTTATGGCAACGCCAGTAAATATAAATAATGCAGTTAATGCGAACCAACCTTTAGTGTCTCTTCCTATTTGATAGAAAAGCCCAAGTATCCCAAGAAGAAAAGGTATAGCAAAATAGATGTTTCTTGCCTTACTTCTTTTATCTTTAGGTTCTGAAATTGTAGTTTTACCAAAAAATTTATCAACAGGATATATCCCTGATATCCATTGCCCACTATTATTATTTCCAAAACCTTGCAGGTCATTAGTCTTGCCTACAAAGTTCCAAAGCAAATATCTCAAATACATATATCCAATTTGGTAGTTTGTAAAGAATTGAATATTTTGTATTTCACTTGGTTTTGCTCTTATTTCTCCATCAATTATTACTGTATCTTGTGGCATTCCTACCCATTCTACATATCCTGATTCGTATGCAGGATTATTGTAGTTCCACATTCTTGGGAAAACCATCATTAACTCACGTTCGAATACAGGTTCTAATCCCTTTTCTGTCATCTTAAATTCTTTGGGAGGAATGGCAGTGTAGCTTGGACCATATAGTAATGGTGTATCTCCATAAGCATCTCGGTTAAGATAAGAAACTAAACGCCCAGCTGTATTAGGTCTGTATTCATTGATTGGTGTATCGCTATCTGCACGAATGGCTAATACAAAGAATGTTGAATATCCTATAAGAAAGAATGTTATTGCAAGAACAGTTGTGTTAAGAAATGGTAGCTTTTTCCAAATAGATAAGATTAATAATCCGGTTAATATAACTGATATTATTATAATAATAAGTTTAGGATTAAGGCTAATTAGTTTAAGTGTCCCAGGAATTATTAGCCAAAGTATAAGTCCTAAAGAAAGTATTGAGATTAATAAAGTTGTGATTATTCCAGGCATTGTTGGTTTGGAATAATGGAAATAAACAATTAATAAAATAGCAGGAAGCACAAGTAAAGAAAGCAAATGAACTCCTATTGAAAGTCCAATTAAAAAAGTTATTAATAAAATCCATTTAGGATGAGGTTTTTCATCCCATTTTAATATAGACCAAAATGTTATTGCTGTGAAAAGAATTGAAAGAGCATATACTTCTGCTTCAATTGCTGAGTTCCAAAATGTATCAGAAAAGGCAAAGACAAAAGCTCCTATTATCCCTGCATAAATATTACTTATATATCTTTTGCTAAAGCGATACATAATCCTGACAATTATCCAAAAAAGGAAAGTAATTGTTAGTCCTGATGCAATGGCAGAAAGAGAATTTATTAAAATAGGAATAAGTTTAGCATTCCCAAAACTAAATATTGAAAAGAAAGCACCAAATATTTGAAAGAGTGGAGCTCCTGGAGGATGACCAACTTGTAGTTTTGAACTTGTTAATATATATTCTCCACAATCCCAAAAAGAAAGTGTTGGTTCTGCACATAAGATATATAGGATTGAAGTTAGTAATCCGAGTATCCAACCAATATAATTTACTGTCTTTTTATGCTTTATCATTATTCGTCTGAATATGGATTTGGGAATATTTTACCAATTGACAAATGCTTTATTGAATATATCCTCAACCAATTCTTCATTTATTTGTTTTATAAGAGATTCTTCAACATCATTTAATGCAAGTCCACTATCGTAGTCTTTAAATTTTGTGAAACTCTGCTCAAAGTTCATCTTCTTGTCTTTCTTGTTTATACAATTAACTTTTACTGTAATTGTCAAACGATTTTTTGCAGCTTTATCATCACCTTGAATAGAGACAGGAGTAATCCCGTAACTTGTTATTGTCCCTTTGAAACTAATATCAGCATCATCATTAACAGATTTGAGAGTTGTCCCTGAATTTATCTTATTAATTAAAGCAGTACTGATTTCTGAAGCAAGCATAGGTTGAACAATACTTGCCCTATTAACAAATTGGTCAACGCTAAATGTTGTTGTGCCTGGAGAAATAGATGCTCCTGTAAAGGAATAACCACCTGCACAGGAAGCACAAAGAATTAAAACTATTATTATATAAAAAGTTTTTTTCAATTTTATCTTATACTAAATATGAATAGAAATTGTTTATTTAACTATTAATTTTTGAGTTTTATAACCATTTGAGTCTTTTACTCTAACAAAATAAACTCCTTTTACTCCAATTTTTATTGTTTTGTTAGGGTTGTAAGTCATAGGATGAACAACAACTTGTCCCAATTGATTATATACGCTTACTTCAACTTGAGATTTTACATTTAATTTAAATTCACCTCTTGATGGATTAGGATATATATATGAATTGTTAGAATTATTAGGGACTTCATTTAATCCAGCTTCTGTTGTAATAGAAAGGTCATCTAATAATAAATTGCCAAAAGTGGTTGCTGCCGTATCTAATGAAGTTGTTATTGCAAAAAATATTAATTCTGTTGGTGTACTTTCTTCATTTATATAAGTAATTGGAGATTCAAATGAAGTATATGTAGCTTTTGAAGATGCAGGAATAATTAAAGGATAAACACTTCCCCCAACTACTTCTCTTTGTCCTGATACATTACTTATAACTATAGAATATAGCATAAACATTTCATTTGCAGTATCTACAGGATTCCAACTATAATAACCATTAACTGAAGTTGGCTTTTGTGTTAGTTGAACACCATCGGTAAAAAAGTTTAAGAATTGAGAGAAGTCAGAAGGGTCAGAAAAGTTAGAAAGATCAATCCCGTTAGTAAATAAAGTCATTAAAGATACCATATCTATAGTTGAATTTGTTAAAAATCCAGGAACTATCATTCCCGAAAATGATGTTGCTCCAATGCTAACTGCAGAATTTCCTGAGTGAGATTCTGAAGAATTAGTAATATCAGATAAATTAACTCCAAGAAAGCTTAAAGAATTCCAATTGTTTGGTGTTGTACCAGTCCAATTTTCAAATCCTGGATTTTGAAAAACATTTTGAGCATTAATTGATAATGCAAAAAAAGGAACTATTAAAAAGAATAAAATCTTTTTCATGATGAATTTTTTAAATTCTAATTTTAGACTGCAAATATATATATAAATCAGAAGATGCAACGAAAAAAGTTACAATGAATTTAAATCTTCTTTCGAAATAGTATAATTGATATGAGGTTTGCCTATATCTTCTAACAAAATAAATCTAAATTCATTGTTGAAATTCTTCTTATCTGCCATCATATAATTGATAAGTAAGTCAATATTTTCTTTCAAATCTATTATCTTATAATATTGTTCTAAATACTCATATATCTCTTGAGCTTTCTTTTTAGGAAAAGATAATTTTTTTTCTGAAAGTTTAATTGCATAATAAATCCCTGAAGCTACAGCTTCTCCGTGCAAAAGGTCAT
>Ga0172377_10007857_pt1 | contig 10948 bp, 13 predicted proteins | sample Pumphouse3metaG_FD_119749 | JGI IMG/M metagenome (GOLD analysis project Ga0172377, IMG submission 119749) | Leachate microbial communities from a municipal landfill in Southern Ontario, Canada - Pumphouse #3 metaG | ecosystem: Engineered > Solid waste > Landfill > Unclassified | place: Canada... | reverse complement strand
TGTGTAACTTCTAGTTCTCCATAAGTTAATGTTCCTGTTTTATCAAAAACAAATGTATCAGCAGTAGCTAAAGACTCTATGGATTTTGCACCTTTTATCATAACTCCATTTTTACCAGCTTGTGAAATAGAGGATTTAAAGGCAACGGGAGTTGCAAGTTTAAGAGCACAAGAATAATCAGCTTGTAATACCGCTGCTACATTTTCAAAATTTTTATTTATCACATAAGATAATCCAGCAAGTCCTAGTGTTATAGGTACAAGTTCATCTGCTAGTTTAGTAGCTTTTAGTCCTATAGATGATTTTTCATTTAGTGATGTAAGTATATAGTTTTTGATTCTTGCAGTTGCAGTATTTTCACCTACTTGTTCAGCCCAAATTTTGATTCTACCATCTTCTACTATAGTTCCAGATATTACTCTATCACCCCTAGCTTTTTTGACTGGTATACTCTCTCCTGTCATAGAGACTTGATTGATATAAGCTTCTCCACCTATAATATGCCCATCTATGGCAATAGTATCGCCTGTACCAACTACTACAATATCACCTATATTTAGATCTGATGTATTGATAAGCTCAAGAGTTCTATCTCCATTATCTGTTAGCTTTTCTATCCAAACTTTTTCTATATTGGGTTTTGCAAGTTCTTTTATAAGATCATCACTTTTTCTTACCATAGTCTCTTCTATATACTCACCAAGCTCTAGCATTACATTTGTTGCATTTGCAGCAGTATAATCTCGTCTTGCAAGACTTACTCCAACAGCCGTAGCTTCAAGAACTTTTGATGTTAAACCATCTGTAAAAAGCTCTTTAGTACCTTCATATAATAAAGAAGAACATGCAAGTGCTGTTAATGTAAACTTAATATTATCGTTTGGAACAAAAGGTGTTGTTATTAAAGCTGAAGAGGCCTTAATGATATTGTTTAAAGAGGGTTCTTCTTCACTTATACAATCATCACAAACAGTCAAAAATGTATCACAAGATTTATAAATATCACTATTTAGTTCTTGTAGTTTTTGATATAAAGACTCACTAATATCTTTTTCAATATCAAATATAATAGATTTTGCTTTTTTATTTATTCGCACATCTATTATACCAACTATAGATTTTAAATCCAATATAAGTTGATGTGAATTTAAATCTTGTGATAAAAAATCACATATAAATCTTAATCTATTTTTTGTACTATGTACTAACTTTACACTGTTCATTTTATTGTTTTGAAGCCTCTAGTTCAGCTTTTGCATCTTCATATTTTTCTTTTAGCTCTTCAACTCCTGCTTGAAACATCTCGCTACTACCAGCTATAGTTTTAAATAATGCTTTTTGAGCTTTTTCATTTGTTAATAAATAAGCACCTATAGCACCTATTGTAGCACCTATTAAAAAGTTTTTTGTATCAAAATTATCAAATATACTACTTGTTTGAGTAGCAGTAGTATTGTTTATATATGGATTTTGTATTGTATTTGTTGTATCTACAGTAGTTTGGCTTTTTATATATGGATTTTTTTGTGTATTTTGCATTATTCTTCTCCTTCAATAATATTTTGAGTTTGTTCTATTTGTAGTTGCTCTTGCATATTTTGTGCAATATTTTCACTAATTTTTTCTGTTGCATAAATACCAATAGCACCAAGACTTATAGCTCCCAATAATCCAAGCCAATTTCCATTGCCTAGATGATTTGTAGCTGCTATTGCACTTCCTGTTGCAATACCACCTTGAACTGATAGTTTCATAGTATCACAAATAGCTTTTTGTTTTGTTATTTCCTCTTTTTTATATCTATTGTAGTTCATAGCACTAGCTACTATACTTGATGCAATAGAACCACTTACAACATGTCCTACTACACTTCTTGGAGTTCCTGTATTAATCATTTTCTTTTCCTTTAGTTGTATCTGTAATAGAAGAGTTTTTTGACTTTAAACATTCAACTTTATCTTCTATTTTATCTTTTGTTTCAACTGCTATATCTTTGACCTTCTCATAGCCACTAGATGCAATTTTTTTTGCTTTTGAAGCACCTTTTACTAAACTTTTTTCTATCTGCTTTTTGTTATTAAAAGCCAAAACAGCAACAGCTCCCGCAACCGCACCAGCAATAAATGGTAACATGATCTACTCCTTTTTTAAGATTTTTGCTCTTCATTGTTTTTGTCTAATATTTTTGAAAACATAGTTGTTCCCAAAGCACCCAAAATAGCACCAGCTATAAAAGAGATATTGGTGTTTCCAAGTAGTTGCATAATCTCATCTTGTGAGACCTCACCAACACGAATCTTTTGAGCTAGTTCACTAAATTGATTTATTTTTGATATAGTGTCTTCTATTTTGTGTTCTGAAAAGTCGTTGTAAATCGTTTCATTATCTATAAATTGATTTGAATACTTTAAAACACAACTTCTAAAAGCGGGTAAATGGTTGTTGTAAGAAGCAGCTTGAAGTCTAAAGAGTACATCAAGTAAATCAGGATATTCAGTTGCATATTGTATCAGATCATCATACATAGCAATATTATCAATCTCTGCTGCAACACCCACTTCACAACACTCCAATAAACTAGAAGGTATAGTGATTTTATCTGCCCAGTTATTGATAGGTAATGGTACATCATACTTAGAAGCTATATTTGTCAAAGCCATAAAGTGCCTTTGTTCAGATAATAGTATGTTTGAAAAAGGAGCTACCTCTCCAAAGCTTTCTATCACTTTTGCATATGTTTCATATGCGTGAAATTCATCATAAATAGCTATTCTTATGACTTGGTTTAAGATTGGTTCATCATAATTAGGATCAACTCTCATACCATCAAGTAGTTTTTGATCAAAGTTTGTTTGCATTTATGCTATCTCCTTTACTAAGTTATTTATTATATCAACCAATTTATCAGTATTTTGTTGTAAAATCAAATCTTCCCAAAGATGATATGGGAAAATAGAGCTATCGTATTCTATGGTGATAGAACCAACGATTTTATTGATTTTGATATTTTTTATACCTTTTATTTTACTTGGTAGAGATTCAATATCTTCTAATCGTACATCTTTATTGAGTTCTTTTAGCTTTGGATTTACACGAACTCTTATACGTCCATTGATATGGTGTACTATTGTACAATATTTGGCTAGTTCTATTAGTAGTTGTTCATTTATCAATTTCTATCCTTTTGGTAATTTTAACATTTATTTATAAAACAAAACTTAAAACAGATCAAGATTTAATATCATTTAATATATTATTTGGACGTAAAAGCTTAGCAGAGTTTGCCATGATGCCTACTGTATGCCCTATATGAATAAGTCCTGCTCCTACGGGTGAGAGTTTACCTAATGCAGATAAAGCAACACCTATTAAGTTTGTACCTGTACCTATGTAGTAGTTTTGATTAACTACTTTAAGTGTTTGTTTACTTAGAGTATAAAGATAAACAACATCATCAGGATGTGAATGAGTTACGGCTATATCGCTTACAGCAATAGCAACCTCACTTCCACCAGCTGCAAATGATATAGCAACATCTGCTTTACTCATAGCATATGCATCATTTACTCCATCTCCTACCATTACTACTTGCCCATATTGTTGTTTTAACAACTCTATAGTATTTGCTTTATCTTGTGGTGTTTGGTTTGAATATACACTATCAAAAGTAAACTCTTTTGCAAAAAAGTTTGCTACCTTTGTTTCATCTCCAGTTATAAGTGCTATATGTTTTACACCATGTTTTTTAAGAGTCTCAATCATCTCTTTTGTTCCATCTCTTACTTCATGAACAAAACTTACCATTCCTAAGATTTGATTGTCATATGCTATAAATACTACAGTTTTACCATCTTCTAAAAGTTGTTGATAGTTTGTTTGATATTTGCTTATGTTGATATTTTCTTCTTCCATAAGTTTGCTATTTCCAACAGATATAAAGTGATCTTTGTATTTTGTTTTTACTCCAAATCCAGGGATTACAGTACTTATAGAGTCATCTTTTTCTTGTAAACCTAAGCTTTTACTATAATCTGTAAGTGATTTTGCAATAGGGTGAGTGTTTCTATGCTCAGCTATAAGAGCATATTCAAAAAGCTTTTCTTTAGATACACCATCTTCAAGAAATATATCTGTTACAAGAGGTTTACCTGTTGTTAGTGTACCTGTTTTATCAAAACAAAAAACTTGAGATTTTGAAACATTTTCTAAAGCCTCTCCACCTTTTATTAAGATACCATTTTTTGCTCCATTTGCTATACCAGCACTAACTGCTGTACTAGCAGCTAAGATTGTAGCACAAGGACAAGACATAACTATCATTACAGAAAAAGCTGATATTAATGATCCTGTAAATACAAAAGTCCCTATTGTTAAGAGTGTTCCAAGTTTTAAAAGTCTATTTGCCAAAATATCTGCTTCAACTACACTTGGAGATTTTTGAGCAAGTGCTATTTCTACTTTTTTCATAGTTCTTGATATATAAGTCTCATTTCCTATAGCACCAACTTTTATATATATTCTTCCTCTTTGACAAATTGTACCAGCATATACTTCATCACCCTTTGTTTTAAATGCAGGTTCACTCCTACCATTGATAATACTTTCATCAATATCAGATTCTCCATCACTTATAATCCCATCAACAGGTATTTTTTCACCAGTTCTTACAACTACGGTATGTTTTGTTGTTAAGTCATCTAAATCTATCTCTAACTCATAGCTATCTTCAAGTATAAAGACTTTTTTAATATCAAGTTCAACTAAACGATGAATTTCATCTTTTGATTTATTTGCAATATACTCTTCAAGAAGCATACCACCTCTTAATATATATATTATCTCAAAAGCAGCCATTACTTCACCAAAAAATATAGTACCTACCAATGTAGTACCCATAAATGTTTGAAGTGTAAATTTTTTATTTTTGATATCTTCAAAAGACTCTTTAAGAAGTGGAATAGCAGCTATCAATGCTACACCTGCTAGTAGTGAAAAAGGTGTTGAGGCTACAGTAATACCCAAAAATGTTTCACTTACAAATAAATAAGCTGCATATATGGTTAAAGCACCAAATTCAAATAACTTTCTTCTAAATGTAATAGGATCGTGTTTTTTGATATTGCAACTATTACAACTACCACCACTACAGCTTAAAATATGCTCTTTAGAAGGAGTTGATAATAAAAATAAATCATTTAACTTTTGAACTATATCATATGGAGTTAATGTTTGTTTGTGATTAAATATAATAGAACTACACTGTTTATTTGTTCTTAGATTATAAATAACACTCTCAAAATGCTCTTTTATTAGAGTGACATTTCCCTCTTTTGAGAAGATATCAGACTTAAGCCTTACTCTATTTCCAGCGATACTCTTTATAACTATATTATTCACTATATATCTTTTTTGTTAATTTTATAAAATTGTATTACTATAAAGCTTAATTATTGCTTTATGTGATACTAATTATTAAAATGATTTAAATAGATATTTATTTGATAACGATTATCGATTTAATAAAACTTTAAAGTTAAATATTGTATTATTCTGATAATTGATATCAAAAAGGAGTTTTAAATGTCAGCTTTGGGTTTTGTACAGGATATGGAGTATTTGATTAATTTTGATAAATTTAATGATAGCATTTCTCAAAGAAGGCTTTTTCTAGAATTTTATAATACTCAAGTTGATCAAAAACTAAGATTTAAAAAAAGTGAGATTTTTTTCTTTAGTAAAATAGCTTTGAAAGATGTTTTTGTAATAAAGATTTGTTCTATGTTGGGGATAGTTCCTATTCCTTATAATAACAATCAATCTAAAAAAGAGAACTACAATCAAAATATTCAATTTAATGTTAAGTTAAATAGTTTTTTATCTGCTGTTAGGATTCCTAAACAATATTTTAAAATAGATATAGATATAAAAAATGCTTTAAGATTGATAGATTTGATAGATGGTAAAAATCTAAACTTTAGATTAGATGCAAATGATGCTTTTAAAAAGTTTATATTAAACAAACTATTAAAAGATCAAAAAACAAGATATATTGAACATAGTCATAATTCAATAAGTATTATTCCTTCATATGAAGAGCCTTTGATGATCTATCCTTTTTGGGAACTAGTAGCTAATAATCAGCCCTTGATAGATGAGCATATTAAAAGAGCTGTTGATTGTATAAGAAAGAGTGAATTTAAACAAGTATATTTGGTTTATCCTAAAAATGAAAACTTTGAAAAGCATATAGAGGTAAAAATCAAAGAGTTTGAAGAGAGTCATACCTGTAGTGAATATAAGGTAAAAGTTATACCTTATTCATTACGTTCTATTTTAAGAAACTAATATTTAGTTTATATAACAGATAAAAAAGGAGATAATTATGATAGCTATTTTTTATACAAGTAGCACAGGCAATAGTGAAGAAGTGGCAAATAAGATAGCAAAAGAGCTAGTAGATGCAAAGGTTTTTGATTTGGCTAAGGTTGGAGTTGATGAGATTAAAAAGTATGATAAGATCATAATAGGAACTTCTACTTGGGGAGAAGGAGAGTTACAAAGTGATTTTGAAGATATTTGGGATAGTTTTGCAGATATTGATTTTAGTGGTAAAAAAGTAGCACTTTTTGGACTTGGAGATCAAGATAGCTATTCTTATAATTTTTGTGATGCTATGGGACTTATTTATAATCAAATCAAGCAAAATAGTGGAACAATCATCGGTGAATATGTTGATGATGAATATGATTTTGAAGAGTCTATAGCATTTAGAGATAATAGTTTTGTTGGACTAGCAATAGATGAAGATAATCAAAGTGATTTAAGCAATAATCGTATAAAAACTTGGTGCAAGAGTATAAAGGATATCTTTTAAAAAGGAGAAATTATGTATAAAATGAAAAAAAGGGAACAAGCCAAAGAGTATATGATACTTAGTGGTATGGCTATAGGTTGCTTGGTTGTTACATATTTGGTGAGTAAAGTGATACTTTGATATACAAAAATAGATATTTTATGAAGATTAATTGATAGTGGTTATTGATTTAAGTATTATTAAAGCTTATGTTAGATAAGATTCAACAAACGATATCAATTATCATTAAGGATATTTTTAATGGAACTATTTAAAGAGTATATGGAATATGGTATTTTAGCAATACTTTTTTTGATGAGCTTTGTTTCTTTGGCTATAGCAATAGAGAGGTACTTCTTTTATAAAAGGGTAAAACTTCAAGAGTTTAAAACCAAAAATGAAGCTGAAACTATACTTACAAATAACCTTGTAACTCTATCTATAATAGGATCAAATGCTCCTTATGTAGGGCTTTTGGGTACAGTTGCTGGGATTATGATAGTTTTTTATGATATGGGAATACAAGCAAGTATTGAGCCAAATGTGATAGTTATAGGGCTTTCTATGGCTTTAAAAGTAACAGCAGTTGGGCTTTTGGTAGCAATTCCTACGACTATGATTTATAATGCTTTTTTAAGAAAAGTAGATGTTTTGATGGGAAAATGGGAAGATGAGATCGCTTAAACGAAATGATGGGATGAATGTTATCCCATTTATTGATGTTTTGCTTGTACTTCTTGCTATAGTTTTTGTTATATCCAACTTCATAGCTTTGGGTAAGATAGATATAAACTTACCTCAAGCTTCAAACACTCTAGAGATAAAAGAGATCAAACACAATATCGTTGTAAGTGAAGATAGAAAGTTTTATATAAACGACGAGTTGATAGCAAAAGAGGATCTAAGAGCTAAAATCAATGAATTTACAAGTGATGATATTGTAACTATAAGCTCTGACAAGCTCTCTATGTATGAGGATTTTATTTTTGTAATAGATCTTTTAAAAGAGTTTGATATAGACAAAGTTTCGATGGTGGTGAAAAAATGATAAATAGTACGAAATCTATTGATTCAACAAAATTACTTGATGGAAAAAGTGTTATTAAAATAGTACATAATGGTGCGGTTTATTTCCTAAGAGTTACAAAAGAAAATAAACTAATACTTACAAAATAAGGATAAGGTATGGCTATATTTAAAGACAAAGCTTATGTGATTTCATTTTTGATACATAGTTTGGTTTTTTTTGTATATCTATTTTTGATAAATACCAAAATAGAACCAACACTAAAAGAGCAATCTATCTCATTTGAGATAAGTTTAGCTCAGTTTCAAGAGGAGATATCACCTGTAAAATCTGAAGTAGTTAAGCAAGAGGTGATTAAGCCAATAGAACCTGAAGTTGTAAAACCTATCGTAGAAAAACCAGCTATTGTTAAACCTATTGCTAAACCAATAAAAGAAGCGGTAAAAGAGCCAGTTACAAAGCCAATTGAGCCAGTGGTGGAACAGCTAGTAGAGCCTATTACACAACCAAGTATTAAAGAACAAGAGCCAATAGTAAGCAATACAACACAAACACCAGCAGAAGAAATAGTGGTTTCAAAAGAAGTAGTTGCCAAAGATTTTGTAGAAACAAATTTTACCGTTATAAGGGATATGGTACTCAAAAATTTAGTCTATCCAAAATCAGCACAAAGGATGAATCAAACAGGAGTGGTTGAGCTTACTTTGGTAATAGATCCACAAGGAAAGCTTATAGAGTACTTTGTATCTAAAAATTCTAACTTTAAAGCACTGGATAAAGCAGCACTTCAAAGTGTAGAAAAAACAGCAAATGCACTATTTCCAAAACCACAAACTACATCAACTATAGTACTACCAGTAAGTTTTAGACTAAATTAAGTCTAAAACTCTAATTTAATTATATAGCCAGCAAATTCTTACGTTCTCCAAGATAGTAGCAAGCCAGAAAAGTGAAATATCAAGGAGAGAAGATGATTTGTAAAAAATCAAGTATCAAACATCTAGCACTATATAGCACATCACTACTTTTTGCAGTAGATAGTCTAGGTGCTGATAGTATAAAGCTAGAAGAGGTTTCAGTAGTATCAGCTGCTGGATATGAACAAAAAATAACAGATGCACCAGCTAGTATATCGGTGATTACAAAAGAGGACTTACAAAAGAAGTCATATACCAACTTACTTGATGCGGTAAGAGATATAGAGGGTGTTGATATAGGTGAGAGTACGGATAAATCAGGACAAGGAACAGTATCTATAAGAGGTATGGGAGCTGATTATACTTTGGTACTTGTAGATGGCAAAAAACAAAACAACAATGGTGATATATATCCAAATAACTTTGGAGGATTGCAGTTTGCAAATATTCCACCATTATCTATGATAGAAAGAATAGAGGTGATTAGAGGACCAATGAGTACACTTTATGGTGCTGATGCTATGGGTGGGGTTATCAATATTATTACCAAAAAGATATCAAACGAATGGACTGGAAGTATAGCTCATGGTAGAACCTTTCACTCTAAAAGTCACTGGGGTAATGAAAATACTACAGATGTAGCTATTATGGGACCTTTGATAGAAAATAAGCTAGGTCTAAGTTTGAGAGGGAGCTTTTATGATAAAGAAGAGTCAAAGCCACAGTGGGAGAGTGCTTCATATATGGGAGCTAGTAGTTTTGTTAATAGTAAAGGAGTTACTAAACCATATAGTAAAAGTAATGATAGTTTTGGATCAAATGGTAAAACTATGGATAACCAAAATTGGACAGCAGGGGCGGGGCTAACATTTACTCCAAATGAAAATCATACACTTAAAGCAGACTTTGATATATCAAAACAAAAATATGATAATACTAAAGGAAGTGTAGGAACTGTTGATAGTTATGAAACACTTTACAATAACCAAAGGGTAGGATATGCTCCTATTCAAAGAATGCAAAGAGAGCAGTACTCTATAAATTGGGAAGCTTTTTGGGAAAATGGCAAAAGTACAGTTGGAATTCATCATATCAAAAGTGAAAACCTAGGTAGAAGTTTACCTTTAAGTGCGGCACAAAGAACATATATAGCTGCAAATAAAGCTGGATGGGGTACTTTAGCTGGTGCTATGGCTGATCCAGTCTTTGTTGCTATGATGCCACGACCTGTAAGGACACTAGAATCAAGTAATACCACATATGATGCAAAATATGAGTTACCTTTGGATAATCACTATCTAGTTGTTGGAACTCAATACTTAGAAGCAGAGCTAAAAGATGGTGTTTTTGGTATGGAAAAAGGTGGAACAAATAAAAAGAAAAAATACTCTCAATACTCATTTTTTGCTGAAGATAATTGGGATGTTTTAGAGATGATGGGAACTACATATGGGGCAAGATATGATAAACATGAAAACTTTGGAAGTCATGTAAGTCCAAGAGCTTATCTTACTTATGCACTTAATAGTAGTTGGACGTTAAAAGGTGGAGTTGCTACAGGATATAAAACTCCAAAAACTACAGATTTACAAGAAGGTATTACAGGATTTGGAAGTCAAGGAACTTCACCGATGTTCGGTAATCCAGATCTTAAACCAGAAAAGAGCTTAAGCAAAGAGATAGCTGCTTATTATGAGCATGAAAATAGACATAATTTTAATATAACTTTATTTGAAAATAGTTTTAAAGATAAAATAGAATCGACAGATATACCTATAGCAGATGTGGGTGATTGGGGTGCTTTTGTAAATGCAGCAAATCCACCAAAACAAAAACAAAATGTTGGTAAAGCTTCAATAAAAGGTTTGGAGTTATCAGGAAAGTACTTGATAATTGATGATTTATCACTAAAAGCCAATTGGACATATATGAAATCCAAAATCAAATCAGATGATATACAAAAAGATGGTAAGCCACTAACAAGTAGCCCGAAACATATGTATAATATTACACTTGATTGGCAAACTACACCAAAGTTTAATACATATTTACAATATAGTGCTGAAGTTGATAGGTTTAAACAACGATATCAAAAAGCTGGAGCAAATCAAGACTTATACTATAAAGATTACTCTATTTGGAACCTAGGAG
>Ga0172377_10007854_pt1 | contig 10951 bp, 8 predicted proteins | sample Pumphouse3metaG_FD_119749 | JGI IMG/M metagenome (GOLD analysis project Ga0172377, IMG submission 119749) | Leachate microbial communities from a municipal landfill in Southern Ontario, Canada - Pumphouse #3 metaG | ecosystem: Engineered > Solid waste > Landfill > Unclassified | place: Canada... | reverse complement strand
CATCTCTGCAGACATTCTGAACTTGAGTAAAAAGACTGCAAAAAAATATCATGTAGATTATCTTCTCTATGCCAACAAACTTTATTCCGACGAAAATACAGTTATACCAAATGTTTTGGCAAAAACTGATTTATTGGAATTAAAGGGTTTTACAGCAGCAACAGCGCATGCAACAATTTATGTAGTGAAACCAAATTTGTGGTCATCAGAGGCGCCGAATCGCTATACGTTGGTAGCACAGTTGAAAGACTCAAAGAATAGGGTTGTAGAGACTGTTTCAACAATTGTAGGTTTTCGAAAAGTTGAAATTAAAGAGACACCGGCTTCTGAAGATGAATTTGGTCTGGCAGGGCGCTATTATTACGTGAATGGAAAAACTATTAAACTAAAAGGCGTTAATCGTCACGAAACGAATCCCTCTTTGGGACATGCCATTACCCGGGAACAAATGCAAGAGGAAGTCATGATGATGAAACGAGCTAATATTAATCAAGTTCGTGACAGTCATTATCCGGATGATCCATTTTGGTATTATCTTTGTAACAAATATGGCATTTATTTGGAAGACGAAGCCAACATAGAGTCACATGAATATTATTATGGTAAGGAGTCTCTTTCTCATCCAGTAGAATGGTTAAATGCCCATGTTGACCGCGTAATGGAAATGGTTCATTCCAATATAAACAACCCATGTATTGTCATTTGGTCCTTAGGCAACGAGGCTGGACCTGGACATAATTTTGTCGTAGCATATGATTCTTTAAAAACTTTTGATCATTCCAGACCTGTACAATATGAGCGCAATAATGATATTGTTGATATGGGTTCCAATCAATATCCCTCTGTGGGATGGGTTCGTGAAGCTGTAAAAGGAACGGCAGACATTAAGTATCCTTTTCATATTTCAGAATATGCCCATTCCATGGGAAATGCGGAAGGAAATCTCATCGATTACTGGAAGGCCATCGAATCAACTAATTATTTCTGTGGTGGGTGCATTTGGGATTGGATTGATCAAGCCATGTACTATTATGAAAAAAAGGCGGGACAAAAATATATGGCTTTTGGTGGAGACTTTGGTGATTTTCCAAACGATGGACAATTCGTTATGAACGGAATCATATTTGCCAATATGAAACCTAAACCACAATATTATGAAGTAAAAAAGGTATATCAAAACATTCAAGTAGATCCAGTTGATTTAAAAAAAGGAGAAGTAAGTATTTTTAATAAACAATATTTTTCTGATCTGTCTGATTATGATGCCAAATGGCTTCTCTATCGCGATGGTAAAGAGATTAAATCAGGGTTTCTAAATATTGAAACTTTGGCTCCACGCAAAAAACAGACGATAAAGATTCCTCTTGATTTTAATTCTCTGGATTCTACAGCAGAATACTTTGTTAAAATACAATTCTTACAGAAAGAAGATAAACCATGGTGCCAAGCCGGATATATTCAGGCTGAAGAACAAATCCCTGTAAAATCGGCAGAAACACGTCCTACAGTTTTATCACAAATTCACGGCGGTTTTAAACATCTTACACCTATTATTGAGAACGATTCTATCATAACAATTAGATCAAATGGATTTTCCGTAAAATTCAATAAAAATCAAGCGACTATCTATAGCTTAACTTATCAAGATAACGTTATTATTCCAAATGGTTGTGGTCCTAAAATTGATGCCTTTAGAGCACTAACAAATAATGATAATTGGGCCTTTCAGCCTTGGTTTGAAAACGGACTATACAATTTGCATAATCATGTGATTAACACAAAAATATTATCAAATAAAGATGGTAGCATAACTCTTTCTTTTAGTTTAACGGCGCAAGCTCCTTATGGAGCAAAATTGGAAGAGTTTGGCATTTCTTCGGGTATTTTTAAGGTTAATGAACAACGGCATCACCCATTTGGTCCTGCTGATTTCAAGTTTATGGCAGATATGCTTTGGACTGTTTATCCCGATGGTTCCATTGAATTGGAATCTGCCATTACCTCAAACAAATCCAGTTTGATTCTTCCCCGATTGGGATACGTAATGGAATTACCTAAAAACCTAAAAACATTAACCTATTACGGTCGCGGACCTGTGGATAACTATCCTGATCGTAAAACCGGACAAAACATAGAAATCCATCAGGCTCAAATTGCTGATGAAATAAATATCTGGCCTAAACCACAAGATACGGGGAATCATGAGGACGTACGCTGGTGTGCTGTTACAGATGGATCGGGCAATGGTGCAGCCTTTATTGCTCCTGACAAGATGTCCGTGCAAGCCCTACCAAATTCAGCCTTGGATATGACAATGGCACAACATCCATATCAACTGCCACAACAAGAGAATAACTATCTTCACTTAGATGTCGCAGTAACAGGTTTGGGTGGAAATAGCTGTGGCCAAGGAGGACCGTTAGAACAAGATAGGGTAAAAGCAGATGAACATCGCATTGCCTTTATGATTCGCCCTGTCAATGGAAATTTAGAAAAAGCTACGAATATCAGTGTGAACGGAGAAAAACCTCTGATAATTTTACGTACTGAAGACGGAATGGTACAAATCAAATCTTCCGAGAAAGATAGTCCGATATGGTACAAAATAGGGAATGGAAAACTGCAAAATTATTCTCAACCTTTCGAAATGACAGGAGCAGGTAACATCACAGCATGGGATAAAACGCGCCCCGCACTAAGTTACAGTATTGATTTTGAGAAACTGGAAGCCGTACCTGTTAAGGTAATCTTTGCCAGCAGTGAAGAATTGAGTGACAATGAAGGGAATGCATCACATCTTGTTGACAATGATCCATCAACTTATTGGCATACCATGTATTCTGTTACGGTGGCAAAATATCCTCACTGGGTTGATTTTGATGCGGGCGCAGTCAAAAATATCAAAGGTTTTGTATATCTCCCTCGTCAGGATAGTAGAAACGGCAACATCAAGAATTATGAAATCCAAATTAGTTTGGATGGCAAAAATTGGAGCGAACCTGTAAGTAAAGGTAGTTTCGAAAATGATCAAAAAGAAAAACGCATTAATTTACTGAAACCCGTAAAAGCACGTTTTATTCGGTTTACTGCGTTGAGTTCACAAGACGGTCAGGATTTTGCAACCGGAGCACAATTCTCAGTATTGACGGAGTAAAAAAAGAATGATCAAATCATGACGTCCAAACAGAGAGTTGAAATAAATGATTTAAACAAGTAATTTTCAATATGGTAAGAAAGGGAATGAAGTATTTTTCTTCTTACTTTTATTTTTTGTTTCTGCACGAACAAAGATGTTGTTCCGTATATTAGAATCTTAAAAAGGATGTCCGATATTTGTAAAAACATTTATCGGACATCCTTAAAAAGATAAATTTCTATTATTTCAAATTTTCCGTACAGTATTCTTGTGGCAAATGACGACAATTATATTGTGAAGCCATTACAAAGCCATAGGCTCCTGCAGAAAGAATGGCTATCAGATCTCCACGTTGAACTGTAGATAAATGGATGTCTTTGTCAAAAACGTCACTGCTTTCGCAAATAGGACCAACCACATCATATTTTTGACGTTTGCCAGTACCTGATAGATTAATAATTTTGTGATGAGCCTGATATAAAGCAGGACGAATCAAATCAGTAAATCCTGCATCAACAATTGCAAACTGTTTGGTCCCAGATTTCTTAACCAATACTGTACGGGTAATAAGGGCTCCGCATTGTGCACAGAGCGCACGTCCCAATTCAAAATGAAGGGTTTGCCCCGGTCGGAGTTCCAAATGGCGTTTAAACGTATCGAAATAAGCTTTAAAATCAGGCATATCATGCTCTTGCGGATGATCATAATCAATACCCAAACCACCACCAACATTAATACTCATAGTCTTAATACCTGCTGCGTCCAATTTTTTTTGCAATTTGTTGATACAACAGGAAAGCATTTTGAAACTATTAAAATTAAGAATTTGAGAGCCAATGTGAAAATGAAGTCCATAATACTCCAAACAGTCTGCTTGCTGTACATGGTGAATAGCAGCTATCATGTCTTCCATCGAAATGCCAAATTTATTTTCCTCTAGTCCAGTAGTAATAAATTTATGAGTGTGGGCATCAATATTGGGATTAATACGAACAGCTACACGTGCTTTCTTATGCATTTCTTTCGCCAAATCGTTAATAATGTCGATTTCTGGTAAACTTTCAACGTTAAAACAAAGAATATCGTTTTCGATACCCAATCGAATTTCTTTATCCGTTTTACCAACCCCGGCAAACATAATTTTATTAGCAGGGATACCAGCGTCAATACAACGTTGAATTTCGCCTCCGCTAACACAGTCAGCACCCATTCCTGCATTTTTTACATATTGGAGCAGGGTGGAGTTCGCATTAGCCTTAATAGCAAAATGTACCATAGATGAAGGTATCTCCGCTGCACAACGATTAGCCTCTTCCAATGTTTGTTTAAATAACTGAGTATCGTAATAATAAAAAGGCGTTTCAAGTTGCTCAAATTTATCTCTATATGTGGTTAAATCCATTTTATTAGTCTTGATTGAAAATGTTTCTGCTTAATTCTTGAAGAGCAAGTGTTTTGTCTGCTTCACGAATTATAAAAGAAATGTTGTGATTACTGCCTCCATAAGAGATCATTCTTACAGGAACTTTTTTTAGGGCACTCGTAATGATGGATTCAAAACCTTTATTACACGTGCGCAAATCACCCACAACACAAATGATGCACATATCTCTGTCAACGTTTACCGTACCATATTTTTTTAATTCTTCTAGGATATTGGCCAGATAGGAATCATTGTCAATAGTCATGGAAACGCCAACTTCAGAAGTAGTAACAACATCGATGCTGGTATGATATTGCTCAAAAATTTCAAAAACCTTTCTTAGAAAACCGGTTGCTAATAGCATTCGACTGGACACTATTTTAATGACGGTAATATTATCTTTTGCTGCAACGGCTTTAATCTTACCTTCTTCTGTATAATTGTTGATAATTGTACCTTGTGCAGCAGGATCCATTGTATTAAGCAGGCGTACTGGTATACCGGCAAATTTGGCAGGTTGAACACAGGTGGGATGTAAAATTTTCGCACCGAAGTAAGCCAACTCTGCAGCTTCTTCAAAATGAAGTTGGTGTACAGGTTTTGTGTTGTCTACTATACGCGGGTCATTGTTGTGCATGCCGTCAATATCTGTCCAGATTTGGATTTCTTCTGCTTTAATAGCCGCACCAATCAAAGAAGCACTATAATCAGAACCTCCGCGCTGCAAATTGTCTATTTGGTTGGCATTATTCAAGCAAATAAATCCCTGCGTAATGAATATTTCCGTTTCAGAATGTTGCTTTAAAATAGGGTTCAAAGTATCTGCCAAAAATTTCATATCAGGTTCTCCGTTTTCATCAAGACGCATAAAGTCAAAAGCTGAAATTAAAGTTACTTTGACCCCTTGTTCTTTCAAATAATTTGTCATCATGTTTGTGCTCATGATTTCACCTTTTGAAAGAATTTCTTTTTTATCGGATTCTGTCAATCGCATTTCTCCGAATGCAAGCAAGCGAGAAAATATCTGATCCAGAAGCTGCAACGTATCTTGCTGCGCTTTTTTGCTGGTATAAAGTTCGGAAATATCTTTGGAATACTTTGTTCGGAGTGTATTAATCATCGCTTTAGCGCTTTCCAAATTATTTTTCGAATAATAATCCGCAATCTCAACCAAGCTGTTTGTTGTACCGGACATGGCAGAAAGAACAATTATATTTTTCTCTCCGTTATTAATCAGTTTGGCCACGTTTTTCATGCGTTCCGGTGAACCAACTGAAGTTCCTCCAAATTTTAATACTTTCATTTTTTAGTTATTGATAGGGTATGAGAATATTTACTCTACTTTTTTCTTTGTATAAGAGCTAGTCGTTTCCTCCAATGTTTGATTACAGCAATTCAATACCCGGGCTTCCACCAGAGATATCAACTGTAAATTATGCGTACTCATAATCACGGCAGCTCCGTCTTCGGAAATAGAATGAAGAATATGCACAATAGATTCACTGTTTTCTTTATCCAAATTACCGGTGGGTTCATCAGCAATAATAACTTTTGGATTATTGAGAATGGCACGCGCTATAGACACACGTTGCTGTTCTCCACCAGAAAGTTTATGTGGAAAGCAGTCTGCTTTGTCTGACAAATTCACCTCATTTAAAACTGATTCAATGCGCTCATTAATTTCTTTCTTATTTTTCCATCCTGTTGCCTTCAATACAAACTCCAAATTTGCATACACAGTGCGGTCAGAGAGAAGTTGAGAAGATTGGAAAATAATACCTAGTTGACGTCGCAACTCCGGTAGTTTCTTATGTTTTAAAGTGAGCATATCTATATCTAGTACACAAGCCTCATCTCCCTTAACTGGAATCATGCCATAAAGACTACGCAGCAAAGTGGTTTTCCCTGAACCTACTTTTCCTGTGAGAAAAATGAAATCATTTTCATTCACTTCCAAGTTTATTCCACTCAGAATAAGATTATCTTCCAGACTAATGTCTACATTCTTATAGCTAACAAACATGATAACTGATTATTAATGTTTTGCCCAACCGGGTTTATGTCTTGCTTCCAGCTCTTTTGCTACATCTTCAATGCGAAGACCTTTTGCTGTTAGCAATACAATGAGATGATAAAACATATCTGAAGCCTCATAAACAAGTCTATCGTTGGTTCCGTTTACTGCTTCAATAACGGATTCTAAGGCTTCTTCTCCCACTTTTTGAGCCATTCTGTTCAGTCCATCACGAAATAGAGATGTTGTATAAGAACCTTCAGGCATTTCTTCATGGCGTTTTTCAATAAAATCTTGTAATTCTGTAAGAAAAAGCAATGGATTAGATTCATTTTTCTCTCCCCAGCAAGAATCAGTGCCTTTGTGACAAGTAGGACCTTCCGGTTGAACGCGAATAAGTAGCGTGTCATTGTCGCAATCATTTTTGATGCTTACCAGATGTAGAAAATGGCCACTTTCTTCTCCTTTGGTCCAAAGACACTTGCGCGTACGACTGTAAAAAGTTACTTTTTTCGTTTCCAATGTTTTCTGATAAGCTTCTTCATTCATGAAACCCAGCATCAGCACTGTTTTTGTGTCCACATCCTGAATAATGGCAGGAACCAATCCGTTCAGTTTTTTAAAATCTATATCCATAATATTATTTCTTAAATTCTTACGCTAATTCCTTGTTCTTTCAAATATTTTTTCAAATCAGGAATGCTAATTTCTCCATAATGAAAAACGCTTGCAGCCAATGCTGCATCACTTTTTCCTTTTTTAAATGTGTCACAAAAATCCTGCATACATCCAGCTCCTCCGGAAGCAATAATGGGAATCGAAAGTGACGAGGAAAGTTCTGAGAGTTGTTTATTGGCAAACCCTTTTTTTACTCCATCGTGATTCATGCTGGTAAATAAGATTTCTCCTGCACCGCGTGACTCTGCTTCTTTAGCCCAATCAAGTAATTTATACTCAGTTCTCAGTCTACCTCCATTCAGATAGCAAAACCATTCGCCATTCTCTTCCTGTTTTGCATCAATAGCAACGATGCAAACTTGAGAACCAAAATTCTGTGCGATTTCATCGATAAGTTCCGGCCGTCTGATTGCAGCTGAGTTAATACTTACTTTGTCGGCACCAGCATGAAGCATGCGCTCCACGTCGTTAAGCTCATTGATTCCACCTCCAACGGTAAAAGGAATGGAGACTTCTGCCGCAACACGGCGTACTACATCTGTGAATGTTTTACGCCCTTCAAAACTCGCGGTAATATCGAGAAAAACAAGTTCATCGGCATTTTCTTCACTATATTTTTTGCCCAATTCAACGGGATCTCCTGCTTGACGCAGGTTTACGAAGTTGGTACCTTTTACTGTCTGACCATCTTTTACATCCAAACACGGAATAATTCGTTTTGCTAAACTCATGATACTTTCAGTTTGAATTGTTTTGCTACTTCTTCCAGTGAGATTTTTCCTTCATAGATAGCTTTACCGAAAACTACAGCAGGAATGCCTGCCTTGTCGAGTAGTATAATGTCTTCCATACTACTTACACCTCCACTGGCAATCAGTTGACAAGCAGGAAAACGCGACATAATTTGCTGATACAGCTTTACGGCCGTACCTTGCAGCATGCCGTCCTTACTAATATCTGTACACAAAATATGAGTCACACCTTTATTTATATAAGTGTTCAGAAAATCAAAAAGAGTTTGTTTGCTTTCTTCTTTCCATCCGTTAATGCTAATGAAACCGCCTTTTTCATCTGCCCCTAGAATAAGCCGCTGTGAACCATATTTTTCGAGCCATGTCAAGAACTTCTCGGGCTGGGTTACAGCAACACTACCGATAGTAGCATACTCCGCTCCACTGTCAAATACCGCTGTCAGGTCTTCATCGCTTTTGATGCCACCACCAAAATCAACAGAAAGTTTTGTGCTTGTTGTTATTTGCTGTAAAACCTTTAGATTAACTACATGATGTGACTTAGCACCATCCAAATCCACTACATGAAGACGTTTAAAACCAAAACTTTCAAACTTTTTGGCCATTTCAACGGGATCATTACTGTAAACTTTTTTAGAGTCATAGTTACCTTTTGTCAATCTGACACATTTTCCGTCAATCAAATCTATGGCAGGGATGGGTTCTATCATGAAGCATTATTTTTTTAAGTAGACAATTGTAAGAAATTCCTCAATATTTTTTCGCCCACACTTCCACTTTTTTCGGGATGAAACTGGGTAGCGTAGAAATTATCTTTTTGTATAGCTGCACTGAAAGGCAAAATATAATCATTTTCTGCGACGGTGTTCGCACATTGCGCAACATAATAACTATGTATAAAATAAACGAAAGCCGCTTCTTTTACATCTTGAAACAAACCTCCTTTGAGCTTCGTCAATGTATCCCAGCCCATATGAGGAATTTTGAATTCGTGCGCCGGTGCATGAAACTTTTTGACAGGAACATCAAAAATCCCCAAACAATCTGTATCGCCTTCCTCACTATGAGCACACAGGAGTTGCATGCCAATGCAAATACCTAATACAGGTTGTGTCAAACTACAAATCAACTTATCCAAGGCATGCAAATGAAGATATTCCATGGTCTTGGAGGCTTCTCCCTGGCCGGGAAAAATTACATAATCAGCTGCACGAATAATGTCGGCATTATCCGTCACAACAGGCTGTATACCCAGTCTGCCAAGTGCGTGGACAACAGAGTAAATGTTCCCGGCATTATATTTGATAACAGCTACATTCATAAATTTCTATTAATAAGCTCTCGCAATTACAGCTCTAAATTTAGCAGGTTTGCCACTCACCATGTCGACGCCCAAATTGTCCTGACTCACATCAAAAGGAATACACCTGATTGTGGCCAATGTTTCTTGCTTAATTTGTGCCTCAGTTTCAGGAGTACCATCCCAAGGACAGAGGAAGAAACCGCCATCTCCAATTCTTTTTTTGAATTCTTCATAATCATTACACTCATAGATATGAGTATCGCGATATGTCAAAGCCTTTGTATAGATATTTTTTTGTATATCCTGAAGTAATTGCTCGATATGTTCGCAAATTCCATCAAGTGAAATGGTTTCTTTTTCAAGCGTATCACGTCGCATGATTTCAATCGTATTATTCTCCAAATCTCTGGCTCCCATAGCAAGACGCACTGGAATACCTTTCAATTCATAGTCTGCAAATTTGAATCCAGGACGGCGTTTATCGTCGTCATCAAACTTCACACTGATGCCCAATTGCTTTAAACCATTCAATGTGGGCTCAAGTTTTTGGCGAATGGCATCCAAGTCTTCATTTGATTTATAAATAGGAACAATAGCTACTTGAATGGGTGCAAGTTTTGGCGGAAGCACAAGCCCGTTATCATCCGAATGCACCATCACGAGTGCACCCATGAGCCTGGTAGAGGCCCCAAACGAGGTAGCCCAAGCATATTGCATCTGATTATCTTTGTCAACAAATTGTACATCAAAAGCCTTTCCGAAATTCTGTCCCAGAAAGTGGGAAGTACCGCTCTGCAAAGCTTTGCCATCTTGCATCATGGCTTCAATGGTATATGTATTCAGTGCTCCAGCAAAACGTTCGGTTTCACTTTTAACCCCTTGAACAACAGGCATAGCCATGAAATCCTCCACGAAGTTAGCGTATACTTTCAACATCATTTTGGCACGATCTTCGGCCTCCTCACGTGTAGCATGCGCCGTATGACCTTCCTGCCAAAGAAATTCCGAAGTACGCAGAAACAAACGCGTACGCATTTCCCATCTCATCACGTTGCACCATTGATTACACAAAATAGGCAAATCGCGGTAACTGTGGATCCAGTTCCGATATGTATTCCAAATAATCGTCTCTGAAGTTGGGCGAATGATATATTCTTCCTCTAATTTAGCAGCTGGATCTACTACAATTTGCTTGGTTTCCTCATCTACTTTCAGACGATAATGAGTTACAACGGCACATTCTTTTGCAAATCCCTCAACATGGTCAGCTTCTTTTGCAAAAAAAGATTTTGGAATTAATAAAGGAAAGTAAGCGTTCTGAATGCCTGTTTCCTTAAATTTGCTATCTAACTCCCGTTGTATTTTTTCCCAAATAGAATAACCGTAAGGCTTAATGGTCATACAACCTCTCACTTCAGCCTGTTCTGCCAAATCGGCTTTTACGACCAATTCATTATACCATTTAGAATAGTTTTCACTTCGTTTTGTAAGATTTTTAAGCTCCTTTGCCATAATATATACGTAATTTGCTGCAAAGTTACAGCAAATTGAGTGAAGTACAAAATAACAAGCACAGCTTTTTCTTTTGTACTTAGAAGATACAGCTTACATTCTTTCTTGTTGTATCCAATAGGGTAGCATACGT
>Ga0172377_10007853_pt1 | contig 10951 bp, 12 predicted proteins | sample Pumphouse3metaG_FD_119749 | JGI IMG/M metagenome (GOLD analysis project Ga0172377, IMG submission 119749) | Leachate microbial communities from a municipal landfill in Southern Ontario, Canada - Pumphouse #3 metaG | ecosystem: Engineered > Solid waste > Landfill > Unclassified | place: Canada... | reverse complement strand
CGAATGAAATCAATTTTATTGACGATGCGCCCGCTTCCAGGTGCATTTGAATACAAGAAGATGGCATTCATATGAATATCTTACCATATGAAAGGGGTTTTTACTTAAATATGAAGATTACGCTTGAAAAGAATTCTTTATAAGAATAGTATTTACATTACTAACAAATAGGGGCTCTAGAAATGAAAAAATCGATAGCAAAAATCACAAGTATCCTTCTAGCAATTTTACTCGTGTCTTGCACTCCCGACAGCACGGGAAGTGACACGAATTCTGATTCTTCAGACGATGGTAGTTTAGACACATCGAGTGTCGATGATGGCTTTCTAAAAAATGTCGATGATGAAATATCGGTTGAAAATGCTCAAGAGCATATCGAATATTTGGCCGGAAATGAAATTGGCGGAAGAGCCTCAGGAAGCGCCGACAATCAGAAAGCATGCCAATATGTCGCCGATCATTTCGAGGAATATGGCTTTACTCCCTACTCTGAAGAAACCGGCTACTTTCAGCCATACATACAGCCTCACACGAGAATTTTTAGCGAATATTTCTCTTTTGAAGTGACCAACACCGCTCAAACCGCGAGCGCTTCTTATCGTTATGCTTATGATTTTTCATTCTTCTATGGTAATTTCACCGCATTTGGTTATGTGTTCTCAGGACTTACATTCGACGATCAGGCCGAGCTAGTCGCTTTTGACACGACAAGTACAAATTATGCTGACAAAATCGTTTTGACGAACAGCATAACTTCTTCTATATTAACCGACTTATACAATGACGGGGCGAAGGGGGCGATTGTTCGCGATTCGTATGAAGAATCCTACCCCGCTACCGAATTTGGGCAAGGCGATATGTTTGACGACACCGATTTCCTCTTTCTTTATGCCGCTCCTGAATCTTATAATTCACTTCTATCCAATATTGCAAATGGACTAAATAAGGCCGATGTTTCCTATGCTATCGATAATGTCAGCAAAACGGTTAATAATGTCGTCGGTGTCTTAGACGTCGGTGCCGATTCCAGCATCATCGTTTCCGCTCATATCGACCATTTAGGTCGATTCGATGCCGAAGATGATGGCTATTACGCCGGTGCTCTCGATAACGCCTCAGGCGTCGCCGCCATGCTCGAACTCGCTCGCATCTATAAAGAGAATGCCGAACTTCTTGCCAAGAATGTCATTTTCATCGCCTACAACGGCGAAGAGGCGGGTTTATTTGGCTCGCAGTTTTACTCGCGTAATATGGTTGGTGAAAAAGCAGCGACTCGCGCCGCCTTTAACCTCGATATGATCGGAGGCGGTTCCAATGATTACGAGCTCGAAATTATCGGAAATGTCGGTGGCCTTGGTAAGACGATTGAAGCCAAATGTGACGATTACGGAATCGATAACTATATTCTGGCGGGCAATCAGGCAAATAGCGACCACTACTGGCTCGGACAAATGCGCATCGTCTCGATGTCCTTCGTTCACTTCGATGATCGATACTACCATCGTCCCGCCGATACCGAAGACAAGATTAATTATGATGTTTTTGCCAATCAGCTATCAATGATAGCTAATTTGATGCTCAGTTCGTACAACAAATAAAAAATCTATCCGAAGATAGATGATTTTTACATGGTGATCCTAGCGGGAATCGAACCCGCGATTCAACCTTGAGAGGGTTGCGTCTTAGCCGCTTGACCATAGGACCGACGAGTAATAGTTAAGCAGTTTTAATGCAACTTTTCAATAATATATTGCAAGCGCTTTTCAACTTCTGCCTGCCCTAAGACTTGTAAAATCGCCCAGAGATTTGGAGAATTTTTGCTTCCTGTCAAAGAAAGCCTGAGAATCTCAGCGGCATCACCGACATGCCCGACGAAAGAAGAGGGATTCGCTTTGAATTCTTTGTTGCTCGCTGCGAACCCGCATTTTCCAGCAATTTCTTTAAGGTTGGAAAACCAGGAGTCATTATCGAGAGCATAGTCATTTCTGTCGATAAAATTTTGCAAGAAAGTCACGATTTTGTCTTTTGCGATTCTTTCGTTAAATGGCAAATCACCAGATACTAATTCAAGATAGTGATCGTGATAGAAGAAGCGGATATGCGAATAGATATCACTGTATTTTGCGAAGTCTTTTCGCGGATTTTCTTTTTCCCTCTCGATGTTGAGAATTTGCTCGTAATACTCGACATTGCGATTGATGAGGTCGAGGAGTTCGGGAGAGTAGTTTATCGCCCACTTTTTAGATAGTGAAGCTAAGCGATGTGCGCTCATTCTGGCGATAACTTCTTTTGCAAAGAAAGTCAGCTTATCAAGATCAAAGAGGGCACCATCTAAAGACATCTTATTAAGATTAAAAGTAAACTTATCAATATCATAGATATTGCTTTCTTCGGTCCACTCTTCGAAATTAGAATTGGCAATCGACATTAAGTAGGCGGTGACAGCCCGCGGGGGATAGCCATCCTCAATAAAGAAGCTGACGGCGGCTTCTTGGTCTTTGCGCTTGGATAATTTGCGCTTGCTGCCGTTTTCCATCTTCATAATCAAAGGTAGATGGGCATATCCCGGTGCCGTCCAGCCAAGGGCCTTAAACATTTCGACGTGAATCGGAAGTGAAGATATCCATTCTTCACCGCGCGTAACGATGGTCGTGCGCATAAAATGGTCATCGACGATGTGAGCAAAATGGTATGTAGGCAAACCATCAGACTTCAAGATGACGATGTCGATGTCATTTTCGGCGATGTTAATCTCGCCGCGAATCAAATCGCGAATTAAGACTTTGCGGAGATGGTCGCCTTGACTGCGAAAGCGAATGACATAAGGTTGACCGCTTCGTATTTTTTGCATTGCCTCTTCGGGTGATAAATATCGACAAGTCGCATATTTCCCGTAGTATCCAGGAACAACTTTCTGAGCTTCTTGCGTTTTGCGCAAAACTTCGAGCTCTTCAGTCGAGCAAAAGCATGGGTAGGCAAGATTATGAGCGATGAGATATTTTATTACTACCTTATAAATGCTAGCTCTTTTGCTCTGGCGGTAAGGACCATAGTTTCCGATATCGCGGTCGCCGAGATAACCTTCGTCGAGAGTGATGCCGAATTCCGCCAGCTGAGTGATGAGCTGCTCACCGCTGCCCGATATTTCGCGTTTGGTATCAGTGTCTTCGAGCCTTAAAAAGAAGAGGCCGCCGCTGTCCTTCGCGACTTTCTTGGCGACCATCGCTGTAAATAGTGAGCCGGTATGCAAAAATCCTGTCGGCGAGGGGGCAAAACGTGTCACTTGAGCGCTTTCTTTTAGATTGCGCGGTGGATAGCGTTTTTCCAAGTCGTCGATCGTTTCTTGGATTTCGGGAAAGATAAGTTCGGCTAGTTGTTTGAAGGCATCCATATCCTTTTTCCTTTACTCTTTGAGTAATAATATATTTTAACACATTTTTTGGTGCTTGAATAATCGCGAATAGTTCTTTATAATGATACTCGCATCGCTTTCATGCAGGTGTAGTTCAATGGTAGAACACTACCTTGCCAAGGTAGATACGCGGGTTCGATTCCCGTCACCTGCTCCAGATGCTAATGCCGGCCGCAAAAGCGGCTTTTTTTATGCTCATTCGTTGTTTTCATCGTTGTCTAAATCGTCATCTTCGCGCTTTGCATCATCGGATTTTTTTTGCAGATCGCCAATTAGTTTATCAAGTTCTTCCTGCTGCTCTTCACTCAATTTTTGAGCGACTTTTATCTCCTCGTAAGCCTTCTTGGCTTGATCGATGGAAACGCTGATGTAGCGTTCCTTATACTTCTTAAACAGTTCTTCGATAACATCGAGATAATATGGGAGAAAGGGGGCCAATAAAATAAAAGCCCCAGCCAGTCCCGAGAGAAGTATTAAATAAGGATCTTGAGTGAAAAAATAAGTGGCAAAGACTCCGGCGGCAAAACCCGCCAAAATAATCGGTGCTCCCATCCAAGTTGCTCTGTAATAGTCGGTGTTAAACTCCCGCTTAAAAAATTTGAGACCTTCGCGGTGAATCGAAAAAGCGATACGTCCCGGCATTGAAGACATCGAAAGAGCTAAATGGGGGACGATGGAGTTTCGACCGACGAAGTGCAAGAACGCAAGCAAGGCAAAGCCACCACTGATAAGAGTCGCGGTGCTCGAGATAAAGATGATGTTGGCATTTGCCTCATAAGCAGCAAGCGCTTCGGTGAAATTTCCGTTAGCGGCTAAAGCGGCGATGCTATCGACTTCCTGGGCAAAAGAGGAATTGTCGATCACAAAAAGCTGTAACATGGCAAAAACGACAACGAAAGAAAGTCCGAGGTTGATTAGAACGGCTTTGAGAAAAGAAGACAAAACTTGATAGGCTCCGTTTAAAGGCGGAGTAAATGCTGTTCGATAAAAGCTAAAAAAGTTTTTCTGCGTCAAAGGCATGCCTCGAGCAAATGAGCTGTTCGCGAGCTGCAGACATATGAAAATTGGAAGAACGACAACTGGTACCAGTATTAAAAAGAGATAGCTGCCGATGATGCCGATCGCCAAGCAAGCCAAGACGAAAACTGTAAACGAAAAGGCGATGGCCAGTTTACTAGCTAAATATTTACGATATGTCTGAAGAGCTTTCTTTGAAATGTTCATTTTTTGTTAGTGCGATTTAAGGCATGTATCTCCATGACAGCCTTAGCTAGAGCTTGCTCATCGATGCTATCGACATCGCGCTCCTCAAGGGCTTTAACAAGGCGGCGAAGTTGGCTTCGCGGCACGAGAAAGTTGGTTTTTGATTTTTTATCAAACGGTTCAACATGACAGTCATCATTGATGACAACAATCGATATTAACATATTTTTATTTATATCGGTAATCATCGAGAGCTGATTGACATTATCGGCATTGATGCGCAAAGGATTATCGATATAGCCTTTTTTTCGCTTGCTCGAATAATGAATCCACGAGGGATCTTCTTCTTTGGCGCTGATGGCTCCTGAGTAATAACAGTCTTTGATGACATAAATCCACTTAGAACCAAACAGGATGTGATTGATGGTTTTGATATCGCGATTAGAGTGGATGAAACTAAACTGATTGATAAGATAAAAATCAAAGTCCAAGGCAAGGCGATAGATGTGCCGCCCGAAGAACCATATATGATGGCGTCGTAAAATCGCTCTTTTTACCGGACGAAAAAAGATGATAAAAAGGAGGAGGAGACCGGTGAGCGAGGCCGTGATGATAAACGCTATTTGTAAATCAGTCATTAACGATAATTATTCGGTGAAGGATTCAGCTACTTCCAACGCGACTTCAATCATCTTGCCAAGTCCTAATTGCCTTTGGCTGCTCGTCGCTTTTTCAGTCTTCAAGAAATGATCGGTGACGGTCAATAAGCAAAGGGCGCGTTTGCCGAGGCGAGCGGCAGTCGTATATAGACTATAAGACTCCATCTCCACACCCATCACGCCGAGATTCGCCCATTTCTTCCAAGAGTTGGGGTCGACGTCATAAAAGATATCGGCGGAGAGGATATTGCCGACATGAAGCGGCATTTTCCGATTCTTTAACACTTCGTAGGCTTTGACCAATAAGTCAAAATCGGCCGGCGCCGAATAGGTACCGCCTTTTAAGTCAAACTGCGATGCCCAATTTGAGTCGGTCGAGGCCGTCTGGCAAACGAGGACATCGAAAAGGTCGATTTTGTCTTGATAAGAGCCACAAGTGCCGATGCGAATGATCGATTCGACACCGAAGCCGGTATATAGTTCATGCGAGTAGATACCGATTGAAGGCTGTCCCATTCCCGAGGCCATGACCGCGACTCTCTTACCATTTTTGGTCAAGCCGGTGTAGGCTAAGATGCCTCGTACCTCGTTAACGAGTTTTGCATCGACGAGATACGTCTCAGCGATCCATTTGGCCCTGAGCGGATCGCCAGGCATTAAAACGACTTTAGCGAACGCTCCTTTTTCAGCATTGATGTGCGGTGTTCCCATAATTTCCTCCTCTTAATCGATATCGATTACTTGTGTTGCGGCAACATAGTCATAAAAGCCGACGCGCTGTTTTGAAAAAAGCAAGACCATCGTATCGGCAAAGGCGCTTACTCCGAAAGTTAAAATAAAGAGCAAAACACGAATCATCTCACGTAAGAATATCGTTTTAAAATCGATATCTGAACCGTTGTTTTTAATGATTCGAATTTTGAAAAAGCGCTTGCCGAGCGTCTGCCCGTTCCAAAAAATCGGCAAGACGATAAAATAGGCAATCACCGCCATAAAGGCTAGAGCTCCCGATCCAAAAGCCGACAGGTACAAAGCGAGACTATCGATGCTCGTCGGATTGATGATAGCGGTAATCAGGGAGATGAGCGAGCGAAAAGTTAACAGCAAGGCAATCGCCACAATGACGACTAAATCAAAGATATTTGCAAAGATGCGATGGTAAGATTTAGCACGGTTCATGTCTCTTTAGTCCTTCTTATTAACTTTAACAAAAAACAACCTTCCTTTATACACTTTTAAGAAAAATTCTTAAGGTTCATCAATCAAATATCGTCTCTTGGTTGCGACAAGCCTCGATTAAGCGGTGAATCTCTTTTAGAGATAATTTATGCGACATCTCCGGAAGGTGGTCGACATCAAAATATCGCGCTTCCGTCGTCTCATAACCTAGTTGATGAAAGCCCGAAATCGGCACGGCTTCAAAAGCGATGACATATTCGGGAATGGTGACATTTGGCGTGCGATCGATGATGCCGATTAGACGATTGATTTTAACTTCTAAACCGGCTTCTTGCAAAACTTCGGCTCTTGCCGCTTGGCTCGGGGTGTCATAAAGGTCGCACCATCCTCCGGGAATCGAATATGTTCCGGTCTTGGCTTCTTTTACAAGAAGAATTTGCCCTTTTTCGTTAAAAATAAAGACGCGAGTCGAAACATTGGGAGTTGGATAAATGTCGCGTTTAAAATAATTGGGGCGATCGAATTCGATGTCGGTAAACGATTCCAGCATCTTGGTGCTCAAATCGTTAATTTGCCGATAGTTGTCAAGGGCGTATTCGTCTTTAGAAAACAATAGGCCGATTTTAGAAATCGCCTGCATTTTGATTACGAATTCGCAAAACTGTTTTTTGTCCATAAATCCTTTATATAATATACTGCCAAACAGCTCTTTTAACAATTGTTAAGTATTGTGCACTTTATGCATCTTGTCTGATAAAAGGCATCAAATTCGTGATAAACTAAATGACAAGATGACAGACCAGCAATTCTACATCACAATCGCCGCTATTGTCGGAGCCGGCATCATCCTTTTTGCGATGACTGGATTTATTAGAATCAAACGCGGCTTTATCGGAATCATCGAAAGAGCTGGTCGCTACATCGGCACATATCAAGCTGGGATTTATTATTTTGCGCCGCTGGTCGATCGCCGCGTCGGTTTATATAAACTCGGCGTCTTGCGGCGTCTTGTCGAAGTCGGTCGCTATGTTTCTTACTTTCTCGAATACGAAATTATCGATTTCAAACTTTTTCACTACGCAGGTCATGATCTCGACAGCCTAGTTAGGCTTGCCTTAAATGAATCTCCTGAGGACTTGGGGCTATCACTCAAAACTCGTTGCGCGTTAATCGGCGTACGCTTTATTCGCATTGAAGAATATAAAAAATAGAGGTTTGAACCTCTATTTTTAATTATAAATAATTAAAGAGCTAGTTTCTCAATGTGATCCTTTATTCGACCGCAGACGCCATTGCATATTTCGAGAGTGCGCGCTTCGGTCATCACGCGGACGAGCGGTTCTGTTCCGCTCGGGCGGACGAGAAGTCTTCCTTCTTTGCCAAGCAGAGCTTTCTCTTTTTCGATGAGGGCTAGAAGTCCTTCATCTCCTAAAACGGCTTTTTTATCATTGACTTTAACATTGATTAACACCTGCGGAAAAATCGCTAAATCTTTTTTTAACTCGTCGAACGAATAACCGTTGCCGACATATAAAGTCATCATTTTGATGGCGGTCAAAATGCCGTCTCCCGTATTTAGATCGTGAAAGAAAATGACATGACCAGATTGTTCACCGCCCAAAGATAAATCTAACTCTTCGAGTTTGGCTTGAACATATTTATCGCCGACATCAACTTCAATATATTGAATGTTATGGCGTTCAAGAGCTAATTTAAGTCCCAAATTGGACATGACAGTGATGACGACGGCATTGTTATCAAGTTTTTCGCGATCGAGTTTGGATATCGCCGTCATGTAGATCATCATATCGCCATCGATCACTTCTCCGTCTTTGACGACCAGCAGGCGATCGGCATCTCCGTCAAAGGCAAAACATAAATCATATGAACCTTTCTTACTATGTTCAATGATGCTTTCAAGGTGAGTGGAACCACATTTTTCGTTAATATTTAGTCCATTTGGGTTATTGTTGATGAATTCCGCATTGATACCAAGGCGCTTGAAAACCTGTGGGGCGATGTTTGAGGCCGAACCGTTTGCACAGTCGACGAGAATGTGGAGATTTGCAAAATCAAACTTAGCTTTCGAGACGAGGAAATTGACATATTCTTCGCGGAGATCGCTGCCGTCGATGAGCGCTCCGAGTTTAGCACCACTAAATTTCGGAAGGTGATCGGTTGGCGAATCCATATAAACTTCAATTAACTCTTCGATGTCTGAAGACAATTTTTTGCCTTTCGCATCAAATATTTTGATGCCGTTATCGTAGTATGGATTATGCGAGGCGCTGATCATAATGCCATAATCAAAACCTTTGGTTTCGACAATATAAGAGATTGATGGTGTTGTCGAGACGCCTTCATCATAGACGTGTCCACCGCTTAAGCGAATCCCTTCGATGAGGGCGTCTAATAGTTTTTTGCCAGAAATTCTCGTATCGCGAGAAATTATGATGCGATTTTGCTTACCGTTCGGATACTGTCCGATGAAGCGACCGATTCGATATGCCATCTCAACTGTCAATTTTTCGTCAACCCGCCCGCGGACGCCGTCCGTTCCAAAATACTTTGTCATTTGATATTTCCTCTATTATTCGTCGCCTTCCTCAGGAGTTTCCATCATATACTCTTGGAAAACTCGCAAGAAGGTGTCGACTGTCACTGGTTGAAGTTCGCCGCGATAAGCGATAGATATTCTTCCCGTCTCTTCGCTGACGACGATAGTCACGGCATCAGACATCTCGCTGATGCCGATCGCAGCTCGGTGCCGCGAACCGTATTTTCCCGTCAGCGGTTTAGTCGTCGGCGTGAAGTAGACGCTAGCCGCTAAAATGGTATCCCCACGAACGACGACCGCTCCGTCGTGAAGGCGTGTACCGGGATAGAAAATAGTCATGATAAGCTCGGCTGAAACCGGGGCGTTGACCAAGGTTCCAGTCTTGATGATATCAGTCAATAACATATTTTTTTCAAAGGTGAGCAAAGCCCCAATCTTCTGCTTGCTCAAAGCCAAGATGGCATCGCCAACTTTTTTATACATAGCTTCGCGATCGAAAATTTTCTCTGTCGTTTTCGGGCGGAAGCCAAAGATCGTTTTGCCTTTGAGTTCACTCGCGATGAGCGGGCGAATGCGGCTGATATTTACAAACATGACGACGGTTGCCGAAGTCGTTAAGACTATAGCTAAAATCGTCTTTAACAGCTCGAGCGAGAAAAACCATGCCGCAGCGAGGGAGATAACGCTGATGAGGGCATAGAATAAAACAAATTTACGATTAGTTATACGATAAAGAAGAAAGGAGAAAAAGAGAGCGACCAGAAGACCTAGACTTAAATCGACCCACGTTGAGATCAAGGTAAAATCAGGCATTGTCATAGCTTGTTACCTTGCCCAGCGATGGGCGAAACGCGATGCTGCGCTGGCGGCGATAGCGCCGACGATATCGTCGAGAAAGGTGTTGCACACTCCCGTTGATTTTCCGTGGCTGTTTAAACTTTCGATAATTCCATATTTCTTTTTGTCGATGAAGCCAAAGTTCGTTAGAGCGATCGATCCATACAAATTGCATATGCCATATGCTATGACCTCATCAACGCCATAAAGACCTTCGTCGCGCATTAAAATCGCTTCAAGATCCTTGTCGAACATCTTGCCGCTTTCGGCTAGTTTGTCGAGTTCGACGGCCGTCATAATAGCTAATTGAACTTCGCGTTTAGCAAGGACGCTTAACACCGAATCAAGCAGCTCTTCTTTGAGCAAATCGACATGATAATCGGCTTGCAAAAAACGCGCCGCATCAGCTATATCATTTAAAGTCACGCCTCTTTCTTTCAGCAAATTAATACATTTTTGGCGATAATCTTCCATATTCATACCCCGTTTTGTTAGTGTTCTTATTGTATTTTAGCAAAGTTAATTCATTAATTAAAGCGCATAAGATATGCGAAAAAGAAAACGAAAAAAAGAACGGGAATTCGTAGAGTTTATTTTCAAAAAAATTTTTTGGACTCGCTTTCGTTAAAGTATTTTAAAAAACCGCGTAAATCTGGTTAAAAATCATTTTTTACATATTTTTTGTACTAATCTAATGTTTATCAGCATTTGTGCCGCTGAGTTCATTTCGGAGCTGGAGCACCTGACGGGAATCGAACCCGCGTACCTAGCTTGGGAAGCTAGTGTTCTACCATTGAACTACAGATGCATCGCCCATATTATAGGTTAGAAAAGAATCCTTTTCCACAAGCAAATAAAAAGCCTCTTGCGGAGGCGATTTATAGCGAATGGTGGATGCTGAGGGGATCGAACCCCCGACCTTCTGTACGTCAAACAGATGCTCTCCCAGCTGAGCTAAACATCCAACTGGATTTAAAGGTTGGTGCCGACTATAGGAATTGAACCTACAACCTACTGATTACGATTCAGTTGCTCTGCCGGATTGAGCTAAGTCGGCATGCGCGGCTTAATAATAGTAAAATATATCAAGCCGCATTTCAAGTG
>Ga0172377_10007851_pt1 | contig 10953 bp, 7 predicted proteins | sample Pumphouse3metaG_FD_119749 | JGI IMG/M metagenome (GOLD analysis project Ga0172377, IMG submission 119749) | Leachate microbial communities from a municipal landfill in Southern Ontario, Canada - Pumphouse #3 metaG | ecosystem: Engineered > Solid waste > Landfill > Unclassified | place: Canada... | reverse complement strand
CAATATTTTCTATCAATTTTTGTACGGCGGTTTTACCCACTTCTTCACTGTTTTGCTTAAAAGTTGTAAGCTTCGGACGAAGAACCTGAGATAAATTTATACCGTCATAACCGATAACGCTTATATCTTTAGGGTAAGAACAATTCCATTTTTCAAGTTCCGTCATACCGCCGAGAAATGAAAAATCGTCAGGATAAAAAATACAGGTAGGTCTGTTTTTAAGGCTCATCAGCGTTCTTGTCGCTTGTCCGCTGGATTTAGGATCATGGTAAATTGCGCTTACTATATATTCGTCCGGCACGGTAATGCTGTGATTTTCGCACGCCTTGTAAAAACTTGCAAGACGCTTTTGAGTTACTGCAGTATTTTCGCCGTGAATAAACGCTATTTTTTTATGACCCTTTTCTACCACGTAGTCAACAAGACTGTTTATGCTGTTGATATTATCGTTTAAGACCGCCGTTTTTTCCGTAAACACATGATCAACGGTAACTACGGGTATTTCGCTCTTAACAAGCTTTAAAATTTCTTGGCTTTCAAAATCGGCCGACACAATAATAACACCGTCGCAATTTCTGTACTTCGAGTGCTCGTAAAAATCCATTCTGCTTTGCCCGATGTTTTTACTTGAAAAAATTATGTCGTAACCTTTTTTTTCCGCCTCATCCTTAATGCTGTTGATAAGAACCGAAAAATACTCGTGGGCAAGACCTGTTTTTGTTTTGTCCTCGAAAATCACACTTATAAGATAACTTCGGTTAGTCTTAAGCGTTCTTGCTATGGCGTTCGGCCTATATCCCATTTCCGCCGCCGTCGATACAATTTTTTCGGTCAACGACGGTGAAACGTCGTTACGACCGTTGATAGCCTTAGATACGGTTGAAATGGAAACGCCGCATTTCAAGGCTACGTCTTTAATTGAAACCATACACACACACATCCTTTCTTTTGTTAAAATCAGAATTTGAAAACTTTGTTAAGCAATATACATTTTAACGAAAACGTTTTCTACGGTTACTATAATAATGCACTTTGCGGCGTTTGTCAATACTAAAATCAAAAATAATTTAAATTTTTTTTTAAAATAGTATTGATTTTTTTCCAATAACGTTATATAATACCAATGTAGCGAAAACGTTTTCGCTAAATAATATAAATAAAAGTAGCCGTTTTAATGCTTTAAAAGGAGTTATTTTACCATGAAATATGGATATTTTGACGATTCGGCAAAAGAATATGTTATCACAACACCGAAAACTCCTCTTCCGTGGATAAATTATTTGGGAACAGAAGGGTTTTACTCATTAATAAGCAACACGGCGGGCGGATACAGTTTTTATAAAGACGCAAAATTAATGCGTATTACAAGATACAGATACAATAACGTTCCCGCCGACACAGGCGGCAGAATGTATTATATAAAGGACTGTAAAAGTAAGCACGTTTTCAGTCCCGCCTTTTTTCCGGCTAAAACAGAACTTAAAAACTATACTTGCAGGCACGGCTTAGGGTACAGTGTGTTTTCAACGGTAAAATATAGCCTGCAATGCGAAATGACTTGTTTTGTCCCTTTGCACGACAGCTGCGAAATTAATTATATTGTTTTAAAAAACAATTCGGACAAACCTAAAAAATTACAGTTATACAGCGCGGCGGAGTGGTGTTTATGGAATGCAGTAGACGACGCGACGAATTTCCAGCGAAATCTCAATATCGGAGAAGTCGAAGTCGAAAATTCCGTAATCTATCATAAAACGGAATACAGGGAAAGGCGAAACCACTACGCATTTTTCAGCGTCAACAGTAAAATTGACGGTTTTGATACGGATAGAGACACATTTTTGGGACAGTTTAACGGATGGGACTCTCCCGATCAGGTTAAAAACTCTTCGAGCGGAAATACTACCGCCGGCGGACGGTCTCCGATAGCAAGCCATAGAATAGATTTTACTTTAAATTCCGGGGAAAGCAAAAGTTTTATATTTATATTGGGTTATTGTGAAAATGACGAAAATGAAAAATTTATTTCGGACGGAACCATTAACAAACGAAAAGCTTATGAACTTATAGAAAAATATAATAACGACGACAAGGTTATAAACGCTTTATACGATCTGAAAAGATACTGGAATAATCTTCTTTTGGTTTTAAAGGTAAAAACACCTTCGGCAGAGCTTGACAGAAATGTAAACATATGGAATCAGTATCAGTGCATAGTCACTTATAATTTCAGCCGCAGCGCAAGCTATTACGAATCGGGAATCGGCCGCGGAATGGGTTTTAGAGACAGTTGTCAGGATTTATTGGGTTGCGTGCATTTGATACCCGAAAAAAGCAGGGAACGGATTCTGGACTTAGCTTCAATACAATTTGAAGACGGAAGCACCTATCACCAATATCAGCCGCTTACCAAACGCGGAAATGCCGATATAGGTTCGGGTTTTAACGACGACCCTTTATGGCTGATAGCATGCGTTTGCGCATATATAAAAGAAACGGGAGATTTTACAATTTTACAAACACCTGTTCCGTTTAACAATAAAATCGGTTCTGAAAAGCCCCTGCTCGAACATTTAAAGAAGAGCGTAAATTTTACAATCGATAACAAGGATCCGCACGGATTGCCGCTTATAGGCAGAGCGGACTGGAATGACTGTCTTAACTTGAATTGCTTTTCCAAAACACCGGGCGAAAGTTTTCAAACCTGCTCAAATTACGATAGCAAAAAGGCCGAGAGTGTATTTATAGCCGCAATGTTTGTGCTATACGCCAATGAATATTCGGTTTTATGTAAAAGAATCGGTTTATTTGAAGAAGCGGACAGGGTTTTATCGGAAGTGAATAAAATGAAGGACACCGTTATTAATTACGGTTGGGACGGAAATTGGTATTTGAGGGCATACGACGCTTTCGGAAATAAAATAGGCAGCCGCGAAAACGGAGAAGGCAAAATTTATATCGAGCCGCAGGGATTTTGCGTAATGGCGGATATCGGCGATAAGCCGATGCAGAAAAGCGCGTTACAAAGCGTAGACAAATATCTTGAATGCGATTACGGCGCAGAGCTTTTATACCCTCCTTACAGTAAATATCACGAAGAACTAGGGGAGATATCGTCTTATCCGATGGGAAATAAAGAAAACGGTTCGGTTTTCTGTCACAACAACACCTGGATTATAATAGCAAACGCTATGCTTGACAACGGCGACAAAGCATTTGAACTTCTTTCAAAAATTTGTCCTGCCTTTCTTGAAGACAAATCGGAAATCAGAAAGACGGAACCTTATGTTTACAGTCAGACCGTTGCAGGACGAAAAGCCGGAAATTACGGACAAGCGAAAAACAGTTGGCTTACAGGAACCGCATCTTGGGCTATGGTTGCCGTATCGCAATATATTATAGGTGTTCAACCCGACTATGACGGTCTTAAAATTTTGCCTTGTTTACCGAGTTTTATAAATAAAATCATAGTAAAAAGAATATTTCGCGGTGTTATATACAATATTACGGTAATCAAAGACGGGAAAAATTATACTAAAATCAACGGCAGAATTATTAATAATAATTTTATTCCTATGCAAAATAAAGAAAGCGAGATTATCGTTCATATTTAAAAATCTTTTGTTGTTTTAACGGGGATAATATATCAATTCAGAAAAAAAGTTCCGCAATCGCAGAAATGCGATTGCGGAACTTTTTTCTATTATTTTAATTAATAAATTTTGATTTTATCTTCGATATATGCGGCAAGTTCGCTAACTGCAATACGAACCTGAACCATCGAGTCTCTGTCGCGCACCGTAACCGTGTTGTCGGTTAACGAGTCGAAATCTACTGTAACGCAGAAAGGAGTTCCTATTTCGTCCTGACGGCGGTAACGTTTGCCGATTGAGCCGGCGTCGTCGTAAGTGCACATAAAGTGACGGGAAAGGTCTTTATAAATTTCTTTTGCTTTTTCTCCCATTTCTTTTTTCTGAAGTGGGAATACCGCTGCTTTATAAGCGGCAAGAGCCGGATGGAAGTGCATAACCACTCTAGTATCTCCGCCATCCAAATCCTGTTCTTCGTAAGCTTCCGAAAGCGCGGCGAGCATAAGTCTGTCGCAGCCGATTGAATATTCAATATCGTAAGGCACGTATCTATCGTTTGTTACAGGGTCTATATACTGCATGGTTTTGCCTGAGAATTCCTGATGGCGGGAAAGGTCGTAATTAGTTCTGTTATGAATTCCGTTAAGTTCCGACCAGCCCATAGGGAATAAATATTGTATATCGCATGCGCATTTAGCGTAATGCGCGAGCTTATCGTGGTCTTTATATCTTAAATGTTCCGCCTTGAAGCCGAGCGAAAGAAGGAAATCCCACGCGGCTTTTTTATAATATTCGTAATACTGTAAATCCGTTCCTTCTTTGCAGAACCACTGATGTTCCATCTGTTCGAATTCTATTGTTCTGAAAATAAAATTTCCGGGAGTTATTTCGTTTCTGAACGCTTTGCCTATCTGACCAATTCCGAAAGGAACTTTCGCTCTTGTAGAACGCTGAACGTTAAGGAAGTTCACAAATTCGCCTTGAGCGGTTTCGGGACGGAGATAAATAACGTTCTGGCTCTCGTCGGTAACGCCTCTCGAAGTTTGAAACATAAGATTGAAGTTTCTTATAGGCGTCCAGTTGAATTTACCGCAGATCGGGCAGTGAACTTCATGTTCCGCTATATAATTCTGCATTTCTTCCGTACTCATTTTATCGGGATTAACCGTTCCTTTCGAATACGTTTCGATTAAATTATCGGCTCTGTGTCTTGTTTTGCATTCTTTGCAGTCCATTTTCGGATCGGAAAAGCTGGTCGTGTGACCCGAAGCGTCCCAAACCCTGCTGTTCATAAGAATGGCGGCGTCAAGACCGAAAGAATTATCGCTTTCCTGAACGAATTTTTTCCACCAGGCGCGTTTGATATTATTTTTTATTTCAACGCCGACGGGACCGTAATCCCAGGTATTGCCCATTCCTCCGTATATTTCGCTTCCAGGAAAAATAATACCTCTCCCTTTGCAGAGATTTACGAGTTTTTCCATAGTCACGGCTTTATTATTATCCATTATAAAATCCTCCGTCCGTAATAAAAAATCAGAATAAGGATATTCTAGATTATTTGAAAATTAAAGTCAAGTATAAACAATTATTTGTTTATAATAATTGATAAATTTATAAATATATGTTAAAATGTATAGAATTATACCAATGATTAATAACGGAGGCGCAATATATGGAAGCTAAAAATTTTATAGAAGATATAATAAACGAAGAACTCGAAAGCGGAAAAGTAACAACCGTTCATACAAGATTTCCGCCCGAACCCAACGGATATTTGCATTTGGGGCACGCCAAAGCGCTTTGCCTTGATTTCGGAACTGCAGAAAAATATCACGGAATGTGCAATTTGTTTTTCGACGATACCAACCCGTCAAAAGAAAAAACAGAATTCGTAGACGCAATTAAAGCCGATATCGAATGGCTTGGCTTTAAATGGTACGAAATTCATTACGCTTCGGATTTTTTCGATACGATTTACGAAAAGGCTGTTAAACTTATTAAAGACGGCAAGGCGTTCGTATGCGACCTTTCCGCGGAAGAAATTTCTTCTACGCGCGGAACTTTAACCGAACCCGGAAAAGAAAGCCCTTACAGAAACAGAAGCATAGAAGAAAACTTACAGCTTTTTGAAAATATGAAAAACGGCGTTTACGGAGACGGCGAAAAAGTTTTGAGAGCCAAAATAGATATGGCTTCGCCTAACATCAACCTCCGCGACCCCGTAATATACAGGGTGTTACACGCGACTCACCACAGAACGGGCGACAAATGGTGTATATATCCTATGTACGATTACGCTCATCCTATCTGCGACAGTATGCAGGGCGTTACGTTTTCTCTTTGCACTCTCGAATTCGAAGATCACAGACCGCTTTACAACTGGGTTGTAGACAACACCGGCGTAGAGCATAAACCGAGGCAGATAGAATTTGCAAGGCTTAATATAACCAATACTATTATGAGTAAACGTTATCTTAAAAAGCTTGTGGAAGAAGGAGCCGTAAGCGGCTGGGACGATCCGAGAATGCCTACGCTTACCGCATTGAGAAATAAGGGAATACCTCCCGAAGCTTTAAAAGCTTTCTGCGAGGAAATAGGAATCGCTAAAGCCAATTCAGAAATAGACGTAAGTTATTTCGAACATTTCATAAGGGATAATCTCAATCAAAATGCGGAAAGGGCTATGGCGGTTATCAATCCGCTCAAAGTTATTATAACTAATTATCCCGATAAATCCGAAGAAACCGATTTTGAAAAGAATCCCAACAAGCCTGAAGACGGAACGAGAAAAATCACTTTTTCCAAAGAAATATATATTGACGGCGACGATTTTTCGCTTAATCCTCCTCCGAAATATTTCAGACTTAAAAAAGAAGGTTATGTAAGACTTAAAAACGCATATATTATAAAATGCGAAGACGTTGTTTTAAACGAAGACGGCAGCGTTAAAGAACTTCATTGTTCATACGTTCCAGAATCGAGAAGCGGAAACGACACAAGCGGTATAAAAGTCAAAGGCGTTATTCAATGGGTGGACGCGGGAACCTGCGTGGACGCGGAAATAATCAAATACGATTACCTTCTTAAAGACGCGGCTTTTGCAGGACAGGATTTTAACGAAAGAATGAATTACGACAGCGTTCATACGTTTAACGGGAAAGCCGAACCTTATCTTGCGGCGGCGGAAGAAGGAAAGAGATTTCAGCTTATGCGCGTAGGATATTATAAGAAAACCGTAAAGAACGGCAAATTTGTACTTTCGGAAATTGTATCATTAAAAGACAGTTTTAATATAAAACAGTAAAAAATGTCATTTTTTTCAAGTTATCACTCAAAAAACAAGTTTAAAGAAATAATTCGGTATTGACATTATTGATTTTTTATATTATAATTGCTTTGAATAATAAATTGATAAGGGTTAAGGGTAAGATTATGAATTATGTCGTTGATTTTTTGCTTTTATGTCTGATAGTGGTGGCGATCGTGACTTCCGTCGAGCGGGGATTCACAGGTCTTGGCTTTTTCGGAGTTATTAAAACTATATTAAGTCTGGGCGTAGGCGGGCTTGCATGCTACGGAATTATACTCCTTATGAATTTGATGGGCTGGAGTACCGCAATGTATAACTGGTACGTCGATCTTATTAAGGCCGACGCCGCGTCTTCCTATATGGCGGCTAAAGTTCTCAGTTATGCTATCCCTTGTCTTATAACGTTTATTCTCGTCAGCATTCTTACCGCTAAAATTTTAAATCAGCTTGGCGTTTTATTCAGGAATATAAGAAGAAAACATCCGGTTTTCAGAAATGTAGACAACTTTTTTGCGTTACTACTCAAACTTGTTTTTTGCGCGGCAATCGTACTTTGCGTTTTTGCTGTTATTCATTCGTTCAATATGCCTGATTTTAAACTTACGGACGGTAATTTCCTTTTTCAGGGGGCTAACGAATCAATTTCGGCCGCTCCGGTATCGGGTATTATTTATCGTGTAAATCCTTTGAACGGAACGTTCTTAAAATTAGCTGCGGATTTGAAAACTGCATTTAACAGTTTGCCCGTGCCTGTTTTTGCAGTATAAATAAAATAATTTCGTAGAATTAACGGCTATTAGAATTTTACGAATATTATATTAAATACATTTTTTCAGACTTAAGAGAATAAAAATAATAAACGGAGGAAAACTTTTGATGTATGCGGCAATGTTTTGGGCGGCAATTTTCATAGGCGCTCTGATAATTGAATTTATGACTCAGCAACTTGTGAGTATCTGGTTTGTTCCGGGTGCGCTTGTGTCGTTTATTCTTGCGCTTTGTAAAGTGAATATCTGGATTCAGATAGCCGTCTTCACAATAATTACGCTTATCTGTCTTTTCGGACTCAGGGGAGTTGCAAAAAAACTTTTAAATAAAGCCCCTGCCGACCCCGATACAAACACCGACCTGATAGTGGGTCATAAAGTAAAACTTTTAAAATCCGTAACGAACGAATCCAACGGTGAAATTAAAGTAAACGATATAATATGGACGGCTGCTTCTGAAGACGGTCAGTCTATAGAAAAAGATTCTTTTGTTATCGTTACGGCAATAAAGGGAAATAAACTTATAGTGAAAAAAGGAGAATAGAAATGCCAAAAGTAGTTTTAATAATAATTATTATAGTTGCTATAGCGTTAGTTTTGATAATCCTCGGCAACTGCGTTAAAATCGTAAGACAAAGCACGACCGTAATAGTCGAAAGATTGGGTCGTTACAGAACAACTTTGCTTACCGGTATTCATTTTATAGCGCCGTTCTTCGACAGAGTCCTGCCGCCGATAAGTCTGAAGGAAAAAGTAGCGGACTTCCCGCCGCAGCCTATAATTACAAAAGATAACGTTACTATGCAGATAGACACGGTAGTATATTATCAGATAACCGATCCTAAACTTTACGCATACGGCGTTGAAAGACCTGTAAGCGCAATCGAAAATTTAACCGCTACAACATTAAGAAATATAGTCGGCGAACTTGAACTTGATGAAACGTTGACAAGCCGTGACACGGTAAATTGCAGAATGCGCCAGATATTGGACGAAGCGACAGACCCTTGGGGCATAAAAATAAACCGTGTCGAACTTAAGAATATCGATCCTCCTAAAGCAATAAGAGAAGCAATGGAGAAACAGATGAGAGCCGAACGTGAAAGAAGAGAATCCATTCTTCTTGCCGAAGGTTCCAAACAGAGTAACATTCTTCGCGCCGAAGGCGAAAGAGAAGCCGTAATACTTCGCGCCGAAGCAGAAAAACAATCTGTTATTCTTCATGCCGAAGCTAAAAAGCAAGCTCTTATCGCGGAAGCCGAAGGTCAGGCTCTCGCAATCAGAAAGATTGTCGATTCCGCTCCCGATAAAGCATATCTTACTTTGCAGGGATATGAAGCGTTAAAAGCTTTGGCGGACGGCAAGAGCACAAAGATGATTGTTCCTTCCAACCTTCAGGATCTTACTTCCATTCTCGCTTCCGTTAAGGAAAGTCTTAATTTTGCGGAAGACAAAAAAGAAGAAGTTAATGCGCCGGAAGTTGAAAAGAAGCCGTTTTTGAAGCCGGTTCAGACTTCTGAATCAAATAAAAAATAATTAAAATGTTTATTTCCGTCGGAAAGAATTTTCTTTCCGACGGATTTTTTTTAATTATGCTTATGCAACTGTTGACAAGTTCGCAAAAATAAATATAATTATATCAATCCGAGAAGGTCGGTGATTAATTTGCAATCGCAAAAATTTATTGTGCCGGATTATTATGATGATTTTAAATGCAAAGGCGGAGAATGCCGCAACAGTTGCTGCACGGGTTGGGGAATTGCTGTTTCGCTGAAAGAATATTTTAAATTGCTCGGTTTGGAATGTTCGGAAATTTTACGCCGCGAAATTGACGGCGGGCTTCGGCTTGCCGAAGAGCGTAACGAGGAACATTACGCAATGATTACTCCGCGTTTTGACGGAAATTGCCCTATGCGTATGAAAAACGGATATTGCCGTTTGCAATCCGAATGCGGCGAAAAAGCTTTGCCGATGATTTGCAGATATTATCCCAGAAGTCCAAGATTAACGGGAAACGCCGAGTGTTGCTGTTCTAATTCCTGTGAAAAAGTTATAGAAATGCTTATTGAAAAAAAGAATATCATAACTTTTAAGGAAAGTTTTCTTTCTTTTGAATTTCCGTTATATGATATAAAAAATATTCCAGAATTTTATAACGAAACAAGAAAGCGTTGTATTGAAATTATGTCGCTGGATTACGGAAACGCGGTTGATAAAATTTACAGCGTCGGGGAATTTCTAAAAAAAGCCGAAGAACATACTTTTTCTCCGACGGCGGCGCTTTTCCATTGTGAAAAGACAGACGAAGAAAAGCGGCTTATTATATCAGCCCGTCTTGTTAAATGGTTTTCCGATGAAAACGAAAGTTTCGCATTATACGGGACGACTGCATTGAATAATATAAATTACGGCGGAGACATAAAGGAAAGCGTGAAAATTTACAACCGTAGAAAAACTTCGGTTGTAAACAGATTCAAGGATATTGATCTCAATTTATCGAATATAATAATAAATAATATGTTTTACGAAAAATTTCCGTTTACAGATAAGGGTGAAAGTTTTAAAGGCGAATTTTTTGCCCTTTGCGCGATGTACATGACTCTTAAATATCTTATTATAGGTTGTTTAAACGAAAATTCCGATAAAACGGCTTTTGTCGATTTGCTTGCAAGTGCTTTCAGACTTATCGAACATACTTCATTTTATAGGAACGCGGCGATACTTTTAAATGAAAACGGTATAACTTCAATTGAAAATGCCGAAGAAATATTATAGAGATTTAAATTAAAATTAGCGTTTGACGGCTTATATTTTTCATTTTTGCGGATAAATTTATTGACAATTCCGTTAAAAAATATTATACTGTTTAAGCTAAGATAAATTAAATTAAAGAGATGCAATTGTAGCTCAATTGGATAGAGCGTTGGTCTACGGAACCAAAGGTTTGGGGTTCGACTCCCCACAGTTGCACCAAAATAGCGGCATTCGCATTTGCGGATGCCGTTACTTTTATATTAAATTCAACGGGGAGTAGAACCCCGCGCCCGCCGAGCGGGCGAAATTATATATTAAAGAATGCGGAATTAAATCAACGCAAAGCGTTGCCGCATTCCGACTCCCCACAGTTGCACTAAAAGAACAGCCCACGCATTAATTTGTGTGAGCCTTTTTATGCTTTAAAATTTAATTTTTTTCAAGGAAAAAATATAAAAAATCAAATATTAATAATTTGTAGGTTTGTCAAACATATGAGACAGATTACAAGTAAAAAAATTAATGTAAT
>Ga0172377_10007850_pt1 | contig 10955 bp, 11 predicted proteins | sample Pumphouse3metaG_FD_119749 | JGI IMG/M metagenome (GOLD analysis project Ga0172377, IMG submission 119749) | Leachate microbial communities from a municipal landfill in Southern Ontario, Canada - Pumphouse #3 metaG | ecosystem: Engineered > Solid waste > Landfill > Unclassified | place: Canada... | reverse complement strand
TCATCGCGGTCATCGTATATTGAGGAGGAATGAAAATATCGGCAACTTTTTCGGCGTCAGCGGCTTCATCCGTATCCGGCACCACAAATCCGAATCCGCGCGAAGTAATTTTGATAATCCCGTCGATTGTTATCGCGTGAGAATGACGCGGCGGCTCATGACCGATCCGGGAACGTTTCACGGGATGTGAACTTCTGCTCTGACGACGTTTCACCCTTGATTTCTTCATTTTATTTTCGCTCCGTATATCCATAAATAATTTGACGACATAGCTAATTTAAACCTGTGCTTCCTCAATTCAACCGCTATAAAGTTATAAATTGCTTGTTCTACCAAGCTATCCATCGAAAAAGTAAACGCCTCATGAAAAACCGGAGTTGTACATTCACTCTTACCTAAAGAGATATCTGCATTGGGTGTTGCAAAACAAGAATATTGTATTTGATGTTGTGCCTGAGAAATAGTCGTAACTTGATGTTTTAAACTTTGCGCGCGCATAATGCGCGCGCAAAGTTTAATAATAAATTTTAACCATGTAATGAATAAGACACATACACTTCATCACGGATTCAAGATTTGATTAATTTCCACCGGTTTCACATTGAAAAAGTCATAGCACAGATTATCTTCTCTTTTTTACCGGGAACCCTTTAAATGTCAAATTCAATTCATGCGTACAGTGCATTGGAAATAAGCCGTGCCAAATATCATGCGATTATCTCTGCGTGTTTTGGTTCGCTGTCTGCTGGTCTGATTGGCGACAGTCCGGTGATCATGATTATGGCGGAAAAAATGAACGCCGGGCAGATGATTTCGCTCATGACCACCTCGCTGATTCCTTTGGCATATTTCGTCATGCTTTTGCCAATGGGCTGGATTGCCGCCAGACTTGGCTACCGAAGAACTATTATCAGCTTCACCGCGGCCGGTTTTATTTTAATGACACTGCTCAGTTTTTCACCGCAATTCGGCATTGCCAGTAAATCAGTCATGATGTTTTCCATCGCTGGATTCGGGGTTTGTATGGCCGCTTACAATGCCGCCTGGTTCCCATTCATTGACAATTTTTTACCCAAAAACCAGCGTCCGGAATTTTTCGGGAATTTGCGTTTCTGCTGGCAAAGCTTCAGTGTTTTATTTTTCTTCATTTGCGGAATGATGCTGGGCAAGTCCCCGGCGATGTGGAGTCTGCAACTGGTGGTGCTTATCGCAACTTTCGGTCTGCTCGGTAGAATTATTCATGTCATGCAGATCCCGCAATATGCTGAAAAACCGGAGCCGGTAAAGTTTCTGATCGGGCTGACCGATGTACTCCGCAACAAAGCACTGACCGGCTACTCGGTATATTTGTGTTTTCTTTATTTGTTCTGTTTTGCCACCCAGCCGGTAGCGTTTCTGTACGTGAAAAACGCCTTGAATATTCCGGCCAATATTGTTATCGTCATTTCAGCGATTGCGTTGAGCGGTTCGATTATCGGGTTTCTTGCCGCCGGAAAAATCATCAACAAAGTCAGCACTTACCGAGTCATTGTGGTTTCACATCTGCTCTTTATTCTGATCAATTTCGGAATGTTTCTGACCGGCGGCAATTCATGGTTAAGTATTGCTTTGATTACCTTGCTGCTATTGATCAACTCACTGATGCTGTCTTTAATTTCAGTAACCACCACCAGCGAGATGTTCGTGATGTCCAGCGGCTGGAACCGCGCCATGAGCATGGCATTCTGCGGCTGTCTTTATTCGTTGGGCAGCGGTTGTGCCAGAATGATGTCTTCACTCATTATCGGCTCTGGAATGCTCGCGGAAAACTGGGTCATTGGCGCCCGGCAATTCTCCAATTATCAGACAATTTTTCTGTTCAATGGATGCGCATTGCTGTTTGTCTGTCTCATGCTTCTGATGGTGCCGGCGGTTTTCCCGAAAGGGAAATACCGTTATATCGTCATCACCAACTGAATCCCTTAAAAAATCAACTGCTTTTTATCGGTTTGAATTCACCGGAGCTGCTGCCTCTTACCTGAAGAGTCGTGTGAATCGTGGTTTCCAGCGGGATACTTTTTCCTTGAATCTGCATATTAAACAAATTCCAGAGAGCGGCCGCGATTTTCGGAGTATGTTGACTGACGCTGGTCAGATCGAGATCTTCGGCAATGGAGGTATTTCCGAATCCGGTAACCGCGCATTGCTGTGGAATTTTGATGCCGCGTGCCGGCAAAGCGCGAAGAACACCTGCCGCAATTGTATCATTGCCGCAGGTTATTGCTGTAGGCGGTTCCGGTAAGGCGAACAACTCTCGGGCGGCATAAAATCCCCACTGACGGGTTGGTTCTTTGCGTTTGACATAGTCCGCAGGCAATTCAATTCCAGCAGCAATCATCGTATCCGAATACCCTTTAGCCCGCAGTTCGGAGGTGCGTTCATGCAAACTTCCGATATGGGCGATCCGGCGATGTCCCTGATCCAGCAAATGCCGGGTCGCTTTCGCACTTCCTTCATAATCATCTGAAATTACATATGGGATTTCCAGATTGGCAATAAATATATCGAAAAAAATCACCGGAAACGGCAATCCTTCATAAAATTCACTGCATTCCCGGTTCGGTACGGCAATCAATGCCGCCACTTCCTCATCACGGCAGAATTCGATAAAGTCTTCCTCTTTCCGCTTAATGCCGCCGGTCAACTGAACAATCGGATGCAAACCGGCGCTGGACAAACGGCTTTCCAATTCAGCCAGGATATTATAGAAAAATATTTCATGATCAGGAAACATAAAGCCGATCAGCTGACGTCCCTTCCCTGAGTTCGGGCGAAACCCGGTGAAGTTGCCGACGCTAGGCACTTTATAGAGCAGTTTTTCGTGTTCAAGTACCCTGAGTGCTTTGCGTAAGGTCAAATGATTAACGTCGAATTGCGCCGACATTTTTCGCTCGGAAGGCAGCAACGTATGCGGCTTCATTTTCTCATCCTGAATCATTCTTCGGATTTCCGCCGCCAATCCGATATATTTTTCAGGTTTTCCTCTTGCCATCAGTGCGGCTCTCCGTAACTTATTTATCCGGCATCAGCGACGGCGCATTCTGGCAGCGAACATAGCATCGCAATCGCCATCCCAGGGAAACACCTGGAGCATACCGTCACAGCTTTCGCCGGTCAGCGGATTATTGAATTTTTCCAATTCAAAATCAGGGTTGGCGGCCAAAAACTTTTCAACAACGCCCCGGTTTTCCGGTTCACAAATTGAACAGGTGGCATAAACCAGAATGCCACCATCCTTCACGCCGCTGGAAACATTCTGCAAAATTGAAAGCTGCAGTTCAGCCATCTCCGTAATTTCATTTTCAGCGGTGCTCCATCTGGCATCAGGATTGCGCCGCCAGGTTCCTGAACAACTGCAAGGAGCATCGGCGAGTACACCGTCATAAGCTTTATGTTGCTTACTCCGCAAAGATTTTCCATTCCATTCGCGACATTCAATATTCGGAAAGCCCGAACGTTTGGCGCGCTTCCGCAAATCATCCAGCTTATAGCTACGAATATCGGTTGCCACCAGAACCCCTTTGCGCTTCATCAAATCGGCCAGTTGCAAGGTTTTACCGCCGGCTCCGGCACAAGCATCCCACCAGCGTTCGCCGGCATTGGGCGAACAGACCATTCCGATAACCTGTGACGCCAGATCCTGCACTTCAAATAATCCGGTGCGATACTCTTCCAGAGTGAAAAGGTTAATCCTGGTCGGAGCCACACACAATGAATTCTTCATCAGCGGATGAGTCTTGATTTTCAGTCCGTAACGAATATGCAGTTTATTCGCTAATTCCGTAGCATCAGCCACTTGGACCCGCAACCACATCGGCGGGCGGCGTTGCATCCACTGCGCCAGTTTGTCATGATTAATGCCTGGCGGCAAATATTTCGGAAACCATTCCGGAACCATATCCAGAGGAACTAATTTCATCGATTTTGTGGATGTTCGACGTAACGACGCACGGATAAGATTTAAAACCCGCCAACCGTCAAGACCATCCGATGCCTTGCCGGTAACAATCAAGTCATTGACCTCCGATTGACGCAGGCCGAGTTCTTTCATCCAGATAGCCGCAACCTCCGGCAGCTCACGTTTTTCCATTACCATTGCGCCAAGAATCAAGGCGGCCGCGCCGTTATAAGTGATTTCCGGAACTTCATTTTCCATGGCGTACAGTTCCGTTTTATCAAATAGCTTCCGCAATGCACCCCACCAGCGAAATACGGCGAACACTACATCACCCAGCAAACGCCGATCCCGGGCGCCAAATTGTTTGTGTTCGCGTAAAAAGCTATTCAATACCCGGTCGGCAGGGCGCTTTTCCACAAATACCGTATTCATCGTCAACTGCAAAACATCACGGCAGGCCCGCGCCTGGGCCTCCAGTTTGCTGAGCGACATTCTCTTTTCGTTCATAAATTTCCTGATTTTTTAGATTTATTCACTGGGACTGCGCGGGTAACTGCCAAGAATTTTAAACATACGGCAGTTTTCTGAAACCTCTGCAAAACATTTTTGTATCGACGGATCATGCTGATGCCCAAGCACATCAACAAAGAAACAATATTCCCAGTTATTAGTTTTCATCGGACGGCTCTCAATCATGGTCATCATGATATTGCCCGCTTTAAACGGCTTGAGCACATCATGGAGTGCGCCTACCCGGTCGTTAACTGAAAAACAGACCGAAGTCTTATCATCGCCGGTTGGCTCGGTTTTCTGACGTGAAATAACAAAAAAACGAGTCGTATTATGCGCAAAATCTTCGATATTGCGTTCGAGAACATGGAGCTGAAACACTTCTGCCGCGACCAGTCCGGCGACGACACCGGTATTCGGTTCTTCTGCGGCCAGTTTAGCGGCACGCGCCGAGCTGCTGACAATAACTTGTTCGGCTTTCGGAAAATTTGCGGCCAGGTAATTGCGGCATTGCCCGAAAATCTGTTCGTGACTGTAAATTTTGGTAATCTTCTCTTTCGGACAACGCGCCAGCAGATTATGGTGAACCGCGACATTCATTTCAGCACAAATTTCCGATCTTGAATGTACCAAGGTGTCCAGCGTGTAGCTCACAGCGCCCTCGGTACTGTTTTCGACCGGTACACAAGCGTAATCGGCTCGACCGGTTTCAACATCCAGAAATGCCGCACCGATGCTTAACGCTTCGACAAATTCCACGCTTCTGCCGAAACGCTGAATCGCCGCTTCATGCGAGAAGGTTCCGCGCGGCCCCAGAAAAGAAACTTTTATCGGCGATTCCAAACTGATTGCGCCGGACATTATTTCCCGGTAAACTGCGCGCAAGGTTTCAGGTTTGACAATCCCGCCACATTCTTGATTCAATGAGCAGACCATATCCAGCACGCGTTTTTCGCGTTCCGGCACATAAACCGGCTGGTTTTGCTGCTGTTTTACCGAGCCGATGGCTTTGGCGCAGTGGTAACGTTCATTAAGCAGTTTAACTATCTGCTGATCTATCTGATCGATTTTATCGCGTAATTGCTTAAGTTCCATAGTATTATCCCATCTGTTAATATTGTTCAGACAAACTTATAAAATATACCGGCAATATGTTTTTTACAATATCGGGATTCAGGAATTCAAGATACGCAAAGCATTGCGAATCAGATTCTCCAAAGTACACTCTGATTCATCGGCACTGCCAATGTATTCGTTGAGAACGCCGGTGATACGGTCCCGCTTATAGCCAAGTCCCTCCAGAGCGCGAATTGCGTCATTGACCGTTTCGCGCAAAGTATCGGGAACGTTTGCCGCGGCTGAGTTGGAAACAGGTCCGGCGGCCAGTGACAGTTTGTCAATTTTATCGCGCATTTCGAGCAATAAACGTTCAGCGGTTTTCTTACCTACGCCGGGGATTTTTTTCATTGCGTCAATGTTGCCGCTGATAATTGCACTGCAGAAAGCCGCAGTCGGCATTGAGCTGAGAATTGCCAGAGCCAACTTTGCTCCGACCCCGTTGACCGTCATCAACTGTTCAAACAGCACCTTTTCGCCACTGGTGGCAAAACCGTAAAGGTTTATAGCGTCTTCTCTGACTTGAGTGTTAATCAGAAGTGTAACTTCATGTCCGGGCAACGGCAGTTTGTCAAATGTACTGACCGGAATAAAAACCAGATATCCGACCCCGTTGACATCAATAATCACCTGGTTGAAATCGGAATCAACCAAAATTCCTTTCAGGCGGGCAATCATTTGCATCCTTCCTGATTAACTGAAATATCCAGTGAAATATCGCTGGACTTGACCGAGTGAGTCAATGCGCCAACCGAAATAAAATCCACTCCGAGCGCGGCCAGCCGTGGTAACCGTTCAATCGTTATACCGCCGCTGGCTTCCAGTTTACAGCGACCTTGATTGATATTCACCGCTTCCGCAATTGTCGCGTCATCCATATTGTCCAGCAAAACATATTCAACACCGCAATCACAGGCGGCCTTCACTTCCTCAAGCGTATCGGCTTCGACTTCAATTTCCAAATTCGGATATTGCCGCCGGGCACGCTTTACCGCCAATGCGATGGCATTTTCACCCTCCAACCCGGCCAATTCCAAGTGGTTATCTTTGATCATAATGCGGTCATACAAGCCGATCCGGTGATTAGTTCCGCCGCCTGTCACAACCGCATATTTCTCAAGATTGCGCCAGCCCGGGGTAGTTTTACGAGTATCCAGTATCCGGCATTTTGTTCCGCCCACCGCCTGCGAGTAGCGCCGCGCTGTAGTTGCGATACCGCAAAGCCGCTGGAGAAAATTCAGCGCAGTACGCTCGCCGGTCAGCAGTGAGCGTGCTTTTCCTGAAACCCTGGCCATTGCAGTGCCGGCAGGGCAGAACTGCCCCTCTTCGACCAGCGCTTCCCAGCGCAGCCCCGGATCCAGGATTTTGAAGACACGTTCCGCCACCGGCAAACCGGCACAGACACAATCTTCTTTGCAGATAAAGATAGCATCAGCGACAGTATCTTTGGGAATCACTGAATTCGTCGTGGGATCGCCGACGTTTTCCAAGTCTTCGTCCAGGGCTAGGTTGATCAAAACATCAACTCGATCAAATTTAATTTCCGGAATATCAGTCGTATTCATGATTGTGCAGACTCCTTTGCGTTATTTTCAAACATTCGTGATATATTCTGTATCGCAACAGCGCGCCCGTCCGACGGATTAAAATTGACCACTGCCGCATCTAAACGCACCGGACCTTCCGCCACCGGCAACCGCCGCGGCATCCCGGAACGGAACTTATCCACCACTGATTCGACTGTACGCCCGATCACGGAATATGCGCAGCCGACCATTCCGACATCAGTTATGTATGCAGTGCCATTCGGTAAAATTTTTGCATCAGCAGTCTGGACATGCGTGTGAGTGCCGAAAACCACCGTAACCTTACCGTCCAGAAAATAGCCCATCGCGATTTTTTCGCTGCTGGCTTCGGCGTGAAAATCCACCACAATATTTTTTACCGTATCGGGAATCTGCCTCAAAATATCCTCGGCGGTTTCAAACGGACAATAAGCACTGTCCCGCATGAAAACTTTTCCCATCAGATTAATGACGGCAATATCAACGCCGCTCGAACTGGTAAAAACTTTCCAGCCATGACCAGGTTGAGTTCGATGCAGATTGGCCGGACGCAAAACATTGTCCAGGCTGGAAATTTCATGTTCGAAACCTTTCTGATCCCACACATGATCACCGCTGGTTACAGCATCGGCATACCCGTCGAATTCATGCAGACACTTTGCCGTCATACCTGAACCGGCAGCAATGTTCTCCGCATTGACTATCACAAAGTCACATTCAAACTCGCGGCGCAACTCCGGAATCATGGCAACCACGGCTTTTCGCCCGTCGCGTCCGACTACATCACCTATAACCAGTAAATTCATCTGTTTTTATCCGTTCTAAAATTCACGCGCGCATAATGCGCGCGCTAATTTCAAGTCTTATTTTTCCGGGACGCCAAGCAACGTCAAATGTTTTTCAAAATGTTGCTTAACGGTTTCCGTATAGTCATCTTCAAATTTGAACATAGCGGCAAAAAACAGCGGGCGAATCTCCGGATCTTTAAGAATCGGGCCGTAAGTAATGTGCAACAACTGACGCGCCTCAGCCATTTCCATCAGAGCCGGAAGCTCGGCATCACTCATTTGATCAACATTGCCGATTTTGGATATGTCGGCGGTGATATGATAAAGCCGCAACATATCATCAAAAGAGGCCAACGCTTTTTTGTGCATTTTCCGATAAAGTCCCGGATCCTTGCGGGCAATCACCCTAACCGCCTCCAGCCAGCTGGTACCGGCAGTTTTAAGGTGCAGGCGCATTCCGGTCATCGTGCCGACAGTCGGATAAACCGCAAATTTGTCGCTGCCGGAATGAACCGATATTTTATAGCCGCCGTATGCTTTGGAAATATCGGCGTGAACTTTGAACTGGCGGTCGAATTCAGCCAGATCGCCGATGTAGTCGATCGCTTTTTGGAATTCTCCGATGAAACGTGGTGCCAATGACGTGAAGTGAACACCGCGTGAAATTAGTTCGCGCGCAATAAAATAATGATGCGACGGCAAAGTCGGAGAAGTTGTTTCGTCAATCGAAATCTCCAGATCGAAGTGATCGCCGCGTTTCGCTTTTAAGTGATCATAAACCACCTTCGCGAAATCCAGGGCTTTCCCATACATCACTGTACAGCGCCGGATAATGTCGTCAGTCATTTCAAAGGCATCCGCGCCACTGCCGAAGCTGACGCCGTGATAAGCATCCATAACCCGCTTGCATTCAGCCTGATCAAGCTTCGAAAATGCTTCATCAATTTGTGCTTGCGACCAGTCACCGGCCGCAGCCAGCATTACTTCCGAAAGATCCAGCGTAATCATCGGCATATCTGCCGCCAACGCGACATCAATATCGCTGATTTTTTTGAGATGATCCCCGTCCGCGCCGTATCCATCCTGAAATCCGGTTTGAAACACCAGAAAAACGGTATCATCAACCACCTGCCGGTAGGTTCGCCCTGTCATATCCAGTTCACGCATTGATTGCTGCGCCAGCACTGGTGTCGCTTTGAAATGACGGATTGCGGCAATATGCCCGACACTGGCCAACCCAAGACGATCCCCACAGCCGATGGTGGTTTTGCGTTCGCGCAACGATACCGGCGCGGTCCACGGGAAAAAATGTCGTAATGCCGCGGCGTTGGCAGCATTCAGAGGTGCTTTTTTAAGTCCGGACGGTGTAACTTCGCCTTCAAAAGCTGCAAAGACTTTATTGCCGGCAGGGGCAGCCACGATCAAAAATTTTTCACGGTCGTTTCTCGCCATTGCCAAAACCGCACCGTCTTTATCAAAAACAGATTCCGGATATATTCTGAACTCGCCAAGTTCCTTATGCAATACAGTTTCATCGACACTGGCTCTTTTCCCGAAAATCTTCATAAATACTCCGTTAATTTTAGATTGTTAAGTTTATGGATGAGTCTGTTAATATACCCATTGACAAGGATAAATCAAAACCACGCTTCACAAGATACGGATGAAGCGTGGCTGAAATTTTCAGTTTTACAGTGTACTGGAATTAGAACTTCAGTTTTTCAACAATTTTATTGAGGATTTCGGTTCTTACGGAATCGGAAGAATACTGCATCTGCCGCCAGTTCCAGCGAAATCCGTCATCCGCTCCGCGCGGCACCACATGCAAATGCGCATGCATGACCACCTGACCGGCACAGGCTCCATCAGCCAGATGCAAGTTGAACCCGTCATAATCGAGCGAACGTTTCAGCGCCACACCGATACGGCTGCCGACGCGGAACATGCGTCCGGCCACGTCCTCAGCAATTTCAGAACTGCCGACCCAATGCTGGCGGGGAATCACCAGAACATGTCCCAAATTTATAGGAGAAATATCCAGAAAGGCATAAATCAGATCATCTTCATAAATTTTGGCGGACGGAATTTCACCGCGAATAATTTTGCAGAAAATGCAATTAGTTTCTTCAGACATAATAAAAACTCCACCGTTAAGTGTTGATGTTGAAATTTCATCTGAAAACTATAACCCTTAACCACAAAACTGCAAATTGCCGATTTTCGTCGACAGAAGTTTGAAATTCATAGTCACAGTGATAGATTGTTTGAACTTAACTCACCAAACTTAATGAGGATGCAATGAAAAAAATATCTGTAATTTTATCAATCGCTTTGCTGGCTACCTTTGCCGGGATCTCAAACCTGAGCGCCCAAGAGCAGAAAACCGGATGCCCGCTCCAAGAGCCGCCTGCCGCAGTTGAAGCGTCCGGCGATGAAAAATCGTCCAATAACAATTTCTATAACATGGGACGCGGTTTAACCAATGTCGCTACTTGCTGGATGGAAGTTTTCCGGTGTATGATTTACCGTAATTCACAAGCTCCGTTCTGGGGATTTGTTGCCGGTACGGTTGAAGGCGCGGGAATGACCGCAGTGCGAGCATTCACCGGAGTAACCGACCTCTTATTTTTAGGTTTTGAACCGGGCAACATTTTTGAGCCGCGCTTTGCGGAATTCGTCTGGGAATCCCCTTGGTTGCCCAGTCCTGAACTGCAATACAAACCACCGAAATTGCGTCAAGACTGATAATGAAGCAAACATCGAGGCGCAAATCGGCAGCACCCATGGATACTCCATTTTCTGAATAAAATGAAATATATTCCCGCACTGCTCCTGTCGTTGTTACTCCCGCTCTTATGCAGCGCGGATTCCTGGTTTACCGAATTTGCGGGAAGTGCGCCGGAAAAAATTAATACCGATGCACATAACGAAATTACGGTAACTCTGCCTGAATCAGGCACGGCATTGCTTTATTCTTCAAAAAATCGAACCGATATACGTTTTAATCGCGAAGAATTTGCCAAAACCAAATTGATTTTT
>Ga0172377_10007849_pt1 | contig 10956 bp, 8 predicted proteins | sample Pumphouse3metaG_FD_119749 | JGI IMG/M metagenome (GOLD analysis project Ga0172377, IMG submission 119749) | Leachate microbial communities from a municipal landfill in Southern Ontario, Canada - Pumphouse #3 metaG | ecosystem: Engineered > Solid waste > Landfill > Unclassified | place: Canada... | reverse complement strand
GGCGTAAAAGTTTTCGATGCCATCAAAGAAGCCCTTTTCCCGTACCTTGGCAATAATCGGCGAACCGCTATCCACATCATCCATGCACAGCTCCCGGGCGGGGATAACCGTAAGCTCTTTGATATCGCCTGGAATGCTGCGCTGCGTGGCGAGGGAAAACTGGCGCATGGCGATGATCTCGTCACCCCAAAACTCTATGCGCACCGGTGCTTGAGAGGGTGGACTAAACACATCAATAATCCCGCCGCGACGTGCAGCCTGATACACCTTGGAAACCTGATATTCTATGCCGTAACCCATGTTTTGTAGGTCGGCAAGCAGCTTCTGGGGATCATATTCCGAGCCTTTGTGAAGGTGCAGAACATGCTTGGCAAGGCTATCCCGGGAGGGCATATAGCGTCCGAAAGAACGGATCGAAAGGCTATATATCGCCGGCTTTTCACTCTGCAAGGCATACAGCAGACTTTCCATACGTGTGGCGCGGATGCTGTAGTGCGGGGAACGCTCTTCATAGGGCAGGATTTCATAATCAGGAAGGTAATGTGCATTCTCTTTGCCTATGAGGGCGCAGAGGTCATCCCATATATCTTCCGCGATGATATCATCCTGCGAAACGATAATCAGGTTTTTGGCGCTATTCTGCCATAAGTGGGCTGCCACCAGGGCACGGGCACTTTGCGAGAGGTGATAAAGCTGAAAAGCCTCACTGGAAATGGGCAGATCCGTAACATTCGTCAGAAATTCTGAATTGCCGAGAACGTCCGTTAAAGTGGTGTGCAGCATCTTATACCTTACTTTACAACATGGTTTCTAATTTTTTATGATAATAATCCAGGCATTTCCTTTGCTTCAATCTCGCTATCATTGCCCTATCATTGCCCTTGTCATGGGCATTGGGTGGGCAATGATAGGGCAATGCTTGCAAGAAAGACGCGATGAACAGGTAATTATCATTAATATTGGGATAGCTGAGATGAGTGCTGTTTTGTGTCAAACAAATTATCGGTAATTGTTATATTTGCAGTTTACATTGGTTTCGCCTCTACGAGGCTGAGGTTGCTTTATTTACTGTGACACGGCACTTACGTACCGTGCTACAATGATTTCGCCTCTACGAGGCTGGGTTTGCTGTTGTTGCTCTGTCGTTATTATCATGTTCAATGGATAGCCTCAGAGAGGCTGCACCAATGTAGCACGGTGCGTTAGCGCCGTGAAAATAATCGTAACCAATTCACAGCCTCGGAGAGGCGACACCAAAGATTAGCACAATCAATCAGTTGCCCGATCAAACAAATACGCTGGATTATAGTCAATCTGGAAGGAATTTAAGAAGCTCTTATATTCGTCTTCAAAACTCATTCGTTGATGGTGCTCTTCCTGATTGTTAATATAATGTACAACATTAGGGATAGAACTTTGTGAATAGGAAAATGCTCCATAACCCTGCTGCCAATGAAACATCCCCGGAAACGCTTTGATTTCATTTAAATGCTTTGATGAATTGGCTTTGATGGTTCTTACGATCTCGCTCACTGAACGATCTGGGTGAATACTTGTGAGAATATGTATATGATCAGGCATACATTTCATGGCAAGAACATGGCAACTAAGATTATCCAATATCCCATAGATGTACTTCTCAACCAAAATGCGAAGATCTAGATTTGTTATCTGAATTCGCCCGCGCGGGGTGAATACGATTTGCACATATAACTTTGAATATGCGTTTGCCATTCTCTTATTCCTTTTAGTTGGTTTCGCCTCTACGAGGCTGGGGTTGATTTTTTTGCTGCGACACGGCGCTAACGCACCGTGCTACATTGGTTTCACCTCTACGAGTTGTACCATGCAGATATTTGATTTCTTTGGCACTTCATTTCTTTTTCACTAATTAACCACGGAGAACACCGAAAATAACAATGAGAAACACCAGCACTTTTCCACTAATTAACCACGGAGAACACCGAAAATAACAATGAGAAACACCAGCACTTCATCACTTCATCACTTCATCACTTCATCACTCCATCACACCAGCACCCCAGCACCCCAGCACCCCAGCACTTCCTACGGTTCCGTCTGCACAAAACTCCCAATAATCTTTGCCAGCTTGCCTTTGCTGAAGGAAATCGTCAGGCGTGCATCGGCGCCTTCGCCATCAACGCTTAGGACGGTTCCCATTCCGTATTCGTTGTGGTAAACCTTTTGTCCGATACGGTAGTGTTTCTGGTTTTCGCGGCTGCTCTTCACTTGTCTCATCGCACCACGCGGAGCAGGAGCAATGCCGAGTTCGCCTCCGGGCTGATCGAAGAGCAGGGGATTAACCTCACCGATGAACTGGCTGGGTTTGGCGAAGTAAAAGGTGTCATACAATCTACGGCAGCGGGCATTGCTGAGGTGAAGATAACGCTTGGCGCGGGTGATACCCACATAAAACAGGCGGCGTTCTTCTTCAATCTCTTCGCGGCTGTCCATGCTCATGCGGTGAGGGAGCAATTCGTCTTCCAAACCTACGATGAAGACTGCTTCAAATTCTAAACCCTTGGCATTATGCAGGGTCATTAAACGCAAAGAATCGGTGCTTTCGCTCACCAAATCCATATCCGTCTGCAAAGCTACAAAAGGCAGGAAGTCAGCAAGCAATGGCTGTTTCTCTTCGTCGCGGAGGCTGCGATCGCTAAATTCACTTACCGAGCTAACGAATTCTATCAAGTTCTCGGCGCGGGCGATATCGCGGGGATCGCTGCTCTTGCGGTACAGCGCAACTAAGCCAAGTTCTTCTACAATTACCTTCACAAGGTCTAGCACGGGGCTTTTAAGCGCAGTCATCCGCCAGCTTTCCAGTTGTGTAGCAAATTCCGCCACACGTTTCTTGGCACTGGAATTGAGTTCCGCGATGGCATCCACATTTTGCACCGCATTGTATATTGGGATTCTGGTTTTAGCCGCAAAACTGATAATGCGGTTCACAGTGGTTTGCCCTATGCCGCGGGGAGGTTCGTTAATGATGCGCAGGATGCTCTCGTTATCGGCGGGATTATTAAGACAGGCGAGGTAGCCAAGCAAGTCCTTAATCTCTTTACGCTGGTAGAAATGCAAACTTCCCACGATACTATATGGGATTCTGGCTTGCATCAGGGCGCTTTCGAATACCCGCGACTGAGCATTGGTGCGGTACAAAATGGCAATTTGCTTTAGCGGAATGTCCTTATCGGCAAGTTCCTGAACTGCCCTGGTTACTTTCTCGGCTTCCTGGTTTTCGTTCTCATAGGTTAGTAGCTTTGGTTTATCGCCTTCGGGAAGCTCGCTCCAAAGCTCTTTGGAGTGCCTGCGGCGGTTGTGCACAATCACGGCATTCGCCAGAGCCAGGATGTTGCCAGTGCTGCGGTAGTTCTGTTCCAGGCGGATACTGCGCACCGAAGCATAATCGCGCTCAAACTCCAGAATATTGCGCAAGGTAGCCCCACGGAAGCTGTAAATAGCCTGGTCGTCATCACCTACCACACAAACCCGTTGATGTCCGGCTGCTATTTGGTGGATTATCTCAAACTGAGCTTGGTTCGTATCCTGATATTCATCTATCATCACATACTGAAACTGGTTGCGATACTTTTCGCGGACGGCATCGTTGCTCTGCAAAAGCTTAGCTGTAAAGAGCAGGATATCGTCAAAATCCATTGCCTGGTTCAATAACAACTGTTGCTGATAGAGGCGATAGATGTTCAGGAAGCTGTTAAACTCTTTGTCTTCGCCCGCGGCGTATTCTTTTAGATCTTCAGGTAACATGAGTTTGTTTTTATAGCCCCCGATGCGGTTTAAGACTTTGTTAATGGGCATTTTCGTCGCATCAAAGCCGTGCTCTTTGTACAGCTTCTTCAGCAAGGATTTCTGTGCATCATCGTCGTAAATAGAATAATTGGAATTGAAGGGCAGATGTGCTGTTTCAAAACGCAGGATGCGCGAGCATAACGAATGGAAAGTGCCCACCCACAAGCTACGCATGGGAATGTTGAGCAGGCTTTCAAGGCGTTCTTGCAGCTCTCGCGCAGCTTTATTGGTGAAGGTTACAATCAGTATTTTCCAGGGCGGAACTTGTAACTCACGTATCAGGTACGCAGCGCGATAGATGATGGATTTAGTCTTGCCCGAACCAGCGCCGGCAAGCACTAATATCGGATTCTCGGTATCGGTTACTACCTCTAACTGACGCTCGTTCAGCTCCTCACGATAGCTTTTTGGAATCATCGGTTAATCGGGAATATTTACAGGTGGGATTTCAGCTCTAGCACCTTCCAGATTGCCGGCTCCAGGATAAAACTTAAACGCTGATATCTTATAGAAATAGAAGTGATTTCCTGCGATCACAGTGGGCCCGCTATGGATAAACGAGTTGTTGGCTGCATCATTAACCGTGCCTACAAGAGTGTAGGATGAGAAGTATCCCAAGCCACGATAGATGTAGTATCCAGAAGTATTCGCTGGATCATTAGGCGTCCAGCGCAAGGTTACACTTTTGATTGGGGCATGAGCAGAAGAGGCGGTAGCAGTTGGGTTCTGCACAGCGTCGGGAACTACCACGTTGGGGTTTCCAATCGGGTCTAAAGGATTACTGCGCTTTAACCCGCAAGAACTGAGTGTAATAAGCAACACCAGCAAGAATAACGCAAACCGTAGCTGATGTGATTGCTTAGTAAGAAAAGCCACGCCGAAGCCCATTAAAACCTCACTTCTACACCTTCCGGTGATACTTGAATGGCATTGTTTTGGCTGCGCTCCAGGATGTTGCGCCAAAGGTTGGTGTTGTACTGCTGAGTAGTCTGAATCGCATCAAAGATATTGTAAACCCATACGATGCTGGCAAAGCCCAACATGATTTGCGAGTATTGAAACGGACTCTGGGCAGCTTTGTAATAGTCCTCAATTTCCTCTGCCTGAGTCGCCTTTTTGTAAAGCCGGTAATTTGACATCGCCCGATCCCAGAAATAGAGCGATGTGCCTATTAGCACCAATTCTGTGCTTAGAATCAATGTGCCCTTGGTGCTGGCTTTGCTGGAGAACTGCCCCCAGCCGGGAATAGTGGCAGATTTGATAATATTGGCATTTACCGGCTGCGCCTCAAGTTCGTAAATTTGCAACAGGCTCTGTCTGGCAGAAAGCTGTTCCCGATAAGCACTGCGATCGTTATAGTCTTTCCAGCCATACTTGGTGCTATCGGAAAACGCTTGAATATCAAAACTCTGCGCGCATAGAGGCAGCACGAAAAGCAGGAGCATAAATATCGTAATTAAAGAGGAGTAAGCTTTGTAGAACTGCGTCATTTTAGCAAGTCCTCCGAAAGTCGGTTCAAAGGCACGATGCTTTTTTCTCTCAAGTTTATCTGCCACAAGTAAAGATAAGTTTCGCTGGGAGTTAGTAAATCATAACGTGCTTCGTACTTATACTGACCTGTAGAGAGCAGTATCTTCCAGCCGCTGTCTTTAATCTCAGAAGACTTGTACAGTTTCAGCAGTTCTTGCTTTTTATTGCGGATGCGGGTGTTCAGCAATCCTCCCCGGTATTCATCGATTATTTTCTTAGCGAAAGCAGTGGGGTTTTTAGTCGCATCAATCAGGTTTTGCATTTGAATGGCTTTTTGTTTGTATTCGGGCTTGGGATCCAGAGCAAAAGCTTGGTTAAACGCTTTAACCGCATCGGTATTTTTGCCGGTTGCCTCATATTTATCACCATCGGAAGCGAGTTCCACTGCCTTACGGATATTGTCTTGGATAACCAACAACCGATTAATAGCATTAAGGGCAGGCTGGTAATCGGGAATAATATCGAAGGTTTTACGGTAATGAACTAAAGCATTCGCATAATCTCCGGCTTCCAATAAGCTGTTCCCCTTGCTTACATAAAGGGAAGTAATTGCTTCCAGACGGCGGTATATCTGCGCCTTTTTCTCTGGATAGTATTGCATGGCGATACGGAAGAGGCGGTCGGCTTCCACATAGTCCTGAGCTTCTATATATGTTTCTGCGTGGTTCTCATATACGTCCGATATTTGTAGATTTAGCTTGTTCACATCCACAACCGGATACTTGGATAGTTCAAATAACAGATTCAGCGCATCGGCATAGTACTCTTTATTGGTTAGCACTTTGGCGTATTCTATCTTACCGGGGATAAACTTTTGGACATAGGTTCGCGCTTGGATTTCAAAAGAGTTATTGGGATAATCATCGTACAGCTTCATATAATCGCGCCACGCAGCTTCCTGGTCGTTGCTGATTTCCATGAAGTAACTTATTCTGCGATAGCGTGTTTCCGGGATTAAAGGGCTTTCGGGTGCTTCCCGTATTATCGCATCCAGATAAGCCTTGCCCTTGGCTGGATCCCCGCTTTTAAAGGCTGCTGCACCCAGGCCTATGTAAATCTCTGCTAAACGCAGGTTGGCTTCTTCGGAATTGGCAAGCTTGTAAAAGCGTTCAGCCAAAACCCAGTTTTGTTTCTCAACGGCTGCTTCGCCCAAGGCGGAATAGCTCTCCGAGCGTAGCAATTCCGCTCTGGTAACTATCGCACCATTGTTGCCGCTGTTTATTAAATCGTCCAATTCCACTATTGCTGCTGCATAGCGTTTGCCTGTATATAGCTCTTCGGCACTCTTCAAGCGGTTTATCTCGCAGCCACCAACCAAAAGCAGCAATAAAAGAACCGCCAAAGCATACAGGATTCGCTTGCCTTTATACGACATAGACTAGGTCTTCCTCGGCAAACTCATAGAGGTCTTTGTCAAGCTCATCTTTGCGGGCTTCCAAGCTTACTGAAATGCCATGGGTGAGGATTATCCTTCTTATGTCCCGATACTTCAGCTTTAGAATCTGCTCTGCTTCGGGATGCCCGGCATCAACAATAATGGTATCTACGCCATTGATAAACTCCGCAATGCAATCGGTGGTACCCAAATCGCTACTATATACCAAATCACCTTTTGCACCCGTGAATTTAAGCGAATAGGACTTCATTTGATTGGCGAGGCTGTGATCCTTGATTATATTGGTATAACCGTATAGATGATCTGTGTTCGCTGCATAAATCCAATCGAAATACAGCTCTGCCTGTTCCATTTCCAATATCTGCAACTTAAACGAGAACTTTTCTGTAAAGGTGTACATAACATGCAGGATATCCATGATCACCGAAGGTCTTTCTGGCAGGAAAAGATAAAGCGGCTTGGTTCGCCCCGCAAGATAAAGCCATTGCAATAGGATAAATAAGCCACTAACATGATCTGGGTGGTAGTGAGTGATAAACACCGCATCCAGTTCTTCCGGACTAATCTTACTCTCTATTAGCCGCTTTGTGCAACCGTCTCCACAATCTGCTAATACTGTGCAGCCTTCATTGCGGATTAATACGCTGGATAGATTTCTATCTGCTTGGGGTAACCCGGAACCTGCGCCTAAGATGATTGCTTCCATACCTAAAACCTTCTATTTTCTCTGATTGGGTGGCACTACTATCGGCACCTGATCCAGCTTCCGTCCGAAGAACAGGAAGAACAATGCAAACATGCTGGTGGTGATGATCAAGAGTTGTCTGCTGCCAATCCTAAATATAATAATCGAAGTGAGCACGATAAGCACGTTGATAGTGTAGATTATCGCCGCCGTTACTTTGATAGAGCCGAGTACGGTATTTATCCGGTGCGTGCTGTGGTCTTTGCCACCTTGCATCACATGCCTGCCATCGCGTTTGCGGGTGAAGCTTACTAGCGAGATATCAAAGATGGCATAGGATAGCAGCAACACCGGCAGTAAATAGAAGAACTTATCATTATACCTGTTGCCCGCATGCTGCGCCATCAGAATCCCCATTGAAGACAGGAAGTAACCGATAAACATGCTGCCCGCATCCCCTAAGAAGATACGTGCGGGATTGAAATTGAAGGGGAGAAAGCCAAAAGCTGAGCCGGCAAAGCTTAGCGAGATCAATGCCATCAAAGCCATGGCTTCGTGATTTGCCTGTGTGGTATTGGTAAGCGCAAAGGCAAAGAAACCCAAGCCCAAGATACCTGCCATGCCACTGATGATCCCATCCATATTATCCAGGAAATTGAGGGCATTCATCAGCCCCACCATCCATAATATCATAAGAGGAAAAGAGATATAGATACTGCCAAGCATTAGCTTTAGCTCTACAATGCTGAAATTACTGAGGATAAAGATGCCACTTACCAGGAATTGCCCCAGCATTTTAACAATAGGCTGCATTCCTCTGCGATCGTCGATCAACCCGATAATCACGATAAGCGCAGTACCTGCCAAATAACCCATCATCGGCTTATCAAAATAACGCCCGGGAGAGATGAGGACATCGTAAACACATAAGAGCACGAAACCAAGAGCCACGCTTAAACCGCCTAACAAGGGTACGGTTTTTAGGTGTATCTTTCTCGCTTCGGGCTTATCCACGAAGTTCAGCTTGTTTGCCATACGTATTATAAATGGCGTGAGACCATACACAAACAGCCATGCCATGATGAACACACTTAGGTATTCATATATCCGATTATCCATTAATTCTCCACATTTATCTGTATTAGACACATGGCTGGAGAATAGGATATTTGTCAAGCAAATCAAGCATTTGAGTTAAGAGTTAGGAGTTAAGAGTTAAGAGTTAAGAGTTAAGATCGTAAGGAGCTGGGGTATTATTACTTCTTAATCTTCGGTTCATTTGCCATTTTCTTCTTTGAGCTAAGTAAAATTGAAGACAGTATTGTGATAAGTTCAAGGCAATCTTTGTGTATAGATTCAAAATGGTCGGCTGCAATTAAATCTACTTCTTTTAGTAGGCGTAACCAGTAACTTGTTTCACGAGCTTCTTTGTAGGATGTGCTAAGCTTGGAAATAAACTCTTTTTCAGACTGTGCACCTAATGCTTCTTCAATATTGGCACCAATAGATGTCCCACTGCGCAATATCTGCCGAGCAATCACGTATTCCCTGTGCTCTTGAATTAGATACTTATGCAATTTGTAAACCCGAACCGAGAACTTAAATGCCTTCTCTGCAGCAATACTGTGTTTCATTAAAACCACCTTTATTTTTAGTTAAGAGTTAAGAGTTAAGAGTTAAGAGTTATGAGTTATGAGTTATGAGTTATGAGTTATGAGTTATGAGTTATGAGTTATGAGTTATGAGTTATGAGTTATGAGTTAAGCTGCGCTAATGTAAACTGTAATGCTAAATCATTACATGCATATTACTCTAACACTGAACAGACATTGCTAACTCTTTACATTCATCAAGAACCATTCTGTTTAAAGCAACAATACCGTCAACGTCATTCTATCGTATAACAAGCTACCAGCAGCAGCATAATTTAACTCTTAACTCATAACTCTTAACTAAAAAAGAAAGCCCCTCCCCATCTCATCACCTCCATTTAACTCTTAACTCTTAACTCTATTTTACCCCCTCTGCTTTTCTCTGCTTTTCTCTGCTTTTCTCTGTGTTATAATAAAACATCAGCTTTGTAAACAATCCAGAACCAAACCAAGTATCTATCAACCCTGCGCAGCTTTACTCTTAACTCTTAACTCTTAACTAAAAAAAAGAACTGCCCCAAGCATTACACTCAGGGCAGTCATTTTATAGGTTTGTTTACTTAAGCTTTGCAGCTTAGTTCACAATCACCATTTTCTTGGTTACGTTGCGGGAAGGAGTGCTAAGTTTGTAGAAATAGATTCCACTACCGCAAGCGTTGCCTTTGCTGTCACGACCATTCCATGTGAAGGTCTTGGGGGAGGTGGTTTCTGTCACGGGGACAGTCTTCACAACCTGACCAATGATGTTGTATATCGTGATAGTTCCGGCTTCTCCAGCTTTCACTTGATAAGCGATGCTGGTGCTGGAATTGGTTTTGAAGGGGTTAGGATAGGCATTGTCCATAGTGGTAACGAGGCTGGGAACTACTACTGCTGCGGGCTCTACATATACATTGGTGGGGCCGTGGAAAGCAGTGGTTCCGTCCATTTCAACAACTTCTAACCAGTAGGAATAGGTTGTTTCAGGAGTTACTTCATTATCAATGTGGGTGTAGGTTTGGGTTTGGCTGGTGTTGGTGGGTTCAAGTAAACCGCTGATAGCGACGGCAGTTGCCTGATCGGCACTGTCATTGCGATATACACGATAGCCGCTAAGACTGGTTTCAGTCTCAGTTACCCAAGTAAGTTTAACGAAGTTCTGTGCGGTGAGAGTAGCGGCAAAGCTGCTAAATTCTACCGGTAGGGGTCCGTCTTTAAGAACAATGGGTACTTCAGGAATATCTTTTCCACCCACGGGGATTGTAAACACAACTACTCCACCGACGCTAGGAACGATTGTCCACAAGCCTGTGTTGTAGCTATACCATGCGCCAAAAGGAGCAAGGGTTGTATAGCTAATAGTCCAAGGACCGGCACCTAACAATTGAACTATCTGCTGATGTACTACAGCACCATGAAGTTGGACTGGTGTTGGAGGGTAATATCCAGCTTCGCCTTCTACTGCAGCGGGTACGATGAGCACATCGTTACCATTGCCATCTGCAACTTCAATAGTTACACCAGGAGCTACGACTACAGGAGTATCAACGGGGTAATCATAAACAGGTGCATCTTCTTCAAGCACAAATGTTTTGGCTGCATTGTACACATAAGCTGTCTTAGCGAGAACAAAATCTTCGGCAACTAAGGTGTAGGAAGCAGGTACCCAGTGGTAACCAGCTGGGGCTGCGGAAATGGTGTATTCACCCAGCAAGGTGTTGGGCTCTAAATCGTCATGGTCTGTGAACAGATAGGGAGCACCTATACCATTGATGGTAGCTGCAGGAACTAATACAGGAACTGTGAACTGAAGGTTGTAGTTCCATGTGTGCTCGGGTCCAGAAGAAATACCGGTAACTTTTACGTCTTTAATCTCGCCCCAACCG
>Ga0172377_10007848_pt1 | contig 10956 bp, 8 predicted proteins | sample Pumphouse3metaG_FD_119749 | JGI IMG/M metagenome (GOLD analysis project Ga0172377, IMG submission 119749) | Leachate microbial communities from a municipal landfill in Southern Ontario, Canada - Pumphouse #3 metaG | ecosystem: Engineered > Solid waste > Landfill > Unclassified | place: Canada... | reverse complement strand
TATGTTCCGTATCCAGCATGAATCCCATTCTACCGTGGGAGTGCAGAGCTTAAGCGCCCTGCGGGCGCCAGCTCTGCATCCCCGCAGCCGAGCTGCGGGGTTTTCCGCTGCGCTCATATAAAGAATTGGGCCGACACAATACACGGAAAATCCTTCGTAGGAGTCTTATGTTCTGCATTGTTAAAATTGATGATAGCCTTTCTGGAATCACAGTTTTTGGATAGCTGAAGAATCACCCATTCGAACTGATTACGCACGCCGGAGGATTCAGGGACAGGCTGCTTGAACGTGCAATACCCACAATTGGAATTGATGCGCCCGTTCTCATCGGCAAGCCTCAACCAGAATGACGATGCTCTTCCCATTTCTTTTGCATCCAGCGTCCCGCGAAAATACTCCTGAAACTCACGACACAAATACACTATCGCCTGAGGAGCCCTCAATACATGCACTCTGTCTCGTGAACCGTCAAAATGATATGTCACGTTATAAGCTTGTTCTGCATCTCCAACCCTGGAATGAATTTGTCTACCATTCCGCAAAATGTGTTCCGCACCTTCGACCACCAAGCGATCGACGCTATCACCTCGAATAACCGGATACCAAGGATCCGTCGCCGAGAATGATTCGCCATTGAATGCATGAGGCCGGCACAACTCTGGTACAAATTCTTGCAGAACAGCAAAGACTTGTGACACGTCCCACCGCGTACTTAACTGTTGCAACTCAAGCGGAATGGAACGAATGGAAATGTTATGTTGTTTGCTGAGAGCTTCAGCCTCAGATGCATTACGATCTAATTCATTTTCAACGCGATCGCGCGTCAGACCGCGATGACGATGACGATCTAACTGTCTGACACTCAGTAGTGCATCCGGCGTTGCCTTCAGCAACAGTGAAGCATCAATTTGTTGTGTGATCGCATTTGGATAGCATCCGGGCTCAAAAATATTCGGATCAGTTTCTACAGCATAATGCCCATCCAAAAGTACGAGCCTGATTTCCGAAGATACCTCCGCCAAAGCCTTCTGCACACCATCATTCACTGCCGCAAGTTTCTGCTCATAGGAAAACCCATGAAGATCACTGCGCGACTGTAACCCCAATGCAGTCATAGCAGCCTGCGTACAACTCACCTTTTTTACTCTGTTCGGGTTGGCCTCCTCCAGTGCCTTGCTAAAACTAGTTTTGCCCAAACCTCCGGCGCCTCCTAAAAAAACTACGTGTTGATGATTCATAAAGAGCGGCAATTTAATATTTCTTTTCATTTTGTCAAGAAATTTCGAACCGTTCTATTCGATCACCCGCGGTGAGCTCTCGAGGATGCTGTGGACCGTGCGAGAGATGAAGCAGGCGAAGTAAATGACGTTCCGGATTTTGAAACGCCACCCCTCGAAAGGCGGGTGGCGTTTTGGTGGAAAGGTTTGGAATCCCAATGACTCCCGCATCACAGACCTAATATTTCTGCCAGATCACCCACAGCCAGTGTTCCCCAGAGAATCACAAGGCCCACAATCAACAGTACGACGGGAGGAACCGAAAGATGCAATCGTTTCTTCAGAAGCGCATTCGCCGGAGGCGCATAGAAACAACTGAGGAGAATGTAAAAAATCCCCGGGACGGGATGCACGAGGAGTGCATTGAGTACGCCGATCACCAGAAAAACCACCCCAAATGTCCAACCCATAATGTTCGATGCAAGTGCACGATTCATACATCCACAGTGTACAGCAATTTTTGCCTCATGTTCTATTACTGAAACAGAAAACGGCTATACTGTCCTCGGCTCGTTCACAGCATGGGAATGGTTTCGCTTTGTGCCCTTCGACTACGCTCAGGGCACAGGATCTTCGGCCTCACACTTCGCGCTTCGCGCTTGCGTTCGGCTCGAATTCACCTGTGGGGATGAATTGGTTTCGACAGCGTGATACTGGCAAAGTTTCGCTTCTGTTCGGGAGGGCAACGGTTCCCGCACCCACTGTTGCACACAATATCTGTCACTACAGATGTTCCGGCGGTCTTCAAGAAGGCGTTCGCCAACTTCTCGTTGGTTCCCGCTTTCGCACAGGCTGCCTAAGTCCGCCCTTTCGCGGACACGTCTCTCCCTCGATTCTCGCTACAGGGATGAGGCGTAATCAGCGAGGCAGTGCATCCGTCTGATGTCGCGGGTGCGCGGTCAATCAGGCATCATCCCTCGCACCTTTCTCTGCTCTTCTCTTTAGGGTTCGCGAGTACGAGAAGTCCATGACAGCACAAGCATCTTCGCTACACGTTGGACCCGGGTTCGATTCCCGGCATCTCCACCATTCTGCCTCTTCGTATGTTTGAGCTTTTTTAGAGGAACATGCAGCCGAGGGCGGAGGCGAACGAAGGAGGGGCATCTGCCTTTCCAAATGACCTCCTTAGGCTAAGTCTTTTTGGAACCAGATGTAGTGGCCTTTCAGCGAGAGCGAGACAAAAAGGCTAAGACTGACCCTCGTATTAAGAGGAAGCGCAAAGCTAGCTAGTCATGCCTTCTGGCAAATAACAGGCAGAAAGCTACAATTTAACCAATGAGAGGCAGTAGAGATGACTTTTTAATGGCAACACAAAGACTGGTAGCTGACCGTGTTGCTTTGAGATGTTGCAGACCGAAATGCAGAGCTCCAGTCAGAGGTCCCACTTTGAATCCTGAGGGTGTCGCAAATCTGGGTGTGTTTGCGCATATTACGGCTGCCTCTGTGGGTGGACCTCGATATGACGAAACACTGACCCCTGAACAAAGAAAGTCGGCTGCAAACGCCATATTGCTATGTCAAAACTGTGCAAAATTAATCGATAGTGATGTTGATAAATACACAGTAGAACTGTTAAAGGATTGGAAAATTGCAGCCGAGAAAAAGGCAGATGAAGAATTGGGCGTGCCCCTTACTCGACTGAAGAAGGAAATTGGAAAGGTTATTGAAGATGTGGGCGGACATAAGGCGATTCCAAAGCCTCTACTTGAGGCAATTATCGAACAAATTGAAGACCTGATTAACAAACAAAAAGGAAAGCATGCGCTCGGTTTCATTGAGCCTCTTATCGACAAAGTTTGGCGCGCATTGGATAACAGTGATAGATACAAGCTCCTCCGTCTTAAGGCACTATCCCTACTTCAGATAGGAAAGAATAAAGAAGGCGCAAAGAGTTTCATTGCAGCCCTGCCTTACAAGAAGAGCCAAGATAAGGCCTACTCAAATGCAGCCTGGGGCTATCAATTGCTTAAGAAGAAATCCAAAGCCATCGAGTTCGCTAAAAAGGCAATTAAAATTAATCCTGAGAACATAAGAGGTCATTGCATATTGGCTGAGCTTTTGCCAAAGAGTCAGCTGAATAAATTAAAGGGAGAAATCCCAAGCGTTGTCGCAAATCACTCAGAGTTTGCAATGTCTCTTGGTAGAAGGGCGAAAAATGATTTGGCTGAGGCAGAAAAATGGCTAAGAGTTGCCGTAGAAAATGCAACAGAGAACCCGGCTCAGCCGAAAGGAATGCTCGCTGAGGTATTGATTATGTCAGCGATGAGAGGCCGGCCCTTTGCTGATGACCAAGAGCTTAAAATGGATGAGACTTTGAAGATTGAGGAGGCAATGAATTTGCTAGAGGGAGTGTATGAAGACATAAAAACTACAGATAACAGCAAGACGCTTGCGCGGGTCTTACAGAATTTAAGCACTGCTAATGCCAGCCTAGGCCGCATGGATGAAGCATTGAAGTTTATGGAAAAATGTCTGGAGGCTAGCAACGAATATAAATATCAAAGACGGCGCGTGGAATTGCTTTGGATTACAGGGAAAGTGAAAGAGGCAAAAGATGCATTTAAAAATATTAAAGTGCCCGCGGACAGAAGTACGGAGCTGCTAGAGGCAGATATTCTCCGTTCAGAAAATAAGTTTGATGAGTCTGAGAAACTAGTTAAAACTTTTTTATCTAGGAAAAAGAAAACTAGGTGGAACAAGGAAGCAAATAGACTGATGCTGCGTATTTATATGCAGAAAAAAGAATTCCCTAACGCTGAGAAGTTTTCTGCTGTTTTACTAAAGAAAAATCCCGATGATGTTGATTATCTTATTGATGCTGCGAGCCTGCAGAAAATCTTAAAGAAACCAGAGGAAGCGAAAAATTTAGTCGAAACTGCTGAGAGTAAATTGCGCAAAGAAGATTCATTCCAAAATATCAGACAGGTTGCAGATGCCTATTTCGGCTTAAAAGAATACGGACGTGCGCTTGCGCTTTATGAAAAGATTTCTGATGGGCAAACCAATAACGACGCAACTAAGCATTTACTGCATTGCTACTATCTGAATGGGGATTATAAAAAAGCTCTACAGGTCTGTGAGCAGGTGCGAAAATGGCACGGGTATCAGGAATATTTTTCTGAGGTTGAAGCGGTTATTTACGAAAAAATGGGCGATGTAGCGAAGGCTCAGCAAGTAACGGAAGATTATCTAGCCGCGAATCCTGGAGACGCAAAAATGAGCTTACAGTTAGCGCGTCTTTATGCGAGAACAGGTGATATTGAGAAAATTAAGTCTCTAATTCTTAATCTAACAGGTGAAGGTTGGGGCTTAGAGGAGCGTATGGGGCTTGCGTTTTTAAATGCTGAAGTTGGTAATTTGGAAAAAGCATTTGAAATTGCCTATGAGGCAAGGCGGAAGTTCATCAAAGATGAGACGGCACACATAGCATATATAAGCTTCTTCATGCAGACAGATAAGCCTGCAAATATTCATCCTGATACGGTTGGGGAAGATTCAGTTGTGTTCTTTGATAATGGAATTGGCGAAAGGGAATACTACTTAATTGAGGGACCTAAAAGGGACGGATATGACATCAAGGAAATTAGTCTTGATGAACAGCGTGCCGTGCAAATTTTAGGCAAAAAATTAAATGAAGAATTTGATTTGGTCATAAACCACATCGGAGGTGAAAAAGGGAAAGTAAAAGCAATTCAGAGTAAATATGTGTTTGCTTATCAGGAGAGCATGAAAGAGTACGCTCGTATGATCCCAAATAATCCGTCGTTTACGATGGGTGTAGCAACAAAGGGGCAGGAAAAAGAGCAGGTCGAGATTATGCGAAAAATTGCTGGTCAGAGGGCTAGGAATATTGAGTTTCTTGAAAACTTTTACTTCCAAAAGAAAATCCCAATAGGAATGCTTGCCCAGCGAACGGGCTTGGACATCATTCAATTGTTTAGTGGTCTCCAATATGCAAATGGTAAAAAAATAATTTGTTGCATTGGTGATATTGATGAGCAGAAAGAATCAGCCCAGTGCTTCGCTGCTCCTTTGGAAAATGCTGTTCCGATAATGGATGCAACAGCACTAATGACTGTTCATTATTTGGATATCCAAGATAAGGTTGCAGCTCATTTTAAAAAAATCGGAGTCTCGCAAAGTACAAGAGATGTTTTTTCCCAAAAAATTGCTGAGCTTGAATCGACTCCACCTTCAGCTTATTTCGGTGAAGACAGCTATTCAGAAGTGACACCTGAACAAGTGCAAAATGAGATAGCTAGTTTGAAGAAAATCAGAGATTGGATTGATGCTAATTGTGAAATTCTGCGAGTAGCGGCTGTTGTTGATATGGGAGGAAAACGAAAAGATGAACTCGATGAGAGATTTGGTTCTGAATTCGTTGATAGCATTTTGCTTGCCTCTGAACCCAATCGCTTCCTTTATTCGGACGACTTCATAACAAGAATCGTTGCCCGAAATGAATTTAAGGTGAAGGGTATATGGACACAATTATTGATGATGCGATTGCTAAAACTCGAACAAATGAATAATGCCGAATATGCAAAAGCATCAGCAGCACTTGTTGAAGCTGATTACGATTACACGAGTGTGGATGAACATGTTTTGATGCTCATTGGAGAAAAAATGGGTTGGAAGCCAGAAGGAGTATTTCTTAAAGCATTAGAGATAATTAAAACTGCAGAAATTAATTCACTCCTCAGATTCGCAACAAGTTTCTTATTTGAGTTAATGCACAAAACAATTCTCACCCCAATGCTTAAGGAGGGAATGGTGATTGGGTTTCTAGAAGCGATAACCCAGAAACAAAAAGATATAGATGCTTTCCTCAAGCAATTATTCGTTCTGCTAAATCGCAGGTTTAACCTGTCACAGGCTCTACTCCAAGAACTCACAACCATTATCTTGCAGTGGAGGAATACTAAGCTGAGATAACTCATTTCTATTAACAGGATATGATATGGCTAGGCGGTGATTAAGGCTTGTTTGCGAGCCTTTTCCGCTCTCGAATAAACCTCAGTTAAAATGCCATACCAATCAATAATGGCCTCCTCTAACTGATTCCATTTAGCTCCCGGCATCTCCACCACTCAACTCGTCCAGCGTGACGGACCCGTATAGTTTGCTATACTCCCCACATGACCACCACACAGAAAATCCTCTACTGGACCCCGCGTGTCCTCAGCCTCGCATACGTGCTGCTGCTCTCCCTCTTCGCCCTCGACATCTTCTCCGCATACACGGGCATGAACGTGCTCCTGCCGCTCCTCATGCACCTGCTCCCCGCGCTGGGCCTCTTGATCGTGAGCATCGTGGCGTGGAAGTACGAATGGGTCGGTGCGGTTGTCTTTCTCGGCTTCGCCGCGCTGTACGTCTGGGACGTGGGATGGGCCAAACCTTGGAGCTGGTACGCCACCATCGCCGCTCCGTCCGCACTCGTTGGTATCCTGTACCTCTTGAGCTGGTCGCAGCGGAAGCGGTGATGCGCAGAATCATCCTTCGAGCGAATATCCGCACGTTGCGATGGAGGAATAATTCGGGATGTTGAATATTGACTAAATCATTAAATAGAATTTAATAACTCATCATGGATACTCTGGATCTGACGCAGCGCAGAGAAAGGCTCGAGGTGCATATCGGTGCCGGCATTACTTCTTTTCCTGATGCTGATGATCTGCGGCGCGATACGACATACGTGAGTATCGATAATAACAATGCACGGCTCGATGGAATCATCGCACTCATGATGAAAGACGCTGAGAGACAATACGATTGCCGTTTCATCACGCGCAGTGGGACGGATACCGGCCTCCCCGACACATGCGCGGATAATGTGCGCATCCTCAATGTGCTCAATAGTGATGATGCACGCTATGACAGAGAAGCTCAGACACTGTACGGCACCGGCTTGGCTCCATTCGAAACGAGAATCCTCACGGAAGCCAGACGGATCGTGCGACCCCATGGCGTGATCTACGTCGGGGCGAACAACACACCGTTCCAATTCACTCTCGAAGATGTTCAAGACATCGCCGCCGAACTGCGGCTCGCCGTAGAGGTTCTCTTCTATCAACCTCCCGGTTGCCTCCCTCCGAGTGCCTCGCCTGATCACTATCATGACATCGCGTATAGCCACGCATTCCAACGCCAACGACCGTTCCCATCCGATTCCTACATGGTAGCATTGAGAAAACAGCTTGCAGACACGCTACACTGTCCTCCATGCAGGACCGCTTCGACGTCGTGATCATCAACACTTGATCTCCGCAACAGGCCTCAAGAAAAATGGTAGGCCTTAATTGTTGCACTTTATCCAACTGACTAATCTTGCATTGGATTCATTCCCTGTTTACTGAGCTGAAAACAAATCCCAAACATTAGTTTAGTCTCAGCAATTGCTGGCCGATAAATTCTTTCACTATCCTTTTCGGGCATCAGCATTTTTTTATCACGTAATGACTTGATCATTCGAGTAATCTTAGCTGGTTGAGCTGATGGAAAGATGTTTTGTCGAATATCACCGGCTTTTAACTTTTGAAGACGAAATGCTAATCGCAAGATCTTATGCTCGTCAGGCGTAACATCATGATGCAACTCTGCCATCTCCAAGGCTGGGAAAATTATGTTTTCCAGCAAAAAATTTATATCCAGCAATCTATTGACGTTCTCCATTTCAATCCCAAGATTGTTTAAGAAATACAAACACCATTCCTGAATTCCTTCCCTTGTCCATGTATCCGCCCTGCCCAACATATTAAAATACTGGTTTCTATCGGCGCAAAATACAGCTGTTGGATTAAGTAAATGAACGCGAAACCCTTCTTTAAGAAGTTGGGAATACGTAACCAATCGCGCAACTCTTCCATTGCCATTTCGGTAAGGATGAATCCATGTAAACCGATGATGAGCAATGGCTGTTTTTAGCAAGCAATACTGAGGCAGGTTTTGATTTGATTCATTTATAAAATCAACCAATTCATCCATAAATGCCGGGACTAAATGCTTAGGCGGGGGTTTGAGAGTAGATTTTTGAACTTGCACCTCACTTGTTCTGTACTGACCCGGATGAGGATCTCCCTCACCACCTCTGACTAAATCTGGATTCGACAATCCATCAACAACGGTCTTATGCAGAGTATGCGTAAATGCCTTTGTTAATATTGAGTCCTGTTGAATATTGCTTTCAATTATTTCAAATGCTTGATATAGATTTTTAATTTCTCGAATACCTTCCGATTTAGGTGTCTCAAGTTCGCCACTGATTGCCTTTTCAACTGCCTCCGCTAGAGTTGTTCGATTACCTTCAATCCGAGCAGATTGAACCGACTCAATTAAATGAAACAAGGATTGTAATTCAAAAAACAAAAACGGCTTCACAGTCTTGCTGGCTAGTTTGCGATGCCTCAAGACCTCCAAACGAACAATTGCACCATTCAATTCGGAATCAAACTTTGGCTCAGCCAATTGGAGTACTTGATCGATAGATAAATTCTCCATAATCTGCAGAAACTATTTGCATATACATCTTATATTATTATCACAAATAATGCAAATTATTCGTAGAAAATAACAATAGAGCTGATATTTTCATCCCATCAGATAATCATTATTATCAATTTATATATTACTTATTTTCAAATATCAACAAAAAAAATACTGAGTAATGCAATAAGAATAAATGAATGCCCATCTGGCATGAATTTTCCCGATGCGTGTATAAATGTCTGTGCGATATGATGAATCATATGACCGACCGTTTCGACGTCGTGATCATCGGCATGGGACCCGCAGGACTGCAGTGCGCGCGGACGCTGAAGAACACTGGAAAGTCGGTGCTCATCATTGATCGCAAAAAAGTCATCGGACCCAAACCCTGCGGCGGGGGGCTCACGTATCAGGATGAGCCCTTTGGCATCCCCGATACCATCACCCGCCCCGCCTTCACGCACGTGATCCGCATCGGCACGCACGAAACCGTGGTCACCCTAAAGCACAGACTCCGTTCCGTCACGCGCCTCGATCTGGGCCAATTCCTGCTGAAAGAAATTCAGAACGTGCCGAACATCACCATCCTCACGGAGACCAGAGTCACCGACCTCAGAAAAGACAGCGTCCTCACGGACAAGGGCACATTCTTCTTCAAAAACCTCGTCGGGGCGGATGGGACGGATTCACTCGTGCGGAAATTCCTCAAGCTCCCGAAGAAGATCACCCTCGGCTTCACATTCGACGTGCCCGTGCACTCCGAACAGGTGGTGTGGTACTTCAATCCGCCGGGATTGATGACGGCCTACCTGTGGTCGTTCCCCAAGCAGGAGAACGTCACCAACGTGGGCGGGTACTACGATCCGGACGAAATCGCGTTCGAGAGGGTGCTCGAGGAATTCAAGGCATTCATGGACGCGCAGGGCTGGACATTCGACCTGTCGCAGATGAAGGGCGCACCGCTGGGCGTGCTGTACAAGGGCGTGGAATTCGGGAATATCTTCCTCGCGGGCGAGGCCGCGGGCCTGACCGAAGCCCTCACCGGCGAGGGCATCGCCTTCGCGCTCGCCTCGGGCCAGGAGGTGGCCAAGCGCATCCTCGATCCCGCGTACCCCATGCCGGAGCTCGAGCGCATCGTCGCCCTCAAGCAGCGGCGCGAAACGATGCTGTCCCACGCACGCGCCCACCCGAGTATGCAACCCACAATGTTCAAGATGGGTGCACAGATGCTGAAATCCCCCAAGTTCCAGGCATTCTTCGGGACATAACAACTCATGCACTCATCATCCGCACGTGCATCCTATCCTCCGTAGTACTCATGCAATCGCGCCAGATCCTCTTGGAGAGCCGGTGCGATTTCTGGCGGGAACGGACTCTGCAGATACGTGAGTTTGCGTAGCTCACGCAACGTCTCGCCGATGATCTCAGGCAGAGCACCGCCTCTCAATCCATAACGCTCGAAGCGGCATTGCTGTAACGCATCCAGTTCACGGGCAAGTTCCGTTCCATCCGCAGGCAATCCCTCGGGCCATTGACCGGTCACCGGTGCGTCAGAGCGTAGTGCTTCAGTGGTCGCCATAGAGAACAAGGAAAGAAATGAATGCCCTCTTGTATGCCGTGTAGAAGTGCCGGTCAACGACTGCGGATGCAAAGCAGACCTGTCCTGTTCAAATGTTCGACAACAGCGTTTGGTCATGGGACAGCCCTGCACGAAGCGAAAAAGGAAGGCCGCTTCCTTCCGTTCGTCCGTGTTACACCTTGCGAGTTCCCTCGCTCATGATCCGATGGTGTGTGCATGGTTTTGTATCTCCTCCTCCATGGATATTCCGCATGACAACACCGCGGTGATATGTATGGAAACCGGGCGGAAGGACTGACGCACCAGAAAAATGAGACCTCCGGGCAGGTGGGCCGGGAGCATTGACTTCCACAGTAATCTGTCTACCATATTCCGCTATTATGTCAATGGATCGCCCACCGGAACCCGGCACGCATGCGTCCCCCGGCCCGCACGAAGAACCGGAGGAAGCGGAGCTGCTGTCACTGAAACAGGAAGTGGAAGACATCCAGCGTGCATATGCGAGCGCCATGATGCGGAATGAAGAGGTGGAACACCTCGCAGGCCTGTCCGCCCATGCCATCGCGCAGGAATTGATCGACCGCTTCGGTCCGATGAAGGTCCTCAATGCAATCG
>Ga0172377_10007847_pt1 | contig 10956 bp, 8 predicted proteins | sample Pumphouse3metaG_FD_119749 | JGI IMG/M metagenome (GOLD analysis project Ga0172377, IMG submission 119749) | Leachate microbial communities from a municipal landfill in Southern Ontario, Canada - Pumphouse #3 metaG | ecosystem: Engineered > Solid waste > Landfill > Unclassified | place: Canada... | reverse complement strand
TATTTCTCTGGCTTTCCTGGATCATGAGAATAGTGCAGATTATATCTTCTATAAAGATCATCCCCATGACCGGCTGGAATTCTCTTATCCGGAGATCAATAGTGATGATATTGTCCTTTTCGGCAGCTATTTTGCCGTGAATCCTGTTGTCCGTCCACAGGTGGCTGGTTTTCTTGATTACGCCAGGGAGCGCGGAGCCATCATCTATTACGATGTTAATTTCCGAAGTTCACATAAAGATGACATTATGAGGATTACCCCTAATCTGTTGGAGAATCTGGATGATGCTGATATTGTCCGAGGTAGTTCTATCGATTTTGAAGTCTTGTATAAGATGCCTGATCCAGATAAGGTGTATAATGCGGAAATTAGTTTTTATTGTAAGAACTTTATTTGTACGAATGAAAGTAATCCGGTGGTTGTCAGAGCGGAAAATCATTTTAGAAAGGTTTATCCGTCAATGGCTACAAAGACGGTCAGTACGATTGGCGCCGGTGATAATTTTAATGCAGGATTCCTTTTCGGCCTGTTGAAATATGGTATTACTCGTGATGATATTCTGCATGGACTGACAGAGAAGCAATGGGATCAGATACTTCAATGTGCCCAACTGTATTCTTCGGAGAGTTGCAAGTACATTTCCAACTATATTTCGGAAAAGTTTGGTGAGAAAATGAAATCGGAACTTAAGGAGTGAACGGGGTTGGGACTGATAAAAATCTGAGTACCCTTCAGTGAAAAGTTAAAAGTAGAGTATTGGCGTTTTAAGCTACAAAATTATAACGATAGATAAACAAACTATGATTGAAGTAATAAATAAAATCTATTATGTCGGTGTAAATGATCGTAATAAGGAACGTTTTGAAGGTTTGTGGCCATTGCCCAATGGCATATCTTATAATTCCTTTCTTATTGTTGACAAGAAGGTATGTCTCGTGGATACTGTCGAGGTTGATTTCTTCGTTCAGTTTATGGAGAAACTTCATGACGTCTTAGGCGACCGTAAGATTGACTATCTTGTCATTAATCACATGGAACCGGATCATAGTGGCTCTCTTGCTCTGATCAAAAAGTATTATCCGGATATTCAGATTGTAGGCAATAAGAAAACCTTTGGTATGATGGAGGGATTCTATAATCTGAAGGGTAGTGTAGAAGTGACGACAGGCTCTGTACTTAATCTTGGAGAGCATGTCCTTCGCTTTATCCTGACACCTATGGTTCACTGGCCGGAGACCATGATGACAGTTTGTACCGATCAGAAGGGTACTACTTCTGTCTTCTCAGGAGATGCTTTCGGATCGTATGGGGCTCTCAACGGAGGTATTATCGACTCTGAGATTGATATGGATGCCTTTCACCTTGAGACTACACGCTATTACTCAAATATTGTTGGGAAGTACGGTGTACCGGTACAGTCGGCCTTGAAAAAATTGTCCACTCTGAAGATTGACTATATCTGTTCGACCCATGGCCCTGTCTGGCATGAGCAGATTGCTAGAATCATAACCCTTTATGACAGACTTTCCAGGTACGATACGGATAAGGGTATCGTTATCTGCTATGGCACTATGTATGGCAATACAGAGCGAATGGCTGAGATTATTGCCCGTTCTGCCAGTCAGAATGGGATCAAGAATATTGTGATGTACAATATCTGCAAGACGGATCATTCTTATATTCTCCGTGATGTGTTCCGCTTTAACGGACTTATTGTAGGGGCTCCTACCTATAATGCCGGGCTCTATCATGAAATGGATGTCTTACTTGCAGAACTGGCTAATAAAAACATCAAGAATCATTACTTAGGTTGGTTTGGAAGTCATTGCTGGGCTTCTAAGGCTGTAGCCAGAATCAAGGAATGGAATGACAACCGTTTGCATTTTACGCCGGTTGGTACTCCTGTAGACATGACTCAGGGACTTTCTCCTGAGACGGTGGTCCAATGTGAAGCCTTGGGCAAAGCTATGGCTGATCAACTTAATTCATTGCACTGTTAAAAATAAAAGGCCGGAATCTTTTTTAAGATCCGGCCTTTTATTTTTAATTATCTTACTTCCTTTTTCTGCACTGAGAACTGATGGTTCTATTTTTATGCAGTTTAGAGGAAAAGTTATTCCTTGTCTTTCTTAGGCTTGCGTCTTGCCCATCCTTCTTCGCTGAAGTCTGGTTCTTTGTCGGAGAACTTAAAGCCTTTAGACTGATTCATCAGGCCGCGCCAATCATCTTTCTTTTCAGAATTACTATTGGAATCCTGGTGCTTGTCTCCAGAGTACTTCTTGTTATCTCTGCTTCTGGAATAGTCTTTCTTTCGGCGGTCTCCATGATCATGTCTGCTTGGTCCATGACTGCTTCCGCTTCCATGCCCGGACTCATCTGCGGCATTACAGCGTACCTCACGACCTTTAAAGGTGGTTCCGTCAAGTGCATGCATGACCTTTCCTGCATCTCCTTGTGGTACTTCTATATAACTGAATTTACTCAACAAGTCAATATGTCCGATCTCTTGACGACCATGAACATTCTTGTTGATATATTGCATTACTTCTCCAGGATAGAATCCGTCTGCCTTTCCCAAATTGATAAAAAGACGTGTATAGCCACTTTCTGTATCATGGCTGCGACGGCCGCGAGAAGTTCTGCTACGACTCCCTTCGTTTCTTCTTTCATCTCTTGATGGTCTGGAAGAACTAGGTTTCTCTATGGCTGGAGCATTCTTGTAATAGTTGAGGAAGCGCCCAAAGGTAATGGTGACCATCTTCTTGATGATATCTTCCTTATCGACAAACTCAAATTGTCGGGTAATCTCATCCATATAAGGAGCGATAAGATCCTCGTCTACATCTGTCTTCATGATGTCATCCATTGTCTTGTAGAGTTGTTTCTGACAGATTTCTTCAGGAGCAGGAAGTGTACCGTCTACAAATTCCTTACCGATTTCCTTCTCTATCTGCCGTACTTTCCCTTTCTCACGGCTATGAATGATGGAGATAGAGGTACCCTTCTTGCCGGCACGTCCGGTACGTCCGCTTCGGTGTGTATAACTTTCGATATCATCTGGCAATCCGAAATTGATGACATGGGTGAGCTCTTCTACATCCAGGCCGCGGGCAGCGACATCCGTAGCTACAAGCAATTGTGTCGTATGCTGACGGAATTTCTGCATCGTGAGGTCTCGTTGGTCTTGTGAAAGATCACCATGCAGGGCTTCTGCATTATAACCATCATGAATTAACTTGTCGGCTATTTCCTGAGTTTCTCTTTTCGTCCGGCAAAATATGATAGCATATATATGCGGATAGAAGTCTACAATACGCTTCAAGGCCAGATATTTGTCTCTGGCGTTGACCATATAATAAATGTGGTTGACATTTTCTGCACCTTCGTTACGACTTCCTACGACGATCTCCTTGTAGTTATGGAGATAGTTCTTTGCTACCTTTTCTACATCTTTAGTCATAGTAGCAGAAAACATCCATGTGATATGGTTTTCTGGCAATTTCTCGAAGATTGCGTTGATGCTGTCAGAAAATCCCATGTTCAGCATTTCGTCTGCTTCATCCAGAATAATGGTTCTGACATGCTCCAGCTTTAGCGCACCACGGTTCATCAAATCGATCATGCGGCCTGGTGTGGCAGCTACGATAGGGACATTGTGACGCAACTCATGAATTTGGGTCATGATACTGGCACCCCCATAAACGGGAAGTACGCGTGCGTGGTCCAGATATTTTGCAAACGAATTCAAGTCATCTGCTATCTGGTTGCAAAGCTCACGTGTAGGACTAAGCACAATAGCTTGAGTACCTACTACTTCAGGGTCTAATTTCTGTAAGAGAGGGAGACCGTAAGCAGCAGTTTTTCCTGTGCCGGTCTGAGCTAATGCGATGACATCATCCTGATTTCCTAGTAAATAAGGGATAACTTCTTCCTGAACGGGCATCGGCTGTTCAAAGCCGAGGTCTTCAATGGCGTGACGAATATTTTCGTTTACGCCTAATTCTTCAAATGTTTTCAATCTAATTACCTATTATGCGAAAGGACAATCGCCCTCCCAGCCATAATTGGGCGCCCATTCCTTTCACTGTTTTTGTCTGACAAACCTTGTGTTTGTCTAAATTGGGTGCAAAGATAGTAAAAAAAAACGATACTTGCCAAGCTTTTTGCCATTTTTTTTGTATTTATGCAATAAATTTCGTATCTTTGAAAACTTTAATTGATTTAAATTAACCCTGTTTGTAGCTCCTAACGGTGTACGATTATGTTTTTAAAACAAGGAGATGTATAGATGAAAATAAGTGTATTTTGTTCCGCGGATTCTAATATAGATCCGGATTTTTTTAAACTGACCAGAGAATTTGGTCATTGGATGGGTAAAGAGAGACATACTTTAGTTTTTGGGGGATGTAATCTTGGACTTATGGAGTGTGTTGCCGATGCAGTGAAAGAAGCCGGCGGACGAACTATTGGCGTTATTCCGACACGTGTTGAGAAAAATGGTACAGTCAGTGATTCGGTGGATATAGATATTCCTTGTGAGAATCTTAGTGACAGGAAGGATCTGATGGTTGCGCAGAGTGATGTCTCTATAGTTTTACCCGGAGGAATAGGGACGTTGGATGAACTTTTTACGGTAGCAGCGGCGCATACAATCGGCTATCATCATAAAAAGGTTATTCTTTATAATATGAAAGGTTTTTGGGCACCATTGATTGCTCTCTTGGATAGCTTGCAGAACCAGGGTTTTATCCGGGGTGATTACCATGATATGATCCAACCAGCTTGTAATTTAAGAGAAGTGCAACAGTTGTTGAGTAAAATAGATGAGAGTGGAACTGACTGAGTTGACCCGTATCTATGAGTCTCCTATCGGATCATTGTGGATTACCGCTGATGAAAAAGGTCTGACGGGATTGAGCTTTTCAAGACCGGAAGACATTGGTCAGGGGTATTCCTCTTGTATGCAATCCATTCTGGATAGAACAGTTGGTGAGTTGGCCGAATATTTTGCTGACAAACGTTCTTTTTTCGATATTCCTTTGCATATCATAAAGGGTACACCTTTTCAGCGCAGGATCTGGCAGGTGTTAAGGCAGGATGTCAATTATGGAGAGACCATATCGTACGTTCAGGAGGCAATTCTGGCAGGTTACCCTCGGGCTTGCAGGGCTGCTGCAAATGCCAATCATGCTAATCCGATAGCTATTATTATTCCTTGCCATCGTGTGATTGCGGCTTCTGGAAAGATCGGGGGATATGGTGCAGGAATAGAGAAGAAACGGTTTCTGCTGGATCTGGAATCTGGATCAGAAAATAAGAATAAATAGATTTTGTGTGGCTCAGGCTGGGCAATAAAAAGAAGGTGTGTCAGAATCCAACGATTATAGTTACTTATAATCATTTTATTTTGATTGCCCAGGTTTAAAATCCCTTTCATGCAAAAATATTTCATCTAATAATTTCTTTCCGGTTGCAGTTCTGAAAATTTTTTCCCGGACAATTTTGGCATGATCAGCTGGGATGTTGTCTTCATAGATGTTGACCAGAAAATCTGCTTCGACAAGAATCTGATAATCCAACCCGTCAATGTCATGATAAGTGTGATGGTGTCCAATGAGATAACATACTCTTTTGATCTGTTCGTCGGTATATCCCCCCAAATGCTCCATCAGAATCCGGGCCTCTTCCGGTCCCTCTGTTTCCTGATATTTGCCATTACTGCTATTGTATTTTTCTTCACTGAGGTGAATACCTATATCATGCAAGACAGCAGCCGTTTCTAAAACAAAAAGTGTTTCCTGGTCAAGTCCTTCAAGTACCCCGATGGCAGAAGCGAAGTCATGAACTTTCATGAAATGCTGTATTCGCATAGGATCACCATGATCGTAAGCCGTCATGGCAACAATAAGTTTTGCGTGTTGTTCTTTCATATCCCGGATATCTTTAGACGTTTATTTTGGATTGATTTCCTGTAACAGGTTTTCTGCATGTCCCCATTGTTCCATGACATAGAGAATATAGCGGATATCTACACAAATGCAACGGGCCAGATTCTTGTCAAACCGGATGTCACTGGAAAGGCTGTCCCAGTTGCCATCAAATGCCAGGCCGATCAGTTCACCTTTACCATTGAATACAGGACTTCCTGAATTTCCACCGGTAATATCATTATTGGTCAGGAAACAGAGATGAAGGTCTTTTGTCGTTTTATCTGTATAGCGGCCGAAATCATTTCGAGCCATCAACTGCTGGAATATTGGTTCAGCCTGATAATCAGTAACACCTTTATTTCCCTTTTCCATCTTTTCTATCATACTTTTGTTAGATGTATAATAGCCGGATGGTTTTCCGCCTAGTTCAAAGCCTCCCACTTGTCCGTAGGAGAGACGCATCGTAAAGTTGGCATCAGAATAATGTGGCATATCTTGTTCCATACGGATCTTGGCAGCACAGAGATATTTCTCTTGTTCTACTATGGAGTCTTCTGTTTTTCCTAATTTTTCTTGTATGTCAGCATAGATGTCCATCACATCAATACCGTATTGGACACCCGGGTCTTTTTTATAGCTCTTGCAGTTAGAGAAGATTTTTTTGCCGCTCTTCATGATGATACTCTTGTCATAAAGGTAGTCAACATATTTCTGATAGTCGCCTCCAAACTTCTCGTCAATGGTCTTGTAGAAAACTGGCCAGTAGGATGCATCGACATGCTCTCGGTAATTCTTGAGGAGTACGGTCATTATCTCTTTGTCTGTTGGTGCATCCCATTCAGCAGAGTTGTCCTCAAACTTCTGGTATTGTTTATTACGATGATTTTTTGGCCCGTATATCGGCATGCCGTGATAGAGTTTTAAGGCCCTGGAATTAAATTCTACATTACTTCGTCTGGTAAAAGTTTCAGACCAGTTGGTAAAGGCGTATTGTAGTTTGGAAGCCTTTTCATACAGATGTCTCAATAGTTCAAAATCAACCTTATGGACGTCAGCATGAGTTGTATCTTGCCAGAGTGCAATGCGCTGTTCGTATTGTCTTTTTATGTTGATGATGCCAACAGAATCAATACATTTATTCATCCCTATAGAGTTTTTCCAATAATTGGATGAATTAGCAAATTTGCTGTCATACTTGATTCTCACAGCTTCACTGGCATGCATGTGACGAAGCATGACATCCTGCTTTACGCCTCTTACCTGAGCACGTGGCGTGTTCTCGTCATCACGCATCATCTGAATACCATAGCTTGAGAGATAACGTTCAGTGGAGCCAGGATAACCGATAGTCATTGCATAATCTCCTGGAACATAACCCTGTAGACTCACTCGGGCCCAGCGTTTGGGGTGGTAAGGTACATTGGTCTTGCTGTATTTGGCTGGTCCGTTGGTTTGTGGGTTGGCATAGATACGAAAGACAGAAACGTCGCAGGTCTGGCGAGGCCACATCCAGTTGTCTGTTTCTCCACCGAATTTGCCCATAGAACGTGGGGGAGCATAGACGAGTCGGATGTCCGGATAATCCTGATAGGTAGTAGCATACCATTTGTTTCCTTCGTAGAAAGCATCGATATTGACATGGAGAGTAGAATCCTGTTTCTGAACCTCATGGGTCATGGCGTTCTGTAGAGAATCGATCAACGCTTCCTTACGATCGGATTTGAGTTGGTTGTAACCTAATTTGTTAACCTGGTCCGTAATGTCTTTCTGACTGCGCATGAAACTTACGAACATATTCTCATTCGGAAGTTCATCTGTATGTGTTTTTGCTACAAATCCGTTTAGCATATAATCGTGCTGTACCGTGGAATGACTTCTGATCGATTCGAATCCACAATGGTGGTTCGTAAAGACCAACCCGTCAGGGGATACGACTACACCTGAACAATAACCGGAAAAGTTGACTACTGCATTTTTCAAGGCGTTTTCACCCTGGTAGAGATTGTCGTACGGGAGTGTGAAGCCTTCGCTCTGCATGGTCTGATAGACTGCTTCCGGCAGATTATATAGCGTCCACATTCCCTCATCTGCCTTCATCTGGAATGCAAAGAAGAGGAAAAGAAAGGAAAAGATCGTAAATCCTTTGAATGAATATTTTTTCATGTTTATTTCTCCGTATTATGATAGTTATATTTATTAGTGTTTGAATTTATTCATAATTCTGGCTAAAGGAAAATCTCTCTTGATAATAAGGACTGCATATAGGATGATAAGTGCGGTGTTGAAACCAAGGGCTGCGCCCATAGGCAACTTTGAGTTGGCTATAACTATGCCGATAAAGAGAATGATAGCTATAACCAGATAAAATGCAATGTCTTTCAGTGGATAGTTGATAGGATAGTATTTCCGTTCGAAAAAATAACTTAGAGCTATACTTACAGCGAAAGATGTAAATCCTGCCCAAGCACATGCCCAATAGCTGAAGTGTGGAATAAAAATGACATCAATGGCTATCAGAATGAAGGCACCGATACCAGCAAAATATGCTCCCCAGATCGTACGGTCGATTAATTTATACCAGAAGCTTAAGTTAAAATAAATACCAAACATCATTTCCGCAGCCATGACTATAGGTACGATCTTCAGGCCGTCCCAATAACTTCTGCCGACAATATAACGGAAGATGTCCATATAACCCATTACAAAGAGAAAAGCGAGTAAGGTAAAGATAATGTAAAACTTCATGGCTCTGGCATAAAGATCTTTATTGTTTTTGTCTTTTGACTGGCCAAATACAAACGGTTCATAGGCGTAGCGGAAAGCTTGTGTAATCATGAGCATGATAGTTGTGATTTTAATGCTGGCTCCATAAATGCCTAGTTGAATACGGGCATCTGCTGCACTGCCGTTATAAAAATACGGAAAGATAATCTGAGATGCACATTGGTTTAACTGTCCGGCTAGTCCCATGATCAGTAGTGGCCATGTATAGGATAGCATTTTCTTGCAGACGTTGTTGTTGAATCCGTATTTGAATCCTTTCAATTCTTTGAAAAGCATGAAGAGGGTAGCTACAGAACAGAAAAGATTAATGTAAAATACCCAGACGACATGTAGTGTAAAATGGGCATCATAAATGCCGAAAGGATTAATCTTAAAGTAAGGCAGGATAACCAGATAAAGAAGATTCAGTACGATATTAAACGTAATATTGAAAATCTTCAGAACTGCAAATTTGATTGGCCGGTGTGCATATCGCAGATAGGCGAAAGGGATAGCTGTAAAGGCGTCGATGGCTACGGTTACAGACATGACCAGAATGTATTCCGGATGATCCGGATATTTCATCATCGCAGCGATGGGCTCATTGAAAAGTGCAATCAGAATTGCAAAAAGCAGGGATGTGAATCCCACTGTACAAAGAGTTGTTCCGTAAACTTTCTTGGGGTCAACACCATTCTTGTTCATAAATCGGAAGAATGTCGTCTCCATTCCGTATGTAAGGATGATGATGAATAGGGCTACATAAGCGTAGACATTGGTGATGATCCCATATTGGCCACCTGCAGCATTGAACTTTGCTGTTTGTATAGGTACCAAAAGATAGTTGATGAAACGTGCGGCGATACTGCTTAGTCCATAGATAACTGTATCTTGAGCTAATGATTTTAGATTTGCCATATTTTGATAATGATTCTTTTTTGTTTCTTTTTCTCGTGAAAGACAATTAACCTTTTAACTGAAAAATATGTATGCGATGGCGATTGCTGCGATGACTCCTGCCAGATCGGCAAGTAGTCCGCAAGCTACTGCATGACGGGTGTACTTGATACTGACGCTGCCAAAATAGACAGCAAGAATGTAAAATGTGGTATCAGTAGATCCTTGGAATATACAACTTAACCGGCCGACAAAAGAATCTGGGCCATAATTTTTCATCGCTTCCAACATTAATCCTCGTGCACCACTTCCTGATAAAGGTTTCATGAAAGCTGTCGGTAATGCTCCTACAAAATTCGTGTTGAATCCTAATTCTTTTACACACCAGGCTATACCGTTAACCAGCATGTCCATGGCTCCTGAAGCACGGAATACGCCTACTCCGACAAGAATGGCAACTAAATAAGGGATAATTCTCACGGCGGTATGGAAACCTTCCTTGGCACCTTCGATGAAAGCATCGTAAACATTGATTTTTTTGATGAATCCCGCCAGGATAAAGAGGACGATGACTGATATCAGAATCAGATTTGAAGCCACTGATGTGACTTTTGCCATGGTGGTTTTATCCATTTGTCCGAATCCCCAGATGACGATTCCTACAAAAGCAATCAGCCCGAGGAGTGTCGCGAGTAATACGGGTTGGAATATATTAATCTTTTGCCAGATTGAAGTAATAATAATACCGGTAAGAGTTGCTATAGTCGTTGCTAAAAGAATAGGAATAAAAACGTCTGTAGGATTTGCGGCTCCATAAGAAGATCGAAAAGCCAGAATCGTCGTAGGGATGATAGTCAGTCCAGAGGTATTCAATACCAGGAACATGATCATTGGATTTGTAGCTGTATCCTTTTTCGGGTTGAGCTCTTGCATCTGTGCCATAGCTTTCAATCCGGTAGGCGTAGCAGCATTGTCCAACCCGAGCATGTTGCAGGCGATATTCATGAATATGGAGCCGATTACAGGATGGTTCTTAGGTATGTCGGGGAAAAGTTTTGAAAAGACTGGGCTAAGAAAGCGAGCTAAAACTCTGACTACTCCTGCACGCTCACCAATTTTCATAATACCCAACCATAATGCCAGAACGCCTGTCAGACCTAATGAAGTTTCGAAGGCGGTCTTGGAACAATCAAAGGTAGCATCAACAATTCTCTGGAAGATTGTCGCGTCGCCCATGAACAATTGGACTATTCCGAATAGGAAAGCGATGACAAAAAATGCAATCCAAATATAATTCAGTACCATATAGGGCACAAAATTACGAAATTTATTCTACAGTTGTACTTTTTGTATGATATTATTTATC
>Ga0172377_10007845_pt1 | contig 10957 bp, 14 predicted proteins | sample Pumphouse3metaG_FD_119749 | JGI IMG/M metagenome (GOLD analysis project Ga0172377, IMG submission 119749) | Leachate microbial communities from a municipal landfill in Southern Ontario, Canada - Pumphouse #3 metaG | ecosystem: Engineered > Solid waste > Landfill > Unclassified | place: Canada... | reverse complement strand
CTCTGTCCGCCATTTGTTTCATTAAAATTTTAATAAAAAATCGGGTCATTAGCTCAGCTGGTTAGAGCACTCGGCTCATAACCGAGTGGTCGAAGGTTCGAGTCCTTCATGACCCACCACTTACAAATTTTAAAACTTCCAAAATCATCTAAAAACCCTTATAAAATCGAAGTTTATAACGCTTTTTTGTTCTCATATGTTCTATACCATTATATATAAATCTAAGAATTAAGACGGTAAAATTGACGGTAATGAAACCAAATTTGAAAGGTGTTACCGTCATTATGGCAATAATCGTTAAACCCCTCACCGATACGGAGATTCGTAACTCTAAACCAAAAGATAAAATATACAAGCTAAGTGACGGACAAGGCTTGTATTTAATCGTACAAACAAACGGTACTAAATATTTTAGATTTGATTATAAATTTGAAAATAAAAGAAAATCTATTTCATTTGGAACATATCCTCAAACCTCATTAAAAGAAGCACGAGAAAAAAGAGAACTTGCACGAGACAATATTAGAAAAAATATTAATCCAAGTGAGTCTAAATCTTCAAACTTTGAAATCGAAACCACTTTTAAATATGTAGCCGAAAAATGGCTTGACCTCATGAAAGAGAGTTGGAGCGACTCAAATTTTAAAAAAATAAAATCTAACCTTGAAAATAACGCATTTCCATTTTTAGGGAATAAAGAAATTAAAAATATCACCCGTAAAGAGATTTTAAGCCTCTTAGAACGAATGGAAAGTAGAAATGCAACCGAATATGCAAGCAGGCTTTTAAATAACATACAACGCATTTATAAGTATGCTGTAACCAATGAATATGCACCGCACAATATTATTGCCGATATTGACAAATCAAACTCACTAAAAAAAAGAACTAAACAACATATACCAGCGGTTACAAGCGAAAAAGAAATCAAGCAGCTCTTAATTGATATAAATAATTACGAAGTAGATTTTAAAGCCGATGCCTCTACAATTTACGCTTTAAAACTTGCCCCGTATGTTGCTTTAAGACCTTACAATTTACGCTTTTTAGAGTGGTCCGAAATCGACTTTGAAAAAGAGTTGATTGACATACCAGCAGCTAAAATGAAAATGGATGTTGATTTTGTATTGCCATTATCAAAACAGGCAATTAAAATTATAAAAGAAGCCGAGCTTTTTAAATCTTCAAAATATGTCTTTCCCTCACAAATTTCAAACTCACGACCAATAAGTGAGAATACAATAAATCATGCCTTGCATAAGATGGGGTATAAAGATAGACATAGTTCACATGGTTTTAGAAGTATGTTAAGCACAATTGCTCACGAACTTAGAAGTGAACACGGACTTAATAGTGATGTGATTGAATCATGCCTAGCTCACGCAGAACCAAACAGTGTTAAAGCTGCTTATAATCGACAATCTAAAATGAAATACTTTGACGAAAAGCGACAACTAATGCAGTGGTGGGCGGATTGGTTAGATGGATTGTGATTGTAAAAATCACAATTTACTCTTCTTTCATTTTTTTAATCTCTTCTTGTATATTTTTGATTGATTCTTTATTTTCTCCAGATCTTTTTAGCAATAAGTGTGCTAAAACTTCTAATGTTTCAACATTTTTTTCGAGATTTTTAATTCTTATTTCTTCTTTATTGTTTCCCAACGGCAGTGTTTTATCATTACGAAATACATCTTCACTTGCAAAATTATATATACGAGAAAACATAGAATCACTTTTTTCATCGTCGGCATTTTCTGCTTTTTCAATAATTAGATCAAGAATTTGATTGAAAAATTTTTTTTCTTCATTTCTTACGACAAGAGTACCTTCACTCGTTTTAGCAAATATTTTAGTTTGCGTTTTAAATTTAAACAATTTAATGAAAATTTCCAATGCTTCCATATCAAATTTTAAAAGTCGATTAATTAAATCTGAACTATTTGTAAATCCTATTTTTCTAAATTCTTCCAAATTATCTTTAATTTTCTGATCGACACTAAAAGCAACTTTAATTTTAAGTTTGGGATTTTCAATTTCTTCACTCATTAATAACTCCTTAATTTGCGTAATATTACCATAAAAAATATAAATATTACATAATTATATTTTGTAATACGATTTAAGTAAACATAAAGGTATTACATTGTATTATTTTGTATAACTAAATAAAGTTTGTTCTTTAAATTATCACAAAGGTTCGTGTTTACCGATGTTGGTCACAAGCACGTGAGGCGAGACATTGCCGAAAGGAAAAAATGTATGAGGCGGGATGGAGTGCCAAGAAAAGAAAAGCTCCTTAATAATTTAGTTTGAGTTAGCTCTTAATAGAGAGCTAATCAAAATTAAAAGGATAAAGACATGGAAAAAAAGAGTTTTACTATACATCAAGTGGATGTTGATTTGATCAATAACATTAAAAAAGAGGCGATAAATCGAGGTATAACAGTGCGTGAACTTGTTGTAGAATCATTGCAACATCTATTAAAAAAAGAAGGAAATAAAAATGAGTATAAACGAAGAAAAACTATTGAAAATTAAAAATTATTTTAGGAGCTAAAAATGAGTGTAAATAACAATAAAGAAGAACGACTGTTGCGATTAAAGAGTGTGAAAGAGTATATACCTCTAGCAACCCCAACAATTTACGCAAAAATGAAAGAAGGTAAATTCCCAAAACAGCATAATATCGGCGGTACGGCCTTCTGGAAATTATCAGAAATTCAAGATTATATTCAAAAGGGAAACGATTGGAGACAGAATTAACCCTCTCTTTTATGACTTTGGCGAGTGTAAAAAAGAGAGGATATGAGATAAGTTTTTCTTAAAACTTGCATAATTTTACCGTAAAAATGCAAGAAAAAGGATTAAATATATAAATAATTAGAAAAATTATGAAAGGTATTTAATGAGTGCAACAAAAAAGAATTTTTGGCTCAAATTAAAAAATGACTTTTTTGATAGGGATGAAATAAAGATAATTGAATCACATCCAAATGGGAAAGATTACATCATTTTTTACATGAAATTATTACTTAAAAGTGTTGAATCTGATGGCAAATTATTTTTTAGAGACACAATACCTTACTCTCCTCACATGTTATCAACAATAACTAACATAAATATAGACACTGTTAAAGTAGCGGTTGAATTGTTTATTAGTTTAGGACTGATGGAAAAGTGGGATGACGGTACACTTTTTATGATAGAAACCCAAAATATGGTCGGTTCTGAATCAAAATGGGCAAACTACAAAAGAAAAGAAAGAGTAAATAAAAAGCAAATTGGACAATGTCCAAAAGAGTCCAAAAAAAGTCAAATAGAGTTAGATACAGAGTTAGAGCAAGAAACAGCAGCAGAAAAATTTGAAAAGTTAAATGAGATGCTATTAAAAAAACAAATCTCAAAAGACAAACAAAATGACCGCTTAATGCAACTTGAGGCTCAAAAAAAAGAAGAGATTGAAATTTAAAAAAAGGTGCTGCAACTACCCAACGCTTTACAGTCTTAAACAAAGAGACAAGCGACAGCGCGTCAGTAGCCAGCTAGTTTAAACAAAATGATAATTGACTACCCGTGAGGGATATGTCGGCAAAAGCCCAAAGAGGGTAAAAAAAAAAGAAATAAAAAAAAGAAATAAAAAAAAGGAAAACAAAATGGATAAACTATTTAAGTATGGGTTTGAGATTAAACCAAAAAAAATGAAAATATGGCATGTGGTGACAGCCACAAATGACGACAAGTCAATCAAAGACCTTGAGCTACAAATAACATATAACCCCGATGACAATGAGCCGCACGACACTAAGCTAACCGTGCAAGATAATGAGCAGTCAGTTAATTTTGCCTTGCAGCAACTACAAAACGCGATAAAATCGTGGCAAGACGGGCAAATTATGACATTTTTTGACAATCAAAACAATATCGACAAATATGAGCACATATCGCGAAAAGGGGTGACAAATGGAAACTAAAAAAGAGATTGTCCGTGCAAAACGGACCAACCCACGGCTAGAAACGAGACACCTCGATCAAATCCGCCCAATCGACCGCTTCTTTTTTGCACTTGCTCGCTTAGTGGGGTTTAATAACATGTTAATTGAGGCAATTAATCGCGGCCGTATGGGAGTTATATTACTTTCAATTTTTGTGAGTTGGATAATCGGCAACTACACATCACACCTTGTGTTTACGGTACTTTTGTTGTTTTTTGCCTTGCTTTTACGTACTGCTTATCATTTCGAGTTTTGCGATTATGACAATCTTTATCAACAATATAAAGCGAGACAAAAAAAGGCCGATAATACAAATCAATGGAGTTTGAAGGGGCTTAAAAAAAGAAGCAAGTGGTACCTTGTAACTTTTATTATGCTTTTTGTTATAAGCTTAATACAAAGCCCTTATATCGGGGTTGAGCTTACAAGTAAGGCTATATTTGCAATCGCATTTGGTTGTTTAATTGCGAGTCTAGTGTGTTTATTGCTGGTAGAGTACACATTCGGCGGTTTACACCGCAACAGAAAGCTACATTATGTCTTAATAGTCACATTGATTATTTACGCATTTGGTCGTTACGTTTTCGATTTCATCGGATAGGAGCAACAAATGAAAAAGAAAATATTACTCTTATTCTTTTGTTTCACTTCGATATTGTTTGCCAATATCTACGACACAAAAACAATTATAGAGGATTTTAAAGCTGGGAATGTGGATAAGTACAGTGTGGATAATATACCCCTCATTGATAAACAGCAAGCTAAAATCAAGTATCTGTTAGCCATGGGACCTGGTAGTTATATTGTTCAAGTCCAAAGCCCTTCTGCTGGTGCTGGTAATGCACTAGAGGTATTTAAATGCCCTAAAGGAACTGAACTTTACTCAACCACTGTGTACAGCGTAGATTTTAAAAATCTTTCAATGCAGTGTATGGTCGCCAGAAAAAATCAATTGGAAAAACCAATTGCCCTTTTTAATTGGCATCTAAGCGATTATGGCGACGAGGTTGAATTTTCTGCGGCGGTGCCTAACTTCAAAAAATGGGAAGAATATTTCAGCAAGGATTTAGCAGCTGCTGCAGCTGCTAACGAAGAGCTTTTAAACTCCTCAAAAGCCCAATTCGCAGGCTTAATCCGTGCAAAAAATGAAGCAAAAGAAGCGAATGAAGCCGCAGGTGCAAACATCGGAATCCCAAAGATAATTTTAGGCACTCTTTTGGGTGATACGGGGCTAATTGATGTTCAAAGTTCAATTAATCATTCGGCAATTGTTCTAAACGAGGGCAATACAGTTGCAGGTGGTAATTTCCTCAAAACTAAAACAGCAATGACCGTTAATTCGAGTGACGCGACATTCGGTGAGGTGTGGCGAGTTGACCCCGATACGGTAGGTGGAGTCGTGCCGTGGATGCAAAATGTTTGGAATAAAGTTAGTGTGGGTGATAAGCCCGTGGTTGCACTCAAAGTGCAGCAGACCGCATACCAATACGCTGATAAATCGAGTGATGTGATCACCTCAAGGTTGGTAAACCTACTTGAATTCTACCCAAAATTTTCACAACTTAATCAAGATCTATATATGCTTCTACTGGGCATATTTGGCATCGCTGGTATTTCGATGATATCAGCAGCGCGAGCATCACAATTTTTTGAGCATGACGAGCAAGGCAAAAATAAAATAATTATGTGGGGCGGTGGAGTTGTATTAACTGCAATCGCATTTTTCCCAACCGATACCCAACTTGTGAGTATTGATGGAAAAGAATTTCAAGCGTCGCAAAATAACTTCACTAAATTTGAAGTTATGGGATATTTTACGGCGGTGGATTTTGCAAATGGAATTGCAAATATCGTTATCGACAATGAAATGAACTCGATTGCAAGGCGAGCGGGAGCAATTAACACTAATACAATCATTGACGTTGCAGCTTCTCAACAGCTCAACATCAAAGAGCGCAGTGCCGTTGCTACTGCTTTAACCTATTGCGCTAATACTTATCACATACCTTATACACAACAATACAATGGTGGGGGTAACTTCACTTTTCCAAAAAGCGAGCAGTATGTATATGCGCAGTATATCAAAAAAGGGTTAAATCCAAATATTTACTCCTCTATAAACAATAATGGGTTGATGATCATGGATAACCCCGAAGGATACCCTAAAATAAGTTTAAGTGCTTGCCAAAAAATAGAGCAAAGGCTTGATTATCTTGAGGCAATGAGTGCTAAAAATGAAGCAACTCTAGCGGCTGCAACTATAGGGGTTGACGAGCATAAAATAAAAATGATAGAAGCGCTGTATAGCACTCAATACGCAATGCTTGCTGAGTGGCAATATATGAGTATCATCGCATTACCAACGATTGTGTACAAAGCCGAACATATGGGGCAACTCTTCGACAAGAAACAAGACAGTGCAAGTCAAAACCTCGATGATAATGGCGGTGGCTTTATAAAACAAATCACAAAATCAATACCATATTACTTAATGCCAGGGGTTAGCAGTATTCAATCCTTAATTCAAACTCAAACCACTAATGCAGGCGGTGTTTTTGGTGGCATAGGCAGATTTTTCGGCGGACTAGTTGGTGGACTAACAGGGTTTCATTTTGCGGTCGAAGTCTCAAAAAACCTAGTCGCAACGCTCCCAATAGTAGGGATTATAATGTTTGCACTATTGATTAATGTAAAAATTATTGTAAAGATTTTTACATATCATCTTATGGCTCCCTTTGTCATGTTATTAGCTTTTTCAAAACAAAACATTCAAATAGTTTTAAACTATGTCGCACGAGTTCTTACTATCATGGCTGAAATTCCTATCTTTGTTTTGAGTATTTTTGCAGCGATGGCGGCAAGGGATATATTAATGGCAATCGGAACCCCTCTAAGTAGCACTATAGTAAAAATAATGAGTGAGATTACAGAGTCGCAAGATGATTCTATTGAGAATAATCTAATGGATTATTTATTACAAGGTAGCCTCGAGATTCTATTACAAATATTTGCCTTTGTAATTATCTATAAAATCTTATCGACATATCACACTCAAATATTTGAGGCGATGGAAGTAAAAACGGCTTCTGCATTTGACAGCGTGGTGACTGATACAGTAAACAGTGCTCAACAATACGGGCAACGATTATAACCAAAAGGAAAACAAAATGAAATCAAACAAAACAATGATGAGAGAAGCCCAAGTAAATATTAATTTACTTGAGGCAAACGGAATCGATGTAAAAATTGTTAAGCTTTTGCAAAAAGTGCTAAATTCCTTTTTAGATCTTCTTTTAAAAACAGAGCTTTCAAAAACCATTAAAAGTGAAGTGAGATTATATTTGCTCGCTTTCCATTCGGAAATCTTAAAACTTAAGCAAGGAGCAAAAAAATGACCGAAGAAGATGTTAAAAAAATAGAGAAAGCTGCGCGTGAGTCGGTAAAGTTTTCAGAGAGTATGAAAACACTGGATTTCGAGATTCAGCAATTTAATCAATTTGTGCATCGCGTAAAAACTATAAGAACCAAAGGGATATTTTTAGGTATCTTTTTCGGCATGTTGACGGGTTGTTTTATTACTGTTTTTGCCACAAAAGGAATTATGGGGCTTTACCTCAATTCAAAAACAGAGACTTTTCAAAAAGCATTTTATGAGGCCTTACCCTTTAAATATCTGATAGATGAAAAATCGGGTGTAATTCAGTTGTGGGCCCCTAAAAATGAAAGCAGTATTTTCACAACAACCGACGGCTTAAATGTTATCGAAATAAAAATAAAAAAATAAAAAGGAAAAAATTATGAAATTAAATATCTTAGTAATCAATTTAAAAGGTGGTGCTGCAAAGAGCACCAATTCAAGCATTTTGGCAAGCTACTTGCCTAACGCAAAACTGTTGGAAGTCGACAAAATAAATGAAAGCGATAAAGCAATCAAATCAAAAGATTATGAGTCCACTCAAATTGACTTCATCCATGAAAACGATGAGAACTTTTATTTGTTCGAAAACGAGCTTTTGAGAGATGGAATTAAGGTTATCGATGTTGGAGCCGTGAAGTTAGAGATATTCCACAAGACAATGACCGCAGCAAGTCTATATAACACTATTGATTTAATAATTATCCCCTCAATGGACGGTAGCGATGATTATAGTGTATGCGTGAACTATTTATCTACAATCCAAAGTGAGATAGACCTAAATAAAGTTTTATTTTCATTCAACCGATACAACCCCAACGAGTACCCAAAAGTTGAAGACCAATTTAACAGTTTTTTCGAGAAAAAAGATGCAATTAAAAAAGCCTTTAAAATTGACCTTGAAAAAAATTATTATGTCATTAAAGATGCTCGAAGTATTAAAGAGGCTAGAAAAATGGGAGTTACGGTTAAGTCACTTATCGATGAAAATATTGAGGAACTAACCGCAAAACAAAGAGCATGTGCAGATGATGTTGAAAGAATGGAACTGACAAAAAGAAGAGGTTTAGTTTTAAACGCTCAAAACTTATACAAAGACTACATCGCCCCTGCAATTTTAAAAATTAAAGAAAAGATTGAGGGGTAAAAGATGGCACAAGCAACGATAATGACCGAAGAGCAAATGAATATCATTTCATCTGACATTGCTGCACTGATTCAGCGATTAGAACAACTCAATAAAAACAGTGAAGCTTTAAATTTAGAGGATATTGTAAAAAAAGAAATCCGACAAGCAATTAAAGACCAAGCAGTTTATGAGCACCTACAACGCGCTGACCTTGAGCTTGAGGACAATTTACAAGAGTTATTAAAGGTTAAAAATATGTTTTACACGATGCGAAAATCGGATATTGTTTCAAACATTCTAGTGATAGTCGCAACCATAGCGGTGACTGTTCCTGTAACAATCCTTGCTCTTAAATATCTCGCATAAGGAGTCGATTATGAGCTATATTCAAAAAATCCTGCAAAAAGATGAAGAGATAATTTTAAAAGGGCAAATACACTGGCTTGTGTTTGTGCCTTTTTTAGTAAGCAGCATATTTTTATCCGCTGCTGTATGGCTAAAAACTCAACTAATAGATGACTTTATTATTATTGATATTTCAATCCTACTTTTAGTGGCAATAACTGTGTATCAGTTGCTTAAATCATTGATAAAAAAGTACGCAACGGAATTAATCATTACCGATAAAAGAGTGGTCGCTAAATTCGGACTTATTAGACGAAACACAATTGAAATACCGCACTCAAAAGTGGAAAGTATAATCATCGAACAAGGGATTATCGATAGGATATTCAACTGTGGTACGCTAGTAATTCAAGGTATGGGCAACTCAAAAACTCCAATTCCTTTAATTTCTAAACCGTTGGATTTTAGAAACAAAGTCATGGAAATTCAAAACTAAGGTTTTAAAATGACAATTGAAGAGTTCAAGAAAAAACATAAAATTAAAAGTAAGAGAGAATCAAATCTTTTGAAATTTAAAGATGAGATTTTAAAGTTACACGATGAAAATGTAACACTGGTTAATATTCAATTGTTTTTAAAAGAAAATGGAATTACAACAAGCTTTCAAAATATTTCTAAATTTATTCAAAGTCTGAAATCTGAACCTATAGAAAAAAATGAAGAGCTTGTTAAAAAAACAATTGATGTAAAAGAGCCAATTAAAAAAGAGTCATTAAAACAAGATGCTCCTAAAAAAAGTATTTTGGACGGGTGGGAAATTCCAAAATCAACTCTTAAAGATGACTCGATTAAAAATGCAAAAGAGGCTCATCCTGATTGCGATTTGTGATAAAAAATAAAAAAAGAAAGCGCTCCAACCTCATAGGTGGGTTCGGTGCCTCTCTAGTTAGAGTTGAAATTCTTTTGAATTTCAACTTGAAAATCAGTTGAACACTGTTGAAACTGTTTGAAAATCAGTTGAACACTGTTGAAATAGCTTAACAAAGGGGTTTTTATCCGACTTGTTCCAAGTCTCCTTATGACCCCTTTGTGTTCCAATAAAAAAGGATTTTTACATGTTAGCACAACCAAAACTAACAAGTTCAAACGCTGCTAGAAACTATTTTGAGCAAGACACCTATTATATAAATAATGAGTTCGAACAAGGAAGTTTTTACGGAAAGTTAAAAGATGAACTCGGATTAAAAGAGTTTAATTTGCAAGATTTTGACAAGTTGCTCATGGCTCAAAATCCACAAACGGGTGAAGAACTTTTGAAGCTCACAAAAAAAGATTTTGACCAAAACGGTGAGCGAAAAAGAGCGGCTTGCGATTTAACTTTTGCTGCGGATAAAGATATTTCAATTTTGTATGAAATATCAAACGATGAAACAAAAGCACAAATAAGAGCAGCATTTAATAAGTCAATTGATAAAGCTTTAGATTTCGCCGAAGCGAATTACTCAAACCATAAAAGCCGTGATAATATGAAAGGTGTTAAAGCTGAATCAAAAATGATATTTGCACGGTTTGACCATAGTGAGAGTCGAAACGATGATATGCACTTACATGTTCATGCGTTAGCTTTGAACATGATAAAAGATAAAGACGGCAACTGGCGTTCCATGGAGTTTAATCAGATTATGCACAATCACCAACTTATTGGCCAAGTGCAAAGAAATGAATTTGCCATTGAGTTACAAAAAATGGGAATTGAGCTTGAAATTTCAAGCGTAAAAAATGGAACTTTTAAAACTAAAAATGTCGATAAAGAAATTAGAGATATGTTTTCTTCTCGTTCTAAAGATATTAAAGATGAAATGGAAAAGAGTGGGCAACACTCTTATAATGCCACGCATGTGGCACAAAGAGCCACAAGGAAATGGAAAGACAAAGAAAAAGACCGTGAGGAAATTCAAGCAGATAATATCGCAAGGCTTGAAAGTGTGGGAGCGGATATTTCAAAAATGCAAAAATTGTCGGACATAGAAATCCGACAATTAGACGCAAAAAATATAGTCGAACTCGCGTTCG
>Ga0172377_10007844_pt1 | contig 10958 bp, 9 predicted proteins | sample Pumphouse3metaG_FD_119749 | JGI IMG/M metagenome (GOLD analysis project Ga0172377, IMG submission 119749) | Leachate microbial communities from a municipal landfill in Southern Ontario, Canada - Pumphouse #3 metaG | ecosystem: Engineered > Solid waste > Landfill > Unclassified | place: Canada... | reverse complement strand
CGAAATGAATATAAAAGTTATGATAGTTGATGACAGTTCAACAATGAGAAGAATCATTTCAAGTGTTGTAAAACAAATTGGAATTGACGAAGATTATATTGGATTAGCAGTTGACGGTATGGACGCGTTAGGGCAATTAAAATCTACAACATATGATTTAGTTTTAACCGATTGGAATATGCCAAAAATGAACGGCTTACAATTGGTAAAAAACCTAAGAACTCTTCCAAAATATGCGAACACTCCTATTTTAATGATTACAACAGAAGGTGGAAAATCTGAAGTTGTAACTGCGTTAAAAAGTGGCGTAAATAACTATATAGTTAAACCTTTTAGTGCAGAAACTCTAAAAGCAAAACTTGAACCTTTAATTAAAGATCTCGGTAAGAAGTAAAAAAGTTAACTCTTTTTTACTTCTATTTTTTTATTTCTTGTTGGCTTGTAGATACTCTTCTAGTATCTTTTCATTGACAATACCCACATATTTTTCAAACAAAAATCCCTCTTTTGAAAACAAAAAAGATTCTGGTATTTTCTTTACATCATTAAACATCTTAGCTGCCACAAAATTTTCCTCACCTAAGGTAATGGGAAATTTAATATTGTGTTTTTTAGCAAAGGCTAAAATCTCCTCTTTACTTTTATCTTTTTCATACAAAACACCCACGATTTGAAAAATATCGCCGTGCTCTTCATAGAGTTTATTAAACGTAGGAATCTCTTCAATACAAGGTGGACACCATGTTGCAAAAAAGTTAATCAGTGTAATTTTTCCATTCAACTCTTTGGATACTAAAATATTATTTGAAAAACTTAATTCCATAGAACTGTCTTCTAATGTGGTTAAAGTAATACTTTTTTGCTCAGCAACAACCTCTTTTTTTTGTTCAATAACCTGTGCTTTTTTGGTTTGACTCTCTCCACACGCAGAGAAAAATAACAAAGAACTCAACGCTAAAAATAATACTTTTTTCATAGTTGCCCTTATTTGTAAATTTCAGCTTCAACTAAAGCATTTAAAGCTTTAAAACTTAAATCATCTAGCTTTTTACCGTTTACAAAAAAAGTAGGTGTTCCTGTAACTCCCAACTCTTTTGCATCTTGCATATCGATTTCCATCATTTCTACAAATTTTGGGTCATTCATATCTTCTCTTAACTTCGTAATATCCAAACCTTCAATTTGAACAATATAATTCCACAATAAATGTGGTTTTGGATTTCCATGTTCTCCCCAAATATTTTGAGAAGCAAACACCATATTTAAAGTCTCTTCATACTTACCTTGTTTTCTTGCTGCTTCTAAGATTTTAACGACCATTGACGCATTTTTATGATTGGGCATATATCGCACAACCAGTTGAATCTCTTTATTATAATCGTGTAACACTTTTTTAACTGCCGGATGAAAAGCCGCACACGAACCGCATTCTGGGTCTAAAAACTCAACGACAATAACATTTTTTTCATTTTGACCAAATTTCATAGAATGTTCACGCACATAAGGAGCCGCATTAAGGTTAACACTGCTTATTTTTTCTTCTAGTTTTTTTGATTCTACAGTTTTATAGGCATAGGTTGCTGCAATAAATATAACAATGGCACTGACCAATGCAAAAACGACGACACTTTTATTTTTCATTTTCAATATTTCCTTTTTTTCTTAAAATTAATACCATTAAAATAGCCAAATAGGCTGTAAACGACAACAAGGGAATGGTAATAAAACCAAACCAATTCAAATAATCAACCGAACAAGGCACACCTTGCACACAAGGAGAAAGCGATTCTGGTATGATTTTAAACATGAGTAAATTATGATACACCGCAATAGCCAATCCAATAAGCACTAAAGGCAGTGCATATTGATACACTTTATCATCGGGATAGAGTAAATTCACAAGAAAAATTACTGCCAAAGGATACATAAAAATTCGTTGATACCAACAAAGGCTGCAAGGAATAAAATGCATGACCTCACTAAAAAAAAGACTTCCCAGTGTCGCTATTAGCGCTATGAGAAAAGCCCACGTTACAGTTTTTGTTTGATTCACAATGATCCCTTCATAAAATTTTGGTATTATAACCATATTATTGTGTAGTTTTTGTGAATCATTTTATTTTTCTAAGAATTTAAAATAATTGTAAATTTTGCACCCAAATAGCTTTTACCCTTGTATTCGTATTTGCTGTTTTCCACTTCAATGTTGCCGTTCATATGACGTGTTAATATCTCTTTGACCATATAAAGCCCCACTCCCGTTCCTTGGCTTTTATGTTTGGTTGTAAAATAAGGTTCAAAAACTCGATGAATATTCTCTTTTTGAATCCCCCCTGCATTGTCTTTTATTTCAATAATTATTTTTTCTTTATCTTCATAAGCATCAATAAAAAGTAATTTCTCTTCAGAATTTTCTAAAGCATCTTTGGCATTGTTTAAAATATTAATAAACACTTGAATTAACTCATTTTCAAAGGTTTCAATAACGATTTCTTCAATATTCTTAATAATTTTTATATCATTATTTCTGTGTTTAAAGCTTAAAAGTTTAAAAATCTTTTCAAACACATTGTTGAGTTTGACTTGTGATTTTGCTTTATCGGGTTTAAAAAAATCTCGAAAATCGTCAATGGTACTGGAAAGATATTGCGCGCTTTTCATAATATCATCAAGGGCTTTGAGTTCACTCTCTTGCGTTGAGATATTAACCATCTTTTGGACTTTAACGCCACTTGCTAAAGAGGTTATCATACTTAAAGGTTGTCGCCATTGATGGGCAATATTACTTATCATTTCCCCCATAGAAGCCATCTTTGATTGTTGGTATAAAATTTTGTCTTTCTCTTTATTTTGCTCAATCTGTTTTAAAATCATGGTGTTGTATTGTAAAAAATAGTTTTTTAACAGTTGAGAAATATACAAACTAATCATGATTAAAATTATCGTAAATACCACACTTAACACAAAAATATTTTTCACGTGCTCTTTATTTTTAAGCGATAATTCTTGCTCTTTTTCACCAATTGTTTCATTCAGTTGCTTGTCATAAAAACCAGCAGCCAATGCCCACTCCCACTCTTGAAAACCCTTAATGTAAGTTGTTTTAACTTCAGGAAGTCCTGTTTGGGGCATAATGGTTCCTATATATGTAACAAAACCATCGCCATCTTTAGCAGTTTTTATAATTTCTTGCGTAATTTTAACACCGTTATTATCGGTTAAATTCAATCGATTTTGCCCGATATACTCTTTTTTAATATGCGATAAATACGTGCCATCGTATTTGACTATAAACAAATAGTTGTTTTTATTATTAAAGGTATCATTGATATATTTATTCAAAATTGCTTCTTGAAGCTTTTTCGTAAAATCATCCGTGTACTCCCCTGCTCCAATAACAAAATTTAACGGTTTAAAGGTTTTATAAAAACTCACTTTTCTATAAATATTCTTTTTATCGGTGGGTTTATACCAATAATATTCATCAAATCGTTCGGTGTTCTCTTTGATGGTTTGCGAAATTGTTTTAACAAATTCATAGCCAAAAGGGTCTTTAAAGTTTAAAAAGTTTTTCCCCTCAAATTCAGGATTGATGGGTTGTAAAATCTTAATTCCATCAATATTATCAATAAAGTAATATCCTCTATTGTCATTAAATCGGATATTTCGTAGGGCATTTTTTATAATTGAAATAACCCGTTCATCGCCTTCGTGCTTATGTTGTTCATAAATATTTTCAACAATAGCATATGCTTCATAGACTCTTTGTTTGATATCATTTCTTAAATTCTCTTCAATACTGTTTTTTTGAATAATAAGATCGTTGTAGGCTAAATTCACCTCATTTTGCACCAACAGTTTTTGAGTCTCTTCAAAATTTGTTTTGACTTTTTGAATCTCTTTTTTAAAATGTATTTCATTTTGCCAATAAATAATCAAGTTGATTAATACTGCTAAAATGGATACAAAAATTAGGGGTGAATACTTAATAAAATTCAGAAGCTTTTTTTCATTATTTCTAAACAACGTTTTCCTTTAAATCACTCAAATATGAAACAATCAATTGTAACAAAAAGTATCTTTATTTTATCTCGTTTTAATTTCTTTAGAAAATAAAAAAAAATCATAAAAATTATTGATTTCTTTAGAAAATTTTTATTAAAATTCCTCAAAAAGATGTTACTATTCGTTTTTAATATTCTACAAAGGAAAAGTTATTGCGGTACATTATTCTTGGGCTTATACTAGCAGGGTTATTTCAAGTTTTTTTTTGGATAACAAGAGATCACAGAGTCACAATTCATGAAGACTCCTCCGATACAATTCAGTCACTTTCTTATGCTCCTTACACAGGATACGACAAAAAAGTTTTAGCACCCAAACAAATAGAGAATGATCTTGAAATTTTATCTACGTTAACCAATAAACTAAGAACGTACTCAACATACGATGCGTCTGTTCTTTTAGCCGTTGCTTCAAAAACACAAATGAAAGTCGATTTAGGACTTTGGCTCAGTGGCGATTATGACGCCAATAAACGTGAAATAGAAAAGGCACTGGAACTCTTACATTTGTATGGAGATACCATTGATTGTGTTATTGTAGGAAATGAAACCTTACTTCGAGATGACATCAATGAAGTCGAACTCATGGCGTATCTTCAACTTATCAAAGAACAAACTAAAAAGCCCGTAACCACGGCGGAAGTTTGGCATACTTGGGAAAAATATCCCCAATTAGCCAACAGTGTTGACTTTGTTACCGTTCACTTTTTACCCTATTGGGAAAAAATTCCTATTGAGAACTTCAATGATTATATTCTTAACCGTTATAACTCATTGCTTTCGATTTTCCCCAATAAAAAGATAAAAATTGGGGAAACGGGTTGGCCAAGTCATGGATACAATAACAACAATGCCATCCCTGGAATCAAAAATCAAGCCATTGCTATTCGTGGGTTTATTAACTTAGCCAATGAACTGAATATTGAATACAATATTATTGAAGCCTTTGATCAACCGTGGAAAGGGTACGATGAGGGAAATGTAGGACAATATTGGGGCGTGTTTAACTCAAATCGAGAACTCAAATTTAATTTAAGTGGCGATATTGAGATTAATCAACACTGGTTATACCAAATGATTGCTGCCATTTTAATTGGAGCTTTCCTTACTCTTTATGGTTTACGAAATCAACGACTTAATATTCTTCATGCCTCTGCATATGCCATTGCTGCACAAGGAATGGCGTTTGGTATTGTTATGGCAATTACCTATCCGTTTATCAACTATATGAACTTTGGAATGTGGATAATGTGGGGGATGGGGACATTTTTGATGATTCCATTGATTATTACGACATTAGCCAAAGCCAACGAACTCTTTAAATGCTCTATTGGAATTGCCCCAGAACGTTTAGTTCCGCTTGATTTAAAATCAGACAATATTCCTTTTGTTTCTATTCATGTACCAGCCTATAAAGAACAACCAGAAGTTTTAAAAGCAACACTACTAGCCCTTTCAAAACTTCAATACCCTAACTTTGAAGTATTAGTAGTCATTAATAATACTCCCGAAGAGTATTATTGGAAACCCATTCAAGAGTTATGTGAAGCATTAGGTGAACGATTTATTTTCTTAAATATAACCTGTACAGGATTTAAAGCCGGAGCTTTAAATGCAGCACTCGAACACACCAATAAAGAAGCTGAAATAATTGCCGTTATTGATGCCGATTATGTGGTTGAATCTCCTTGGTTAATTGATTTAGTACCACTTTTTGATGACCCTAAAGTGGCTATCATTCAAGCGCCACAAGACCACAGAGATGGCAATGAATCCATCGTAAAAGCTGCAATGAATGCCGAATATGCAGGTTTCTTCGATATTGGAATGATTGACAGAAATGAAGAAAATGCAATCGTTGTTCATGGAACGATGGTATTAGTACGTCTGAGTGCCATGATGGAAGTGGGTGGGTGGGGTACGGATACCATCGTTGAAGACAGTGAGTTAGGATTACGATTGTTTGAAGCAGGATATATTGCCCACTATACCAATAGACGATACGGTTATGGACTGTTACCCGATACCATTGAAGCGTTTAAAACGCAACGACACCGATGGGCGTATGGAGCCATACAAATTCTTAAAAAACATTGGAAAGAGTTTAAGCCCTCGTCAAAAACGTTAACCCCACGACAAAAAAATAAATTTATTGCAGGTTGGTTCTTTTGGTTAAGTGATGCTATGGGTCCAGTAATGGCAGTTATGAATATTATTTGGGTACCGGTTATTATTTTTGTAGGAGTAACTATTCCCACCATTCCATTAACTATTCCTATTATTACAGCATTTTTAGTCAATATTTTACACACATTTATTTTATACCGAATGAAAGTAAAAGCGAGCATTAAAAATACCATTTTAAGTTCAATTGCATCCATGAGTTTACAACTGATTATTTTCAAAGCCGTTTATGATGGTTTTGTGAAAGATGGTTTACCGTTTAAACGAACGCAAAAGGGTGGAAAAGCGAAGAAAACAAAAGACAATCCTATTAAATATGAAACCATTTTAGGAATCGCTTTATTGATCTCTTTTATCACCTTAATATTGACCAATTACACAGGAATAACAGAAATTTATGTTTTTGCTATTACTTTATTTATTCAAAGTATTCCGTATCTCTCAGCGATTGTTATGCGATATTTGGAACTTTATTCTATCAAAAAAGCCAATGCCACCGCAACTAATTAATTTTAGTTGCGTAAAGAATTTGCGGTTAAAAAAACATACTCTTTCCCCGTTAGTGTCACTTTAAACTTTTTTTGTTGCAAATACTTCTTGCAAAAATAAACATCTTTAAATAACAGCGTCATTTCACTGAAAGAATAATTGGGCATTTTTGCTCCATAAATCATCTCATTATCGCACCATCGGCAATTGGGAAAACCTAAAATAAGCGAACCTTTTTTATCCAAATAATTTTGTATGAGATTCATAAACGTTAATTTAAAATCCAAATTAGAACTTTGTAAGGTTCCAATGGAAATAATCAAATCAAATGTCCCTAAGTTAAGTTCTTCTAACGTATTGATATCGTGTGCATAAAATTTAAAATTTTCTTTGTCTTTAAATCGCTCTTGGGCTTTTTCAATGGCACTTTGGCAATAATCAATGCCAACAAACTCAATCGTGTCAATCGTATTAAAAACTTCTTCAATCACGGCAAACTCATCGCCACTATTAATTCCTAAATTTAAGATTCGAGTTTTTTTTTCTGCTCTTGCTAATTTTAAGGCATGAATATAAGGAACAACAAACGTAGGTTCTGCATTTTTATTAATGGTTGCAAACAAAGAATCTTTGCCGTATTTTTCACTGCTGTTTTCTAAACTGGCATGAAAACTGTTGGTCGTATTTAATTTTTTAAAACCAATTCTAACTTTGTGATTCTCTAAAATCAAAGGTGTTGTCATGGTACAAAGAAGTATTTCAGCTAAATTAGTCACTGCTTTATAGCCTTTAAAAGGAATATAAAAAGAAATTTCTTCTTTCATATCGGGATTTATAATATCAAAATAAACGATTTCATTAAAATCAATCAACGCAATCTCTTCTTTTAATATCTCATAAATTTCATAAACTGTTTCGTGGGTAAATATTTTCATAAATGCAAGTATAGTCAAGTTATGATTAATCTGTAAATAAGCCATTTTTTTTATTATTTTGTAACAATACTTTAATAATAATAAAGATAATATATTAACTATTATAATTTAGGAGATACATGATATTCCGAAGTGAAAAGCAACTGATTAAAATTATCAAATTTACGCCTTCCGTTTTTATTATTCTCATCTCTTTATTACTCATTGCTATTTTATTTTTTGAAAACAAAAAAACATTTGAAAAAGAGAAACGTGCTATTGAGCAAGAGTTTATTCAAAAAAACAAACAACTCATCAAAGAAGAAGTGGATTCGGTTTATAACTACATTATAAATGAACAAAAAAACACACACAAAGAGTTAGAAAATTCTCTAAAGGAAGCACTAAACAATGCCCATTCCATTGCATATTCTTTGTATATTAATAATCTTGATAAACCTAAAAAAGAGGTTGAAGTACTCATTACTGATGCCTTACGTCATATTACATTTAATAAAGGTCGAGGCTATTTTTTTATCTATGAAAAAAGTGGAAGAAATGTTATGTTGCCCTATTCTCCACACTTAGAAGGAAAAGATTTTATCAATCATCAAGATGCTAAGGGAACGTATATTATTCAAGAAGTCATTGAACTCTTAAAACACACCGATGAAACTTTTTATGAATGGTATTGGTTTAAACCCAATGACACCGTCCAACAACGTAAAAAAGTCGGGTATTACAGAAATTTTGAACCGCTTGATTGGTTTATTGGCACGGGTGAATACATTGAAGACTTTGAAAAAGAGGTACAACAAAGAATTTTAAGCAATATTAACCAAATTCGTTATGGCGAAAATGGCTATATTTTTGTTATTGACTATGACTCCATATATCTTAGTCATATTCGACAAAAATATATCGGACAAAATGCTGTTGCCAATAACGATACCGTTGATATCAAAAAAGTCATTGATGATTTAATCACACTGGCGAAAAGAGGGGAAGGATATTACAGCTATATTCAAAATAAAAAACCCGATAATAATCTGCCTGTTAAGAAAATCAGTTATGTCAAAGGATTAGAAAATTGGTCGTGGATGATAGGTTCTGGATTTTACGTTGACGATGTCAATAATGATGTCGAAAAACGTAAATCGCAACTCAATGAAGATTTTAAAAATTATATGAGCAACACCATTCAAATTGCTCTTTTTTTAACCTTTATTTTGCTGTTGTTCTCTGTGTATTTTTCTGATTTACTGCAAAAAAAGTTTCTCAAATATAAGACTGAAATCAATCAACACATACAAAATAATGAAAAACAACAAACCCTGTTATCGCAACAATCTAAAATGGCTGCCATGGGTGAAATGATTGGTAATATTGCCCACCAATGGCGACAACCTCTTTCAACCATTACCACCTCGGCAACCGGAATGCAAATCCAAAAAGAGTTGAATATTTTAGAAGATAATGATTTGATTAAAGGCTTAGACACCATTAATAAATCCGCTCAATATCTTTCACACACCATTGATGATTTTAGAAACTTTTTTACCCATAATAAACAAAAAAGCTATTTTAATATCAAAAAAAGTATCCAACAAGCGATTTCATTAGTTTCCGTTCAATTTTACAAAAAAAATATTGAGATTATTGAAAATATCGATGAAATTGAAGTGAACAGTTATGAAAATGAACTCATTCAAGTTATTATTAATTTATTGAATAATGCCCGAGATGAGCTGATTAAAAAAGAAGAAAATGAACGAAAACTCATCTTTATTACCGCTAAAAAAGAGAATGAGTCTTTAATCATTACCGTTAAAGACAATGCCAGTGGAATTCCCTTTTCCATTATCAAGAAAATTTTTGATCCCTATTTTTCAACCAAAGATATAACCACGGGCACAGGAATTGGTTTGTATATGTCCAAAGAGATTATTTGCAAAAATATGGGTGGAACGATTGAAGCTAAAAACGAGAAGTATATCTATGATAAAAAAGAACACCTTGGTGCCGTTTTTACCATTACGCTTCCTTTAAATAAAGAAGCGTAATTTTAATCTTCTAAAGTATCCTCTGCGGTTACCACTTTTTTGTGTCCATTTGTGGCAATAATTTCCATGTACAAGGTTTTACAATTCTCAACCGAAGCTTCATCAATGCATTTGGTAATATCTAAAAAATCAATTGTGTAAGGCTCTTGTGCATCTTTAGCAAATTTACACTCAAACTTCCAAAAATCTACACCCTCGGGTAATGGTTTTCGTTTTTCTCGTTTAATATATTTTCGTATTTCATATTTGATTGAGTCAAGTTGCCGTTCGGGTGCTTTGTTCTCAACGTTTAAATTAAAAGTTTTTTTCATATTTGTCCTTACTAACTATTATTTTCGTAATATACAACATTTTTTAGCTTAAGCAACTTAAATTGGCAACGTTAAGCCTACTGTAGCTAAAAATTGGCTTGATTAATTATTTTCTATAATGTTAATTTAACTTTAAGAAATGTACAATATTAAAAATACTAAGGAGTTGTGTATGGAAGTTCAAAATAGAAATGCAATGGCACTTAATGCCTTTAAACAAAATGAAACACAAACCAATGACAAAAGCGTAAAAAACAAAGAGAAATCACTCGAACAAACCATTAAAGATTCAGCCTATGAAGTGGCTTTGTCGATGAATGCACAAATTGTTCTGTTTGCTTTAAATGCTTCAGATATGACCAAAGGAAATGCCATAGGTCAAGGTGCGTTATCGGGGAGTCAAGAGGTGTTGGATTTTTTAAGTGGCAAAGAAAGCGAAGGGGGAATGAGCTTAAGCAATATTGGCTATGAGGGAAAACCCATTACCGATTTAACACCCAATGAAGCCAGTGCGCTTTTAAGCGATGAAGGTTTTTTTGGGATTACACAAACTTCGGACAGAGTTGCCAATTTTGTTTTTAGTTTTTCAGGAGATGACCTTGAACTTTTACAAAAAGGTCGAGAGGGAGTGGTTCAAGGATTTGAAGAAGCCCTTAAAATGTTTGGAGGAGAACTTCCTGAGATTTCTTATAAAACGCAAGAGCGAACGTTGGCTTTAATTGATGAAAAAATCAATTCATTAAAAAATCCCCAGTAACGCTTCTATGGGTAAAAGGGTTTCCCCTTTTTCCCATACCCTTTTTATAATTTAGCACTTACGTCCTCTTTACCAATAAACTCTTTTTCATTGGCATTGGCAACCACACTTTTAGCCATCACTTGTGTACTCATTGCAATATCTTTTGTTTGATTCGCAATGCTGGCATTTTGTTG
>Ga0172377_10007842_pt1 | contig 10960 bp, 12 predicted proteins | sample Pumphouse3metaG_FD_119749 | JGI IMG/M metagenome (GOLD analysis project Ga0172377, IMG submission 119749) | Leachate microbial communities from a municipal landfill in Southern Ontario, Canada - Pumphouse #3 metaG | ecosystem: Engineered > Solid waste > Landfill > Unclassified | place: Canada... | reverse complement strand
TCATCAATAGATAATCCGTATTTTTGATAAATTTCCGGCGATAACAATTCAGGCTCAATAGTTTCTAAACTTATATCGCCTTTTAATTGAAATCTTTTTCTTCTCCAAAGGCCAGGTATAAAAGTTTTATCTTCAACAATTAAATCTTGTATTTTAACTATGTCTTCTCCTTCAACTGGATCAAAAAATTTATTATATTTATCTATTTCAGCTTCAGTTATTTTATGGAAATTACTTTTGAGTAATACCATATTAATCATAATAGTTTCAATTTGCGTAGGTAATTTTGTTTTTGATTCTTCATGCAAAGTATTTAACCAGCTATCATAATCTCCCATATATTTAATAAACATTTCCATCTCTGATTCTTTTAAACCATATAACAAAAGATTTTTTTTAAAACTCTCTTCTTTTCCTAATTTAAAAGGATTAATAACATTTATTTCTCCATATACTAAAACAAGTATTTGGACAACAGAAAATTCGAAGATATGTATTTTATCAATTTCTTTATCTTCAATATAATTTAAATAATTAATAATTCCATTATGAATTGCATTGTTTATAAATACTTTCATAGTAATTACCATCCTACTATTAATATATCACAAAAATAAATAACATACTATATTATTTTAAATTGATTACATCACTTTTACTTTCTATAATACCATTATAAAACTGAGGTATTTTTCCTTGAATAACTTTAGAAGCTACTAACATATCAAAATTATATTCAATTTGTTCTGAACTAGCTGGATATAATAAGCTTTCTTTAATATAGATAGTAATATATAGATTCACTAATAAACTATTAATACCATAACTAGTTACCTTTGTATAAAGATCCCCTCTTACATTTTCAAGTAAATTTACTTTAACAAATATTTTAGGGCCTAAATTCATTAATAAGATATTATCAGACCAAGAATAATAAGGCACTTTTAATATTAAATTATCATTAAATACTATGGCAGGTGAATATAGTTTCCCGTTTTTTAAATCTATTACATCTTTTTCAATTTGTTCTTTAATATTTAATATTACCTCATAAGCTTTATCTAATTTAAAATCAATATGAGTAATAACATCTTCTTTATCTTTATTTATAACAATTAATTCTTCCATTGAAACTGTTACTAAGTTTTCTTTAGTTAAATGTTTTATTACAATATTATTTGTTATTTCTTTTAATTCTTTTTTAGCACTTTTTTCAATTGTATTATTAAATCTAGTAAAAAATATCATGAGAAAAATGATGGTATTAATTACAATAGCTATTATTATTATAAAGATAATCCTCTTTTTTTTTATATTAATTCTCTTTTTATATTTTACTCTCTTCATATTTAAGTATATGATAAAAAAAGAGCTATATTAAAATAGTTCTAAATTTAAATAATCATTTAATAAAAATACTATTAAAGCAATAATTATAATAATAAAGATAAATACTAATAATTTTATTAATATCGAATTTGATTTTATATCCTTTTGAATTTCTTTAAAATCTTCATAATCTTTATCTTGGATTTTCATATTGCCAGTAAAAAAAGTGTTTTCCGTAGTAAATGAGTCTATTTGTTTCGTTTGATTTAAATCAAGTAAATCAGCGGCTTCATTTTTAGCTTTTTCTTGATTTTCGATTTCTATCTGCGTAATAGTATTAATTAAAGACATTAATTCTTTTTCATCATCAAATTTCTTAATATCTGATTTCGGGTTAATATTTAAATTCTCTAATATATCATTATTAGTATTATTAATTTTTTTTAATCTGTCTTGTAAATAATTAACTGATTGTTCTGATTTGGCTTTAGCAATTATTTCGTTTATATCATATTCTTTAGTGTCAAATAGGTCATCTTCTTCTTTAACTTCTTCAGTCTCATAATCTAAAGCAATCGATTTTCTTCTAGGCATATTATCTCGATATTTTTTATCAAGCATTTCCCTAATTTTATCAATATCAATATTTTTACTATCGGTTTTTAAAACTGATATATTAGAGTTTAAATCTATCTTACTATAATTTTCAATTTCATTATTTTGATATAAATTAGCTTTTAATTCCGTTCTTTTTTTATAATCGGGAGTATCAAATTCATACTTATCCATTCGCGAATTCATAAAATCACCACTCTGACTTTATAATATCATAAAATGTAAACAAATGGAATATATCTTGATTTCTTTACACAAAAGTCGCTATAATATTTATGGAGGATTTATGAAGAAAGTTGAAATAATAAAAGACTCTTGCATATCTTGTGGATTATGCATCCAAATGAATAACGAAGTGTTTAATTATGATGATAATGGTAAAAGTGATGTAGTTAAACAAACAGTTAATGATGATGTTATTAATATTGCAAGTATGTGTCCAACTGGAGCAATCATTATAACTGAATAATAAAAAAGGATTTTTTAATCCTTTTTAATTTTCTTCTAAATAATTAGCACTTTTATGAGGTTCTTCTAATAACAAATTAGGGTAATTTTGTTGCCTTAAGGCTTCATAAAGCATTATAGCAACACAATTCGATAAATTTAAAGCCCTAACTTTATCAGTAGTAGGAATTCTCATGCATTTATCTAGAAAAGATCTTAATATTTTTTTAGGGATACCAGTTGTTTCTTTTCCAAAGATAAAATAAATATTATCTTCTTTATCACTATAATCAAAACTAGTATGTGGTTTTTTTCCATATCTAGTTAAAAAATAATACTTACCTTTATTTTGTTTAAAAAAGTCATCAATATTTTCATAGATATTATAAGAACAATCTTTAATATAATTGACCCCACTTCTTTTAATGCTTTTTTCATCTAAACTAAACCCTAATGGTTTAATTAAATGAAGTTTCGTGTTAGTAGCAACACAGGTTCTCATTATATTTCCGGTATTCCCTGGAATAAGTGGTTCATGAAGGACTATGTTTATCATATTTCGCTAATTATTTCATATTTTTCTAATAATTGGGTAAATCTACCGACATCAATTTGCGAATTTTTACTATCTATTATATCTATTACTTTATTATCTTTAAAATAAATTATAGCAGGTACATTGCTAATCTTAATATCTTTTAATCCTAAAATTTTATTTAATTTATCAATATAATTTTCATTTTCCATTAAATCATTAATATTTAAATAAACCATATTATCAATTAAATCATTATCTCTTAATACTTTTTTTAATTTTACTTCCAAATCTCTAATATTTGAATCACCTGTATAACTAATATATAAAAACGTATCACTACTAAATTCAAGCATGGCATTTTGGATTTCGTTATATTGAATATTAGCAACATGTTTAGAAATATAACTATTATTTATTTGGTTTTCTAAATAATGACGATAAAGATTACTAGCTGCAACTGTGATTAAAATAATTCCCAATAATAATAAAAATAATTGGATATATTTTTTTTGATATTCTTTTTTATTCATTATTTTTTCACTCTTCCTTTACTATTAAAAGTATATCATATTATAAAATAAAAATGAAGAAATTATTCTTCATTAATATCCCATTTTCTTATATTTATCATGTAATTCTTTAAATCGAGCAAAGTGGACTATTTCTCTTTGTCTTAAAAATAATAATGGATTAATTAAATCAGGGTCTTCGGTCATATCAATTAAATTCTCATAAGTTGACCTTGCTTTTTCTTCGGCCGCCATATCTTCTGCTAAGTCCGTAATGGGATCTCCCATTGACTGTAAAGATCCTGCAGTAAAGGGATTCCCAAAACTGTCACTGGGATATATTGCTTTACCATGTTCAACGTAATTTGCAGTTAAACCATGTTGTTTTAATTCATCTAAAGAAGCATCTTTTAATAATTGAGAAACCATGGTACATACCATTTCACAATGACCCATTTCTTCTGTGGCTATATCATTTAATAAGGCAGCCCCTTCTGGGGTAGGCATAGTAAATTTATGGCAAAAATATCTTAAAAAGGCTCCTAATTCACCGTTTGGACCTCCAAACTGAGTTATAATTAATTTAGCCATTGCTATATCTTTTTTCTTTATATCAACTGGGTATGGTAGTTTTTTATCATATTTATACATCTTTTACCTCCCATGGCCATGGCTTTTTATACCAAGTAAAATTTTGACCCATATCATGACATAACTCTAATACATCATAATTTTCTGAATATGTTTTAGTTAAATTTTCTAATTCAGATATATAGTTTTTAAATAAGTGAAAAGTTTCTTGATCTTCTGGATGGATATCTAAATATAGATTTAAATCATTAACCGCTAAACATAATGACTGAATTTTTAATAATAAAGAACCTTTTTGACTATCAGATTTTAGTTCTCTAGGTTTATAATTTTTATAAGGGCTATATAAATCATAAAATAAATTGCCTATAGTTAATCCTTCAATTGGGGTTAAAATTCCATTATCCTTCTTCAAATTAAAGTAATCTTTTAATAAAAATTCATCTACATACTCTTTGTACATTTTATCTCCTCCATTTTATAATATGTAAAACGCCCTTTTTGATAAGGGCGTTTTCATTACATCTATTATTTATCATTTTTTTATTTTACTTATCAAAGTATAAATGATATTATAATATCGGTGATAGAAAATGCTATTATTGTTGACTTGTCTTAAAATTTTTTTTGCTAGAATGATAGATGTTTGTCTAGGTACATTAAGAACAGTAAATATTGTTAAAGGTCATAAATTTACTGCTACAATAATTGCCTTTGTTGAAGTTACAATTTGGTTTTTAGTTGCTAAAGAAGCTATAAATTCTACTTTTGATTCTTGGTTTATACCAATATCATATGCTGGCGGATATGCAACAGGTACTTATATTGGCATCATTTTAAGTAAAAAATTAATCGGAGGACATTTAACGCTTAATATAATATCTTCAAAAATAAATCAGGACAGCATTGATTTAATAAAAAATCAGGGATTTGGAGTTTCAATAATAAATACCCATGATGATAAGTCAATGTTATTAATCGAAATAGACAAAAAGCATTTAAAAGAATTACAGAAATTAATTAAATCAATTGATAGTTCAGCTTTTATTATAGCTAATGAAACTACATATGTTCATAATGGATTTATTAAATAATAAGGTTATAAATATTCCTTATTATTTTTTTTAATTAAATAAGTCTTTCTTGCTATATCAAATGGTATTACGGAAAATGCTATCATAATAATTAAAATAAATTCTTTAATAGTTAGCCCATAAGTTCTAAAAATATTACCCCCATAATAAATTAAATATATTTGAATAAGTGTTACTAATAAAAAGATAATTAAAAAAACTTTATTTTGAGTTATATTATAAAATAAATTTCGAGCTTTAGTTCGGGCATTAAAAGCATTAAAGATTCCTATAAATATAAAGAGAGCAAAAAAAGCCGTCATAAAATAATAATTATTGACATCATAACGTATTAGATCTTTAAAAATAGGTAATTTTAAGAATAGTATACAAAGAAAAGAGGAATAAAATCCGGTAATAATTATTTCTCCATACATATAATTATTTATTATTGGAACATTTTTATCTTTAGGTTTTTCTTTCATAAATTCTATATTTGAACCTTCATATGCAAATGCAAGTCCAGCTAGAGTGTCCATTATCATATTTATCCATAACATTTGCATAACCGTTACGGGAGTACTAATTCCTATAAAAGGACCAATTATAGATAAAGTCATAGCACAAATATTTACTGTTAATTGAAATATAATAAATTTTCTAATATTTTTAAAAATGGTTCGTCCAAAAAGGACGGCATTACTTATCGATTTTATATTATCATCTAAAATAACTATGTCGCTCGCTTCTTTAGCTACTTCTGTTCCGCTTCCCATTGAAAAGCCAACATCGGCTTTTTTTAATGCTGGTGCATCATTAACGCCATCTCCAGTCATACCAACTACTAAATTTAATTCTTGAGCTATTTTAACTAACCTACTTTTATCAATTGGTTTAGCTCTTGCTATTATTTTTAATTTAGGTAATATTTCTTTTATCTCATCATTACTTAAATTATTAAATTCATTACTAGTAAGAGCTATTTCATTATTATTCAAAATTTTCAATGATTTACCTACTACTAATGCAGTATCAAGAGCATCGCCAGTTATTAATATTACTTTTATACCAGCATCTTGAATTAACTTTACTCCTTCGTAAGCATCATTTCTTATTTCATCTTGAATTATTACTATACCAATATAAGTTAATTCATGGCTAATATGTTTATCATTATAAGCTAGCATTATAATTCGCATACCTTTTTGAGTATATTTACTAATCATTTTTTCTATATTTTGAGGATTAGTTAATAATTCTTTTTTATTATTTTTATCTAAATAATACTTACATTTGGGTAATATTACTTCGCTTGCACCTTTAATATAAAAGTTTTCTTTAGTTGTAGCACTAGAATATTTTAAATTACTATCAAAAGGCTCTCTAATAATTATTTCTTCTTTTTCATAAGTAGTAATAAATTTTTTTAAAGCTTGATCGGTAGTGTTGCCACCTAATATTTTATTATCAACTATTTCACTTGAGTTATTTATGTTAATAGACTTAGCTATGATATTTAAATATTTAGGGTATTTCATTAATTCAATTTCATTATTAAAAATTCTTCCATAATAATCACATACTCCTAATACGGAAAGTTCTCCTTTTGTTAATGTTCCTGTTTTATCAGTTAGAAGTAAATTTAATGAACCAGCAGTTTCTATTCCAACTAATTTTCTAACTAAAACATTATCTTTTAATAATTTTTTCATATTGGTTGAAAGTACTAATGCAACCATCATTGGCAGGCCCTCAGGAACAGATACAATAATTATAGTAACTGCTAATGTTAAACCATGAATAACATAATCAATAATTAATGTTGGATTATTTAAAATAGATAAAATAGCTTCCATTTCAAAGTCGTTACTAATAACAATTACTGATAAAAGGTAAGAAAAAAATACTAAGATAGCTGCTATATATCCCATTTTACTAATTACTTTTGCAAGATGTTTTAATCTTAATTTAAGAGGACTTTCAGGATTTTGTTCTCCTAGCTCTTGTGCTACATTTCCATATAAAGTATTATTCCCAACATGAGTTATTTTCATAATGCATTCTTTTGAATAGACAACACTACCTTTATATAATTTATTTTTTTCAGTTACCTGATTATTTACAGCTTTTTTTGAAACTTCATAACTTTCTCCAGTTAAGGAAGATTCATCAACTGTTACTTCTCCTTTAACAATAATTCCATCAGCTGATACTGCTTCTCCAGCAGATAACATAACAATATCACCTACTACTAAATCACCTACTAAGATATTAGTTATTTTATTATTTCTTCTCACTCGAGTAAAAATTTCACTATTTTTTTCTAGTAATTTATTAAATGCCTTACCACTGCCATATTCACTTATTGAAGAAATAAATGAAGCTAAAAATATAGCTATAAAAATGCCAAGTGTTTCAAACCAATCAAATTCCCTGAATAAAAAAACAACTTTAACTGCTAAAGCTATTAATAAAATTTTTATAATCGGATCCCCAAAAGATTCTATTAATAATTTAAAGAAATGATTTTCATTTTTAGCTTCTATGTTATTACTACCGTATTTTTCTCTTGCTTCTATTACTTCTGCATCAGTTAAACCATTAAATTCCATAACTAGTCCTCCGTTAAAATTATATGGGACAAGTTATTAAAAAATTACTAATACTAATTACTATAAAATTAATGTAAAGCAGTCGATACTTTACATTAATAGATTGTAAAATATACACAACTGTTTTATAATGGAAATGTAAAGAGAGGTGTATACACGATGTTAAAAAAAGCGAAAATACTTTTATTAACAATATCTTTAACTACTTGTTTAGGACTTATGAGTAGCACTTATTCTAGATATGTGGCAAGTGCTCAAAGTGATATAGAAGCCCAATTTTCAAAATGGCAGATACTAGTTGATAGCATTGATGTTACTAGCAATAGTCAATCTAGCATCAATATATCTCCAATAATTGAAGAAAATGAATTTATCGCTTCTAACACTATCGCCCCATCTTCAACTGGTTATTTCGATATAATAATCGATCCTACTAATGTAGATGTTTCATTTAATTATAATATAGCTTTAAATGTTCTAAATGAAAATATACCTGATTTATTAATAAGTAAATATGCGATATTACCTGATAATTATATTGAAGGGGATTCACTAGTATTTACCCCAATTGTCGATAGTAATATAAGTAATTCATTACTATTTAACAAAAATGAAGCCGGATATACTTTTGATCCATTTACAATAAGAATATATTTTGAATGGTTTGAAGGCACTAATGAAATAATGAATGATGAAGATGATGCCAATATAGGAACATTAGCAGTTAATGAAAACACAGTTCTTGAAATGAATGCTGATATAACATTTGAACAAATAATAGAATAAATATAAATGCACTATTAACAAAAACCTCTTTCCAAAATAGTTTAGAAACATAGTGCAAAAAAAGACAGCAAATGCTGTTTTTTTATTATTTATTAATAAATGTTTTAATTGTTATATTTAAAGATTTTTTTTAATTTGTCTTTCTTATAATCTGCTTTTATTTATTTCAATAACCGGAATAACATTGCATGTACTTTCTTTTAAATTTCCGTATACTTTAGAATAAGTATCATCTAATTTTACTAACGCAAAACCTGATAATTCACCATAACTACTTTGCGTCCAATAACAATTATTAGAAGATAAGAAATTATATTTATCATTCATAAATCTAAAGAATCCATTTTTGTTTATTGTATCAGTTATAATAGTATTTAGACGATTATTATAATTAATATTACCTAATACTCTATCTGAATATGAATCAATAATTATTTGTGAATTTTTAATATCATTAGAGATTACTTTTACTATATCTTCAACTAATAAATATCTAGTAGGAACATTCCATGAACTTACCAAAGTATTAAATGTATTGATATAATTATTATAATTTGCTTGTTCATAAGTTTTAAGTGGATTAGGTAATAAAGTTACTTTAGTATCACCTATTGTATTATTTACATCTATAATATAAGATTTAATACATGTGTCACTAATAACGTGACATTCATTATTATTAATCACATCTATTAATATTTCATTGCCTAAATTATATTTAATATCACTTGATGTATCGATATCTAAATATTGTTGCGCAGATAAGCTAATTTCCACTTGGACTGATGGTAATATTTGATAACTTTCATCTTGTTGTTTTTTTAACAATTCACTTTCTTGAAATTCATGGGCTTTATTACCCCATATACTATCCAGTTCATCATTTCCAGAATCAAGAGGCCAAGAAACTGCTATTTCAAACACTTCTTCAGTTCCTTTTGATAAAATATAATTTTTACTTAAGTTTATATTAATACTAAAAGGATATCCATGAGAAATTATATCTTCAATATTTTCTGAAGTTAATCCATGTACATCACTTTGAAAAAAATCATTTGGACCTCCTAATATTCTTGCAGATAAAACTTCATAACTGACTTCTGCATCTGAATCTCCTAAATTTCTTAAAGTAATCAATTCCGTAACCGGTTCCATCCCTGGGTATATTTCTGAAAGGGACATAACAACACTATTTTTTACAGGGTCACCATTTTTAGTAAGTTCAATGTTCCAAGCTTTTACATTTACTTCTGTAGATACACCTGCTATTCCACTATACGCAAACCATGCTAATGTGGCTGATATGAATGAAATCGCCATAAATAATAATGATACAATATTTAGTTTAGCGTATGTTTTGTGGCGCGCTTCCATCATATACCACATCCCTTCGTTTAATGTTTTTTAGTTAGTTGTTCTCGTTAAGCTTTTTACTTCTTTTTTTATCTTCAATGTTAAACATAGTAATCGCAATCTCATATCCGATAATTCCTACTAGCGGAACTATAATACATAAATAAAATCCAATATCTGTTGCAATTATTTTATACAGAAATGATAATGAATTTATTTTGTATGTTACAACACCTAATAATTGACTTTCATAGATCGTAGGATCTTCAATTATATTACCTAAACCTTTAGCTCTAAATAAATATTCGCCTCTACTGTTAGTTTCTACACTAATTACTTGATGAGTTACTATTTTACCTTTAATATCTCCCGAACTTCCAAAGTAACTTATATCATCCCCAGGCTTAATCGTCGAAGGTTCAACTTCTTTTGATAACAATACATCTCCTATTTTATATTTAGGCTCCATACTAGCAGTTACAACAGTAAATATTCGATAATTAAAGAATGACATTTTATTCTCACTAAAACGTTGTAAATATACCGTAATTATAAACGATAAAATAAATACGATAAATATAAAATATATTATATTTATTAATACTTTTAGTCCTTTAATATTAATTAATTCTTTTAATTTTTTCATATTGTTTCCTTTTCTTATAAATAATTTCGAACTTTTTCTAAATATTCATCGATAGCACTTTTAAATTTATTTTTAATTTCCGAGCCATCTATTTCAGTTTTATTTTTTTCTTTTTTTAGTTCATCAGTTATTATTTTTAATATTTCTTGTTCCGATATTATAGTACCATTATTTAATAACATTGAAATAACTCTTTTAATTTGCTGATGCATTAGAATTACAGCGTATTCAGATATTCTCTTTTTCTGTTCTCTTTTTGAAGAGGATATAGAATCTAATACAAAATACTCCATTAAAAATGCATCGTTTAAGATTGATTTTAATATGCCATCCCCAGTTGAGTCGAGCCCTTCTTTTTTATTTTCACTATTTGAATCTTCATAAGATTGCAAAAAATCCCATAACTTAACAGCTGCTTGAAAATTAGGATTTTTTAGAATTACATTCGTTCTTTTTATTGG
>Ga0172377_10007840_pt1 | contig 10962 bp, 1 predicted proteins | sample Pumphouse3metaG_FD_119749 | JGI IMG/M metagenome (GOLD analysis project Ga0172377, IMG submission 119749) | Leachate microbial communities from a municipal landfill in Southern Ontario, Canada - Pumphouse #3 metaG | ecosystem: Engineered > Solid waste > Landfill > Unclassified | place: Canada... | reverse complement strand
TATAAAAATGATGGTTTGAACTGGTTACCAAGTGCTGAATATGACCAAACTTATAGTATCAGTCAACAAGTAGCAACTCCAGTGCTCAACCTTCCTGGCGGAGTATATACCTATGCCCCAGTAACGGTTAATATTACTTGTGCAACTGCGGGTGCTGCAATTTCTTATTCTTATGATGGAGTGAATTGGCTACCCTATACCATTCCACTGCTAGTAAATGAAACAAAAATGATTTATGCCAAGGCTGAGAAATTAGATTGGCTGACATCAAATGTTAACCCTGCCTATTACATCATTTCCATACCTATAGTAGCGACGCCTGTATTTGCAGACCAAGCCGGTGTATATTCTCTCCCTGGTACCTATAATAACGCGGTGGATGTGAAAATAACCACTTCCACACCAGGTGCTCAGATATATTATACACTTAATGGTAATGATCCCACTGAAGCGGATTCACACTATTTAGCACCCTTTACGATAAGCGCAACTACTATTGTTAAAGCCAGAGCATATAGCGCACCCATGATTGCATCTGGTATCTTAACTGGAGAATATCGGATAGAACCCTTAACTGTGCTAAGTCCGATTGTGATACCAGAAGACGATAGTAACCCTTTCTACGAGTCTTTCTATGTGTATATGTTCCCTCGCACTACAGATTCGGTAATTAGATATACCACCAACGGAGCAGAGCCTACAGGGACTGATGCGGAATACACAACCCCCGTCTTGATAAATGCTACTACCGTTATCAAAGCTAAGGCATTTAAGAGCGGTTTCGAGAGTGTTACTGTAACCAGAAATTATGTCATTACTGGCAAAGTAAACATTGCCAATGTTAGCCTCACTCCTGCGGCAGGTACCTATTCTACATTGCAAACCATTTCTTCTGTAGGGGCACTTAATCCTGTTGGTGCCGTATTGCGCTACACAACTAACGGAACAGATCCAATCGCAACTTCACCGCTATTTGGTAGCCTTAATCCGCCCCTTGGCTCTAGCCTGAATCTGAAAGTTAGAGGATTCAAGACGGATTGGTTGCCAAGTGATGTGCTAAGCGCAAGCTATACCTTCACCGGTCAGGTTGTTTTGGCAGCAAACTTGTTTAGCCTAGATCCCGCTCCTATATATACTCAGTCTCAGACGATCACTCTGAATACTGTTACTACGCCTATAGGGGCAACTTTGCGCTGGACATCTGATGGCAGTGAACCAAGCCAACTATCTCCAGCCTATATTTCAGGGCAGCAAATACAGATACCAAGCACAACAACGATAAAAGTGAAAGGCTTCCTTAACGGTTGGGCTGATAGTATTGTAAAAACAGCTACCTATACTATAACAGGTAAGGTACTGCTTGGCACGATGCTTCCTGATGCCGGGACATTTCAAAATGCCCAAGCCATCAGCTTAGGCGCAACAGTTCCTGCTGATGCCTCAGTTTATTATACTACTAATGGGACAGACCCAACAACCGCCTCCGCATTATACAACAACGCAGCCTTCAATATTGATGCAAATGATGTGATTAATGGGTCGGCTGATGTAATAGTTAAGGTAAAAGGATTCAAGACAAACTGGGATGCTTCTGCTGTTTTAAGCAGAACCTATACCTTCCAGGCTGCCACTCCTATGTTTAATGTTGCTTCAGGTTTATATCCTGATGCCCAGAACCTGGTACTCACCACATCTACAGTTGGTGGAGTAATACATTACACCACCGATGGTAGCGTACCAACCCTGGTCTCTCCTACTTACGTTAATCCCTTGTTGATAAGCAGCAGTGTTACCGTAAAAGCAAGAGCTTTCAATGGCGATTACCTGCCTTCAACTATTGCTTCTGCGACCTATGTGATAGGAACGAACCAACTGGTGGCATTGCCTACTTTCACACCAGCTGCAGGTACATATGCCACAGCACAAACTATCCAGATTAACTGTGCTACACCTGGCGCGACAATATATTACCGAACGGATGGTCTTGATCCAACTAATTTCGATACACCCTTTGTTGCAGGTATTGTAGCTCCCTTAAATAGCACTGTTACAATTAAGGCAAGAGCTTACAAGGACGGCTTTATTGCCAGCCAAGTAGCCACTGCCACTTTTGTAATTACAAACAAGGTAGCACCTGTTGTATTCAATCCTGCTGGCGGAACTTACACGACTGCTCAGCAGGTAATTTTGACGACTGCCAATGCTGGTGCCTATATTCAATATAGCATCGATGGCGGTGCTGTCACTCTATCCACTAACCCTATAACAGTTCCCGTAAATAGCACAATGACTATTGCGGCTCAAGCGCTAAAAGATGGATGGGATCCAAGTGATATTGAAACTGCTGCATTCACAATAACCAATGCTACCACTTTCAACCAGCCGATGCTTGTCCCAGCTCCGGGCACATTCAATAATGCTCAGAGTGTTACGATTGCCAGCCCCATACCCCCAACCGCGCAAGTTTGGTACACTTTAGATGGCAGCGATCCAACAGATCCAGCTAATCCTAACCGCTTCCTATATGCAGGAGCTTTTATGATGGATGGCAATGCTAATCTAAATGTAGTAGCTATTGCTGATGGATGGGATAACGCTGTATTTGCAAATAATATCTATACCTTCAATGCGCAGATACCTGCTTACACACCAATCCCCGGTTATTATGCGAATTCCACGGATGTATCCATAAATAGTGGAACAAGTGGAGCCACCATTTATTACACGATGAATGGTGATAATCCTGATAATACTTCCGATGTTTATGGAGCACCTATAACCATAAATGGCAACACCACTTTCAAAGCTTATGCTTGGAAAGCTGGCTATAATCCATCTCCGATAGTTACGGGGATATATGGTATAGGTGGGGTGCCAATTCAAACTGTGGCAAGCCCAGTATTTAATCCTATTGCTGGTTCCCATCAAACGGCACAGAGTGTAAATATTAGTACTACAACACCTGGGGCAATAATTCGTTATACAGTTAATGGTACTATTCCTTCTGACACAGTTGGTGAACTATATTTAGCACCCATCGAATTACCCTTAGACAGCTACACCATGATTCGGGCTATTGCCTATATGGCTGATGGCAGCTATTATCCCAGCCCTGTGGTAACAGCCGAATACACAATCACCGGACAGATAGCTGACGTTGTATTCACGCCTCCCGCAGGAACATATTCCACTCCTCAAACGGTATATCTATCCTGTGAAACCTTGGGAGTATATTTCCGTTATACCTTGGATGGCACTGAACCAGATAACAGCTCGTCTTTATATAACACAAACGGCATATATATTGCTCAAAACAGTAGTGTGGTTATTAAAGCAAAAGCATACCGTAGTGGCTGGACTCCAAGCTTAACGGGAACTGCCGCATATAATGTGCGTGCGATTTCCTTTAGCTTAACACCTGCTGCGGGAACTTATAATAATGCCCAATCGGTTAGCCTGATTGGCCTTAATCCAGCTAACGCAGATGTAGTTTACAGCATTGATGGCAGCGTCCCTTCAATTCCTTACACGGGAGGGATAAGCCTGAATGGCGGAATCACAAACAATGGCATTAGGACATTGAGAGTGAAGGCTACTCTTGATACTTGGGCTAGCACGGAAGTAACAAATGACTATATCTTTGTTACCACTAACCCAACCTTCAGTCCCCCTGCAGGAACCTACGATTCAGCTCGCTTGGTTACCCTAAGCACTGACACAAGTGATGCCACAATAAAATATACCATCAATGGCGATACCCCTTCAGAAACAGTTGGTATAGTTTATGTAGCACCCATAACTGTTGCAGAGAATATGACCCTCCGCGCTTATGCATTCAAACCGGGTTATATCTCTTCCAATGTGATGTCTGGCACTTATGCCATAGGAACAACGACGCCAGTAGTAGCAAACCCCGTGTTTAACCCTGGGACTACAACCTCTACTACACCTCTCAGCGTTACGATAGGTACATCCACGGCTAATGCCACTATTTATTATACGACGAATGGCGATGATCCTTCATTGTTGTCAACCCAATACACGCAGGCTATCAATATTCCGTATAATTCAAATGCGTTTATCAAAGCCATTGCATATCGTGAGAACTGGGTGCCATCCGCGATTGTATCCGCAAATTATGTGGTTACAGGAACCGTGGTAGATGTCGCCTTTAATCCGATTGGTGGAACTTACCAGAGTGCACAGAGCATTCAGTTAAGCACTTCCACTGAAGGTGCTACCATTCGTTATACTACAGATGGAACAGAACCCAATGACACCTCACCTTTGTATGTAGCTGCCATCCCAGTACCCTTGAATACATACGGGTTAGTTGTCACAGCCAAAGCCTTCCGTCACGGATGGGTGACATCTCAGCCGGTGGCACACACATACACAGTTACCGGACAAGTGGTGATTAACGAGCAAGTGTTTAGTCCGATGCCTGGTTCTTTCACTGCTTCACCAAACATAGTTTTGGGAACCACAAATCCAGCGGGAGCTATAATCAGATACACAACTGATGGCTCTGATCCAAGCCCCACATCCAATGTTTATAGCCCTGGTGCAATTGTATTGCCCCTGGCATCAACTACTACTGTAAAGATTAAGGCTTTCCTGGCAGATTGGACACCTAGCGTTATTCATACAGCAGTTTATACAGTTACTGGACAAGTTGTCCTTGCTGCTAACATGTTTGACCCGCCAAGTGGCATCTACCAAACGCCACAGGTTGTTCATCTACTAGAGAGCACGATACCCCCAGGAGCATTGATACGTTATACATTAAATGGAGGTGAACCAAACGAGCTATCTCCTGCGTACTATGCACTCACTGGTATTGCTGTAAATAGCACTTCAATGCTACGCGTCAAAGGTTTCTTGAATGGATGGATACCCAGTGAAACAAGCATTGCGTCTTATACAATTACTGGTCAGATTACCTTCAATACACCTATATTTACACCTGCAGCTGGTGCTTATACTTCGGCTCAATCGGTCATGGTTAGCGGGACTAATCCTGCAAACGCAGTTCGTCGCTATACTACCGATGGATCTGAACCGCTTATTACATCCCCTGTATTTAGTAATGACAATCCTATTGCCATTCCCTTGGATGCGATAACTACGGTAAAAGTGAAGGCTTTCTTAGACGATTGGACACCTTCTGTTACAGAAACAGCGGTATATAACATAACCGGACAGGTGGTAATGACTGCTCCTGTATTCAGCCCCAGCCCGGATTTATACACTAGCCCTATCGCGGTTAGTATAAACACTGTTACTGTTCCTGCAAATGCTACCATTCGTTATACCACAGATGGTAGTGATCCCAATGAAACGTCTCCGGAATATACTGCACCTATACAGATATTGGCAAATCAAGCTGTAACTATCCGAACCAGAGCATATCTGGCTGGATGGCTGCCAAGCGCAATTGCCACTGGTGTTTATAATGTAACTGGTCAGGTTCTCATTACCGGAACAGTATTTACTCCTGATCCAGCCGTTATCTACACTATAGCTCAGAACGTAGTTATCTCTACCGGCACCAATCCTTCGGGAGCGGTGATTAGATATACTACCGATGGCAATGACCCTGGTGAAACATCGCCAATTTATAGCCAAGCTATTCCTTTGGGCTTGAACACCGTAACCGTAATTAAAGTAAAGGCGTTTAAGACAGGTTGGGCATCCAGCCCTATCTATAGTGCTACTTACACTATTACTGGTCAGGTAAGTATCGATGATGTAACTATAACACCAGCTTCGGGGACATATCAAACTGCCCAAACTATTGGTTATACGGGTTCTTTAGTCCCGAACGATGCCGTAATAAGATACACAACCAACGGAAGTGTCCCAACCGAGACGTCTCCGATATTTACTACATTGACGCCAGCCTTAAACTCAAGCTTGGATTTAAGAATAAGAGGCTTTAAGCTGAACTGGCTTCCTAGCCCAGTCATCCGCTTAAACTACACCTTTACTGGGCAAGTGGTGCTAAGCACACCGATGTTTACGCCAGCAGCGGGAACATATAGTACTGCTACTTCAGTTACTCTGAATGACGTTACTGTGCCTGTGGGAGCAACCTTGAGATATACCTTAGATGGAATAGACCCAAGTGAAAGCTCTCCTGCCTATAGCTCTATTGCGCCTATCCGGCTGCCTATGAATGCCACAACTACCCTTAAGGTGCGTGGTTTCCTTGCAAACTGGACTCCGAGTGCAATAATGAGCGCAACGTATATAATGACTGGTGCTTTGGATATTGCTGCACCACAATTTTCGATTGAGAGTGGGTTATATTACACCGCTCAAAACGTAAACTTGGGTAACAGCATTATTTTGGGTACTGCGACTACTGCTACTGGTGCAACAATTCGCTACACTACCAATGGCAGCGAGCCAATGCTAACATCGGCAGCATACGATCCTGCAACGCCAATAGTCATCAATAGCACTACAACGCTGAAGATTAAGTCGTTCAAGACGGATTGGATATCCAGCCCTACCTATACTGCTGCATACACCATTACTGGTCAGGTTAGTATCGCTGGTGTAACAATCACACCACCTGCGGGAGTTTACCAAACTGCTCAGACCATCAGCTCTAATGGCTTATTAGTACCTAATGATGCTACTTTGAGATATACAACAGATGGCAGTATTCCCATGGAAACATCACCGCTCTTTAGTTCATTAGAGCCGCCCTTAAACTCAACCCTAAATCTAAAACTGAGAGGCTTCAAAGCTGATTGGCAACCTAGTGATGTGCTAAGCGCAAGCTACACCTTTACAGGTCAGGTACAAATAGTCGGAACAGTATTCACACTTGATCCAGAGGTTATCTACACTTCGGAACTAAACGTAATTATCTCTACTGCTACCAATACCTTGGATGCAGTAATACATTACACCACCAATGGTGATGAACCAAATGAAACGTCACCAGTATATTCACAGCCAATTCCTTTAGAATTGAATTCTGTAACAACAATCAAGGCTAAGGCGTTTAAAACAGGCTGGACTCCTAGCGAGACTTACTCTGCTGTTTATACTATCACAGGTAAGGTTAGTTTCACTGGAACACTGTTCAGCCTTCAACCAAACACCTATACCACAGTACAGGATGTTCAGATAACTGCTACAGTTAATCCAACGGAAGCCACGATTCACTACACTACCGATGGCAGTGATCCCACTGAAGCATCGGAGATCTATACTACAGGTTTAAATATCTCATTGCCACTAAACGCAAGAACAACCATTAAGGCAAGAGCATTTAAGCTTAATTGGATTGCCAGTGATGTGATATCGGGAATATATACCATTACCGGTACAGTCGCTACACCTGTATTCAGCCATCCTACCAATATAAACTACGGTGCAGCTTTCACACTACGCATCAGTTGCGCCACACCTGGGTCTGTAATTCGTTACACTGATGACGGTAGTGATGTAACATCTACTTCACCTGCCTATCAGGATTCAATTAATATTGTTGATTCAATAACAATAAAAGCCAAGGCGTTTAAGGATGAATGGATTGATAGTGCACAGAATACTGGGATCTATACCATTCTCTTAGCACCAATCAATGTGTGGGCTGAAGCTCACGATACACATATCAGGGTTCTATGGAATGATCCAGCTCAAATTCGTGCTCTGGATGGATTCAATGTATATCGTAAAAAAACGACGGATGCAGCCTTCCCAATTACTCCGCTGAACTCTTCGCTTGTGAATACCAAGATAGGACAGAATTACTACTATGACGATTATGCCATAGAAAACAATATCATTTACCAATATGTGGTTACGTCCGTTTACGATGGTGTGGAAAGTCCGCCAAGTAACATGGGTGATGGTCAGCTAATTTCACCAAACCTGGTGATAAGCGAGACTTCCATTGCTTATCCTAACCCTGCAATTACCAGCTCTACAATCAGGGTGGTGCTAAGCCGGAATGACAATGTTCAACTATCGGTAGAAATCTACGATTTCGCTGGTAAGAAAATTAGAACTCTTTCGGTACCAAGTACAACCACAAACAAGGTTGAGGTAATATGGGATCTGAAGAACTCTTCAGGTACCAAGATGGCGCGAGGTACATACTTCGCCAGAGTGGTAGTTAGTGACAGCACTACCAAACAAGAAAAAATAATCAAGATTGCGGTTAAATAAGGAGGCTATGATGAAAACCACGATGAATAACACACCTTCCCGCATGATCAGGTTCTACATTATTGGCTTGCTAATGATGCTTGCGCTTCCGCTATTAGCCGAAGATCTTAATAATTCAGCCGCTCCCTATATCCGTATGGGTATAGGGGCGCGCATAATTGCCATGGGCGAAGCTGGAGCAGCCACTGCCAATGATATCACTGCTGCTTACTGGAATCCCGCGGGCTTAACCAACATGAAAGATATCGAATTCTCTTCTATGTACAACATGGATATGGGCTTGGACCGTACGTATCAGTATGCTGCTTTCGGCAAACGCTTTAATTTCGGTGTATTAGCAGTAAACTGGATTAATGCCTCTGTGGATGATATTATCGGCACAGATGCCAGTGGGAACAATACCAGAACCTTTAGTGACGCTGATCATAACATTGCCATCAGCTATGCCAATTCCTATAAGAAGATGAGCTATGGCGTTACTCCCAAGTTCTACCTTTCATCTATCGATGGAGAATCCAAATCTGGCTTTGGGCTTGATCTGGGTGCCAAATATGATATCAATCAGTATATCGAATCCGGTATCATGATTCGTGATCTTTATGGTAAGGTGGCGGATGACCGCGTTCCCTATCAAATCCAAGCTGGTGTTACCGCCTATCCATTTATCGGTGTAACCCTTGCCGCAGATTTGGTTTGGGAACAATCCGAAAACCCTGGCATTGCCTTTGGCGGTGAGTATTGGACATCTATCGGGCGCGATCCCGAAGCAGATTCCAAGCTTTCAGTTATCAATATTCAAGAAAAGAACACTTGGGCAGATATCTTCTCGAACTTCCAAACGGGTGTACGAGTTGGTTTCGATGCTGAAAACCGTTTCTCAGCTGGTGCTGGATTGAAGTTCCGCAACATCCAGCTGGATTATGTTTATCGCCTTGGCAACCATGATATCTTTAATGACGACCATATCATTTCCCTTATCCTCAGATTCTGAGATAGGAGATGATGATGCGTAAAACACGAATTACTATACTAATAACCCTGTTATTACTTATCAGCACGGCGTCCCTTGCAGCCATCGGGTTGCAAGGGGAACGCTATGCTATCAGTGGTATGGAATATTATCAGCGTGGTGATTACCGTGCTGCTATTAAGAATTTCCTTGCCGCCAATGCTGCTGCCGACGGAAGCCGTCCCGAATACTTGTTCTGGTTAGGGAAACTGAATATAGCTGTATCCGATACCAGCAAGGCATTGGGATGGTTCGACAAATATCTTGCAACTGGCGATACCCAAAACAAGCAGGAAACCCTAGATTACATCTGGATTCTTAACCGTCAGGAAAGTATCTTCGATCAAATCAACTGGAGAGCGATGCCTTCCTATCTTAGCAGCCGTAATTCCGATTATGGTTCGCTGATAAGCCCTGATGATAAATACCTATGGTTTACATCTCTGGCACCTACTCGTTTTGATAAGGAAAACATCTGGCGTGCCGAGAAGCTGGCTACGGGTTGGGGACGTCCCTACCCTGTAGATGAACTTAATACAGACAAAAACGAAGCAATTGGGTCATTTTCCGCCGATGGAAATACCGCCTACATTTTTGGCAACTACAAGCGGAATCGGGTAGATGGAGATATATACTTCTCCACTTTTGATGGTAAATGGCAAGAACCTATTGCCATTGATGCCGTAAATTCGCCTCAAGTAGAAGCCCAGCCCATGGTTTGGCGCGATTCGCTAATGTTTTTCTCTTCTTCCAGAGATGGTGGCTATGGCGAGTTTGATATTTACCTTAGTATCAAAAAAGATGGCGTTTGGGGCGAGCCGATAAACCTTGGCCCACAAATCAATACTACTGGAAGTGAACAATCTCCTTTCCTGGATGCTGATGGTAGAACTTTGTTTTTTGCTTCCAACTTCCATCCTGGCTTTGGTGGATATGACATCTTCAGAGCAGTACGGATTGGAAAGGGTTGGCAAACCTGGAGTGATCCCGATAATCTTGGTATCCCGGTAAACACAATCCGCGACGACAGACATTTCTTCCGTATTGCAAACAGTAATGAAGCACTGCTTAGCTCCGATCGCAAAGCCGATGGGTTCGAGAAAATGTATGCCCTAAACCTTACATTCACGATTCCTGCCACTTATATCTTGGCCGATTCCACATCTGGAGAAAAGACAGTTGTTACGGTAGGCGCAGATGGTGATATCATCCTCGATACAAGCGGGGATATTATAGCAGTGGTAACAGACACTGGCGATATAGTGCCTCCTTCAGAGGTGGAAATTGTGCCTGAGGTTCCCATCGTCATTGTGCCAGAATCATTTACCCTGTTTGGCAGAATCACCGATGAAAATGGTAAGCCTCTTGTTGCTGAGATGGAATTGATTACTATGATAAACGGGAAGACTTATAAGGAAGTGGTTACCTCCGACAACAATGGCTACTTTAACGTTAGATTACCATTGGCAGAGAGCTACCGCGTTGTGGTGAATAAAGAGGGCTACATGCTACAAGCTAAAGACATCACTATTCCTCAAGATGGTAGCCCTGTATCGTTTAACCTAACATTAACAAAGCTGGAAGCAAAAAAAGTATTTGTCTTCCAGAATATCTTATTCGATTTCGACAAGGATACCATAAAGCACGTTTCCCTTGCCATCATAGATGAAATCGTGGTTACGATGCTCTCCAATCCTCAGATGAAAATCGAAATTTCGGGTCATACCTGTGATATCGGTACAGAGGCATATAACCTCGATCTC
>Ga0172377_10007838_pt1 | contig 10964 bp, 10 predicted proteins | sample Pumphouse3metaG_FD_119749 | JGI IMG/M metagenome (GOLD analysis project Ga0172377, IMG submission 119749) | Leachate microbial communities from a municipal landfill in Southern Ontario, Canada - Pumphouse #3 metaG | ecosystem: Engineered > Solid waste > Landfill > Unclassified | place: Canada... | reverse complement strand
TAAAACATTGGGGCTGATGCCCCAAAAAACACCGTGCTCAGTTACTGTAGAACCACCATTGGATGTCACGCTGCCCCCAACTTCCGCGGTAGTGGCTGTCTTGTTGGTTACAGGTATCGTTATAACAACTGGCGCAATAACAATCGTTGCAAATGATAGTTCATCTCCGTATCCGGTTCCTAAGCTGTTTGCTGCATATGCTTGTACATAATAGTGCGCACCAGGATTAAGCCCGGTTATGTGTTGGGAGAAATTACCAATACCATCTCCAATCGCCAACTTGGTGCCGGTTGACACTACCTCAGGAGAACTTCCCCAATAAACCCCCCGCTCCATGATCTCAAATCCCCCATTTTGGAGAACCTTTCCTTCTAAGATAGCCGAAGTCGGTGTTATTGTTTTTACCTGACTCGTCACGACGGTTGGAAGCGATAAAGCCATTGTAGTCAATTTGACCACCTCCCCGTAAATAGTGTCCCAGTTCGATCGGAAATAAGCGCGAACTTGGTATTCAACACCTGGATTGAGGTTTATAATGGTTTCATCTATTGTCATTTCCTTCGCATTACCTTCTCTTTCTGAAAATGTATCTGCCAAGGTAGGTACTTCGTCTTCTTTCCAGCAATGACCAGCGCTTCCAAGAAGCTTAAAGGGATTTGTTATGGTAGAACGAATCCTTATGTCGCGGTAACTTATGGTATCCTTAGTCGGGGTTCCAATTAAAACTTTTCCGGAGCGCCTTGGTATTTCAGGTTCATCCCTGCAACTACCTAATATCATAGCAACAAGTATGATAATCAATATCGGACACCATTTAGCCCGTTTACTTCTAGCAATATACTTGGTATACATGGACCCTAATTTCCCCTGAACTTTTATAATGCCACTCCAATCCCGACATTCCAGAATATGGTCCTGAAATTGATACTGAAAGCGCCTGCAGATAAAACCACCTTGCCAATTCGGTAGATCAACCCCGTATCCATTTCGATCCCATGCTGACTCTCCTCTTTATACAGGGCATAACTCTGCCTGATCAACCGGTCACCATCATAGGCATGCTCGTTAACCCCCAATAGGTAATCCTGCCTTCCGTAACCAGCTCCGGCATACACAAACAGATTCCAGGCCGGCTGCAAGGTTAGTCCACCGATAACTGACCAGGCTGCAAAGTGGTTATTCTGGTTCAATACAAGGTAACCAGGCTGATTGAAATCAATAATTTCGGAATTGCTATAGGTAAAACTGGGTTCAAGGAAAGGGTGCATACCGCACCTGCCTTCAAGGTACCAACCAACGCGCCCAAGTTGGCCGATCCTGAGCCCAATGGGAGTCAATTGATTGCCGGTTATTGAAACCATAAAGGCTTTTCTATCAGGAATATCCTGTACATCCAACCTGATTTCAAAAACCAATTCTTCGTTGGTAAAAGGGATTTCTCTAAGAGCATCCCATTTCAATAGATGCCTTCCATTCTTTAGCCCGGGTCCCAGGTCTCCTACAACTTCCTTTAACGGTCCTATGAAGGATTCCCCCCCATCAAAGCTGACAAAAAGCTCCGCGGTGATGGACTGGTACAAGCCAACGTTTGTGATTGCATAGTTGATCTCAATCTGTTCACCAACCGCCTGGGTTCTCAGAATTTGAACATTCTGGCCAGTCAAAGAGACCTGTAAACCCAGCAATAAGACGACTAAATAGATCCTGTTCATAATGTGATTTAGTATTCAGCCAGGATATAATCTGGGTTACCATTGAATATCGGGCTCTGCAAGCCCCTGATTTTGACCGATGTTTCCTTGACCATCCTGATCACGTAACCGCTTAATTCAGCCGCGGAGATCTTTTTGTCACCATTCCTGTCGGCATTTCCTTGCAGCCCGGCGCATAAGTAATAGGTAAACAATCCCGTTCCGGAGTCATCATAGCCGAGGGATGTTTGATTGTATTCAGAGGAGGAAAAGACCCTGAAAGAAGGATTCGTTTCCCAGGGCTTGCTCAGTTTCGGTACAATCAACGCGCCCTTCATGGCAACAAGGTTCTGAAGCTTGTGTGCTTCGGTCGCCCGGGACTCACCACTGAAACAGGCATCAAGAAAAACGGTTACGGATCTTGCATTAAGTGCATCTAGGTTCTGATACAACTTATTCAAATCATATCCTTGAATTTCAAGGGCTTCCGTTCGTCCATCAGCAGGAATTAAAAAAACCTTGTCTCCCTCCTTTGATGGTAACCCATGGCCGGAGTAAAAGACAAACACTTCGGTTTGCCCTTTTACCACTGCCCTTTGAAGTTCACCGAACTGCGGATTGAATTTGTTTTCAAAAAAGAACCCGGTAACCTGGTCATTGGTGTATTCAAACACCTGGTTGATACCCAGCACATCGCGAAAATATTTCGCCATAATTCGGGCATCTGTGGCGGCATAGGGTGCCGGGGCAATATTCTGGTAAGCCTCCAAACCGATGACAATGCCTATTGCATCCGATCTACGGGTTTTGGATGGCGGAACCTGATGAATGTTGATAAGGCTCCCCACATTGGCCTTTATTTTACTGGAATTGATCTCAAATCGGGTAACCTTGGTAATCAGGCCCTGGACATCGGCCTTAACCTCATGAACCTGCATGGCAGGCGGTTTTTGATCCAATTCGACCGGTAGTTGGAAATTGACCAGATTGCCGTACCCATCCCGATTGGTTACCGTCAGATAGACAGGTAGTTTACCTTTAGTTTCCACGCGTTTGTTCGGGCTCAGCGTAATCCAGAACTCCCTGACCTCACCAATGGCGATATCCCCCAGGTCACCCTCAGATTCATTCAAATAGATGTTGCTATCCTTTGAGTTCACCTTGAAACTGGAACTATAGGCGAGGTTCTGGCCAATATTCTGGATCACGACCTTGACCTTAACTTGTTCTCCGGCTTGGAGCCTGCCATCCTCAACAATCGGTCCTGTACCCGGCCCGGCATCCACCAATTCAACTCCTAAGAAAGCCAGCTCCGGTTTCAAATATTCCATTGAGGTCAGTATCAGACGGGCCGGATCCATATCGTAACCAAAATATTCAGATATGGTGATATTCAGATTGTGGTCGCCAGTTCCGATCAGCCGTTTCGCATGAATCGGGATGTTCACCACCCGGTTTTGCCCGGGGTAGAGAAATGGAATCTTCACCCCGTCTTGGATCACCAGGTTCGGATCCGCTGAAGCATCTGTTACCCGGATCTCGAGGCCTTGGGCTGGGCCTTTACCTTCATTACGGATATTCAGGATCAAACGGGCCGACTCATCTGCTTCGAGGATTTTATTATAATTATCATCCTTGAATTCAATGTCAAGGAATAGATTTGGTGGAATTCCTCTTTTAAACTCCGGAGTCAGGATAATACGGGTTGGCTCACTTCTACCAACGACCGTCTTTTGGGCACCAGCCTGGCTGAATGTCAGTAATATAATAAAAATCAAGAAGATATACCTATTCATAAGAAACCGGGTATTCGTAAAAAAACAATCTCACCTATTTGGTTAAAAGTTTGTCTACCTGATCTTTCACAAGATTGGTTTCGGCTTCCAGCTTTTCACGGATAGCTTTTTTTGTATTCTCGACTGCAATATTCCGATCATAAGCCAGGCGAACGTTTGCTTCAATGTTCTTGTCGATCTTCTTATACATTTCGAAAACAGGCACAACACTTCCCAGCTGCTGGGCCACAATGGTTTTTGAAGCTGCCACGATTTTCGTTACCGAGGCTGCATCTTCCGCATTGAGTTGCTGATTGGCGATGTTGGAGTTGATCATGGCGGCCACTTCCGAGGAGATCTGCCCGGCAATATCCAGCCTGGCTGCTTCAGTTGCCTGCATCACGGCTGCAATCTGCGATTCAGCAACGGCTGTCCGGGTGGAGGTATAGAACCTCTTGTTTCCGGCATCATCTGTTTCCATCTCTTTCAAATAGGACTTCTCCAACTGAAGACTCATTGGAAGAGCCCCCGGAGCAACACGGTATCCGGCTTTCTCGTTCTTCTTCGCCTCATTCCGGGCAATTTTGATAGCCTTCTTCTGCAAGGCTTTCAAATTGGCTGCAGAGTCCTGAGCCACAACCGGATTGAGGAATGTTAAACCGGTAAAGGCCACTGCGATCAATAATGCATACTTCTTCATGGTTCTTGATTTTGAGTTACTTATTAGGAGAAATGGTTATCCTGACGGGTATGTCCTGAAAGCCTAATATGCGGCTTCTATTGTGCTCCAGCCATCTGGAGAAGTCTTCATTGGGCAGGAAGGATGGGCTGATCAAACCGTCCTGTCTAACTTTTGAAGGGTTCAAAGCAGGCTTGTTGAAAGGCTGGTCCGAGAAAATGAGGTGGATGATGTTCACCTCATCACGGCCGGTTAAATCGGTGTAAAGTTCAATTCCTTCAACGAAGGGTTGGTCAGAATGCTCATCGAAAAAAAAGTATTGCTGGTTTTCCTTAACCTGAATGCAGTGCGAAAGGGTATCCTTCCGGTATGGAAGCAGCCGACGGGTCACATCGCCCTCTTCAATAAAAACAGCGGCATAACCATCGATTGGACTTTTCAGGTATACAAACAGCCGGTCTTTACTTTTAAACCGTGTCCTCTCACAGACTTCCTGCGGGCAGTTCAATACTTTATAGTTGATAAATGGGGTGGCCGTCAGCTCCCTGGCGACTCCCTTGATCGTACAGGTCCAGGAACGCCTCGAAAACGGTTCTCCATCTCTTCTTGTGGCAATACTCTCCTTATAAACTGGCGTTCCACTCGTTTCAATCCAATCTCCCTTAACACGAATCCCGGCATAGACTCGGAAATCGGTAACTCCTTCATAAACATTGAGATTTGACTCCTGTACAACATACGCCCCAAAAGCGTTATCGATGGCATTGACAATGGCAAGTTCCCTGGCCCGGTTCTTTGCTTCCATATCGCTCATCCATTCCTCAACCAACACAGTGGCAGATCCGGAAGTATGCTTCGTTTTTTGTGCTGGCAGGGTGTTGGCAAATCCAGCTAAAGAGATAATAATAAGAAATATGGTATATCTGAGTAACATTGACATCTGACTGTCTTTTCGGGTTTAAGGTTCTTGCTTTAAAATTACGAAATGTTACCAAAAAATCACTTCGGGCTGCACCTCACGGTATTCCTTCATTATGTCGCCACAGCGTCCGCCAATCAGGGATGGGTCGCACACCCAGAACTTCTTGCCATTCAATGGGATATAATAACCCACTTCGATCCCATCCATAGCGATTGCAACGGAGACATGATCACTATAGGACAATCCAACAGAAGGCAGTCCCAGAAATTGCTTGACCAACTGGGCCAGGAAGCAGGCCCGGTCGTCGCAATCTGAAAATGGATAGAATAGGGTTTCTTCAGGGAAAAGCCAATCTTCCCGACCAAACTGCTGTTGGTCGGTTTTATACTCCAACCCATATTGAACGAACCGAAGGAGCAGATTAACCTTTTCGAGGTCATTCATGGCGCTCATCTTTGGCACCAGGTAGGTTTCCAAGTTCCTTGCAACTCCCTGAGATAAAGGTGTGTTGCTCTGCACCGTGAGCTCACAATTGGGATAGGACCCATAAAAGTTTACCAGATCCCGGTTGACAGGCACCTGGATCGTGTCACCATTATAATACAATTTTCTGGTTATCAATGATTTTCCAAGAATCGGCAACGATTCAATCCGTAGAGAAAGAGTATTTGCTGGCGCCTGATTTGGGGAGTCGGGATACGAGAATAGCCTGTCTTTCGGGAAGCTCTGGCCAGGGTAGGTCCTGATAATATAAACAAGCTCACCGGATTTGATCGAAGGCGTAAAATAGACTTTTGAATCAACTGACACCAATAAAAAAACATGGTCGTCACGGTACCCCACCCTTGCCCTGTAGCCCAGCTTTTTCAGCAGGATCCAGGAAAACAGTATCTGCTGGTTGGTCGGCAGCTCAAATTTGGAGGTCAGGGTTTCCACCAGCAATAAAGTTGCCCAGCCGTTCAGGTTTTGGCGGCCGGCCATTCCGGAAATCTGTTCGACATAGCCTTCAAAGTCCGTCTGATCAGTCAATTCCTGGTAAAAATCACTAATCCCGATGTTACTGATCGCTTTCAAAATAGGGACCTTGAATCCGGAAAATTTAGGAAAGTCGCATTCCCATCCAAAAAAGTCCAGTCTGAAGGATTCTGGCGCCGTCTGCTTCTTTGACGGGAAATGCTCAAGCGTTGAGGGAATCGGCAACGTGTCTGGTTTGTTATTCAAAATCTGACGGCTTCCTGAAGTGTCCACCAAAGGGTGAATCTCTACCGGTCTGCCGGGTGTTTCACCTCCACGAGGCTGCTCCACTGGTTTAGGCGTCATAGGTCTCTCCCGAACGAAAAGCTCATATTCCACCCAGGCCTGGCGCAGAAAAGCAGCGAAAACGGAGTCATTCTTTTTTCGGAACTGATCAAAATCCTGCTGGATCTCTTCCTTAAACTGGTCAAAGATCTCCTTGTCAGATTTGACTTTCTGATTCTCCTGCCCTGACAAATTGATGGAGATTAAGAAGATAAACACAAACTGAGCCGACAGAACCCGGTTGAGGGCGCTCCAATTCATCTGATGAGATTTTCCCTGGTCCATCGGTATCCTGGTTCTTTCTATTTCCTGACAATGAACATTCTAGATGTCGTATCCGGATACACAGACCACCGGTAACTCCCCTCCCCGAGTTTCCCGGGCTCAATAACGAACGTGGAGTCACCGGTTTTAATGGGGTGTCTGAAAACCACCGAATTGCCCGGGTGGAGTTGAATGATCAAAACGGATGCGACTGTCGGGGCTTGCCATTGAAATTGGATCTGGCCAGCCGGGTTGAAAACCGAGCTATCCGCCGGAGCCTTCAATAGGTTGGCCGTTGACTCACTGGCGGTTCCGAGCCTGGCATACTCCCTGGATTCCGGCTGATCAATGATCAGTAATTCGCCTTCATCCTCCAGCGCAGTTGAATCGGTCTGTGCAAACGACGCTCCGCTATCATCACGACTTCCAGAAGAGAATGGACGAAAAATAACGAAGAGTCCCACCAAAACCAGTACCGACGCTGCAGCTGAATAGACTGTCCACCGGTTGCGGATTCGCTCTTTACGGATTTCATCACCAATGATATCGCCTATCTCCGCTTTTGTGCGATCATACTCAACCGCCTCATTCCAGAGATCGGCCAGCGGTGTCCTTTGATTCCCTTCTTTGGTCAGATTATCATTCTTTTTCATGGCTAATCCTCCAGATATTCATTTAGTTCCTGATCCCCCGCAGCCATCTCCCTCAGTCGGTCCATGCATCGCTGAAACCGCTTGCGGGCATTATCCGCCCTCACATCTAAAACCTCCGCAATCTTCTCAAATTCAACGCATTTATCTTGCTGACCCGATCCTTGGGCCAGGCAAAACCGAAGGTCGATAATCTCACGGCAAGGCCGGTCCAGTCTTTCGCGTAGCACCAGGACCCTGTTCAGAAGCTCATAGCGTTCGTTACCCGAACTCTCCGACTCAACCTGATCGGGCATCTCTCCGTAACGTGATTTCTTGGAGTACTCTTTCAGGCAAATATTGCGGCAGATCCCATAAAGAAAGGAATAGAAAGAGCTCTCGCCCTTGAAGCGGTCACCCCGGATGCTCACCACCGCCCTGGTGAGGCCCTCCTGGAACACATCCTGTGGCTCTAAATGCCTGATCCTGTATTCCTTAACCATTGATTTGATCCTTGGGTAGTACATTTTGTAAATCCTCCTGATCGTTTCCTGATCGTTTTTCCTGATGCCTTCAACAAACTCCACAGTACTCCTTTCCGTATTCTGTACCCTGAAGTTTGAATTTGTGACGGAGGATTGGGACATATTTAATATCCATTAGTTAATGTATTTCATAGTCAAGGACTTACATGAGCACACCTTGCTCAGATCAAGACTGGGATAAAACGTAACAGGCAATAGTAAAAATTTCCATCTAAAAGCTTGGCTGGCAAATCTCATGGTAGGGTAGCTTGGTTCAGAATAATCATTGGTAAACAAATATATCACTTTCGCTTATCACTCTTCTTTATCCGTAAATCTGATTATCAACAATATAACTCTGTTATCAATCTTTAAGGCATCGAACCGAGAATCCAAAACTGGGAATAAAACCAAGATCTCGATAAACCCCAAGGTTTCGGTAGTATAAAACACGATGCCATGCATTCCTAGAACCTTTCTCAAACGATGACCAGAAATATGCGTAATAGCCTAAATTATAATAGCCTCCATTGATATTCCGGAAACCGGCAGGGAGGGCTGTAAAACCGCTAATGTTTGTAACACGTCTATTGGATCTTACCCAATGTGTTTTATCAGGTTCTTTTAGTTTCCCTCCCACGTGACGATAAAAACGCCATCCAGTCGAGCAGGCATCAAGGCATGTCATTCCCAGGTGGATTTCCAGGACCTTCCAATCATCATCTGAAGGAAGATGCCAACCTTCAGGACAAGCTCCCCGCCGTTCAAATTGAAAGGGACTTCCACTTATCCTAGAGTTTAATGCCGCAGGCCAGTTGTACAGGACACCGTATACATCATAATTCTCTGACTCCACGGCTTCAAGAACACTAGCTCCTTCATATCCATAAACATAATAATGCATTTCAGTATCTGAACCAATTGATGAAGGGCTAACTGATGGCAGAAATGCTAAGTTCTCAGCCATCCAGGTCTGTGATCCAATGCGCACCCATTTATAAGCATGACCATCTCTGGAATCAGTGAATAAGCCAGAAAGCAATGTATCAAGGCCTGATCTTTGGTATCCACCCCAAATGGTCCTCTGGTCTTTTGTTTGTCTGGCTTTACCGCACAAGATGTTGCAGCCAAACTGCTCCTGAAAGTCTTGCTTATTAAAGTTCGGCCAAAGTGCAACCTCCTGGCAGAAAATTGATAAGGTGAAAACTTGCAGCAGGCTTGTCAGGAGAATAAACTTCGAGCTAACCATTGCACTTTAAAAATATGCATAGATCCATAAAGCACAAAACAAGAGTTAAATGCGAGTTATCAACTCATTCGCCCTGTCAAGCACATCATTTTCAAAGCTATCCAGATAGATCTGGGTGGTGTGCTCGGTTTCGTGACCCAGCCCCTCGGAGATGATGGATGTCGGGATTCCCTGCCGCTTAGCTATGGTCGCCCAGGAGTGCCGGGCAACGTAGGTGGTCAGGGGAATGGCGGTTTCTGCCAGGTTGCCGACATCCTTCAGCTTCTTGTTGACCAACCGCTTGAAGCTCACGTAATCGAGATACTCTTTGCCTTTTCGCTTGATGACCGGGAAAACGAAGGGTGAGTCGTTACGGTACCGATCAATGACGGTCTGGGCTGCATCGGTCAGCTTGATCGAGAATTTCTGACCCGTCTTGCGGCGGGAGTATTCCACCCTGCCTTTCTTGATGTCCGTTTTTTGGAGATACACGATGTCGATCAGGCTCATGCCCCGGGTGTAAAAGCTGAACAAGAACAGGTCGCGGGCAAATTCAACCGGGGATCCCGGCTCCAGCTCCAATCCCTGGATCCGGTCGATGTCAACCTTGGAGATGGCGCGCTTGCGGGTGGTCTGGTGACGAATCCGGTAGTCTTTGAACACATAGTTGCTGGCCGGACAGAGCTTCTCCTTGATGGCCCGGTTCAGGATTGCTCTTAAGGTCCTCATATAGAATGAGATGGTATTAGGCTGCAGTTTTCGTTTGACCAAAAACTGCTCAAACTCAAGCAGGCGCTTGTAACTGAACTCGGAAAAACGGATCTCCCGCTTGCCCGAGAATTTCTTCAGCATACTGACCGTGCTGGAATAGGCTTTCGAGTTGCCAATTTTGCCGGCGGAGGAGTAACCTTTTGCAATCGATTCGCCATAGGCGATAATCCCGGATAGGCTCTCCCTGGGCTTGATGCACCTTTTCAGCTCGTTCAGGTCGATGAGCCCAACCTCCTCTTCCATCCGGATCGCCTCCTTGTTGGCATCGGCCAGCTTCTTTAAAAGCAGCCCTTTCAGATGAGCGCTATTGGGGCACTTGTTGTTGGGCATCCCCTTCTCCTCATCCCAATGATCCGGATGTACCGAATGCCCCAGATGGATCATTTTCTTGCGTCGGTTAGCGATCACGACCAAAACAATCGGGGACTTTTCATCTTTCAAAATTACCTCCTTGCGGAGGGCCAATTTTACTGTCGCCATCTCATCAGTTTTAAAAAATGTGCAACATATGTGCAACATTTCTTGCAAATATATGCATTATTCTTCTATAAAAGACAAATGTAGAAAACTTCATATCATTGATTATCATGCATATTAACGCAAATGAATGCATAATAATTCAGGCCGGAATCCGTCTGGGGGGCGAGGGGCCGAGAGTTCAAATCTCTCCATCCCGACGATTGACAGACCAGGAGTTAGATTTCTCTAACTCCTTTCTTTTTGCCTCCAGTGTAATCATTCCTAGTGATGGCTATTGGAAAACCTGACGGACTGAAGAGCCTTCCCGAGGGCCACATGCGCGAGTGAATCAAATTCTGAACTGACCTCTGGCCAACGGTTCAAGATTTCGAACAACTGCTCCTCCTCCAAAATTCCCATAACACACGCTTGGCACAACCATATCATCCATCCCGGATCTAGATCCATTGACTCACAATACCGAATCATGGTATCCAAACGAGGCATCGTTTGATTGCAGGAATATTTATAAAGATTCACGCCAGCTTTCCGGCTTGCTGAATTCAGGCTGCAAGCCCTCCTGTTTGGTACTTGGGTCATTATCTTTCTAACCACATCGCAGATTTTTTCTTTAGGCGTAGGCATTGGTTTGGGTAGTTGGTGAAACATTTTTCTAAAAATAAGACAAACAACTATCATTATCAATCGAAAAAAGCCTCTTTG
>Ga0172377_10007837_pt1 | contig 10964 bp, 9 predicted proteins | sample Pumphouse3metaG_FD_119749 | JGI IMG/M metagenome (GOLD analysis project Ga0172377, IMG submission 119749) | Leachate microbial communities from a municipal landfill in Southern Ontario, Canada - Pumphouse #3 metaG | ecosystem: Engineered > Solid waste > Landfill > Unclassified | place: Canada... | reverse complement strand
GCTTCTTTGGTTCCCTTTGTAGCTGGAACCAAAGGTAAGCGAAGAATATTCTTACAAAGTTCCATGTCTGAAAGAAGTGATTTTATACCCGACGGGTTGCCATCCACTGAAAGCAGTTTATAAATTTCAGCCAGTTGATGATGAATAGGTAAAGCTTTCTCAAAATGGCCGGCCATAGCTTCGTGAACCATCTTGCCAAAGCGTGCGGGAAGAGCATTGCCAACAACAGAAATTACGCCTTGAGCTCCTATTGAAAGCAACTCATAAGTAATGGAGTCATCACCACTAATAACATCGAAATCTTCACGTTTGTTTTTCAGGATCTCTTCAATCTGATCTATTTTGCCGGATGCCTCTTTTATTGCAACCACATTATCCAGTTCTTGCGCAATACGCAATGTTGTTTCACTTGTAATATTATCGCCCGTACGCCCGGGAACATTATAAATTACGACGGGGAGATTTGAAACTTCAGAGACCGCTTTGAAGTGGCGGAATATTCCTTCTTGTGAAGGCTTATTATAATAAGGGCATACTGAAAGAATGCCATCAACTCCTTTAAAATCGAAATCATGAATTTCATCTATCAAGGCACGCGTACAGTTTCCACCCATTCCTAAAAGAATGGGTACACTGCCTTTTACTTTTTCTACCGTAAAATCTTTTATACTAATTTTTTCGGCATTTGTAAGACATGGCGTCTCTGCAGTGGAACCAAGTACACAGAGGAAATCAACGCCACCGGAAAGTTGGTAGGTGATCAGTTTCTCCAATGCTTCATAGTCTACCTCTCCATTGTCATGAAATGGTGTAACAAGAGCTATTCCAAGTCCTTTAAATATATTTTTCATCTTTCTAATTTCAATAATGCTTTCTTGAAACGCAAAATTACAACAAAAAACAATCATTTATCCATTGTTCCCGGCATTTTGTTTCATCCTCATTTTATCATCATTAAAAAATCGTCTTCAGAAATGATAGAAACTCCTAACTGTTGGGCCTTTTCGAGTTTAGAAGGTCCCATATTGCTACCAGCCAAAATAAAACTTGTCTTTGAAGAAATGGCACTCGCATTTTTTCCACCATAGTTCTCAATCATGGTTTTATATTCCTCTCTGGAATGTTTCTCGAACACCCCGCTGATAACAATCACTTTGCCTTTTAATTTATCAGAAACAGGACCTGCATTATCTTTGATTTCAAAACACACGCCAGCCTGACGTAAGCGATTAATTAAATTCAAATTCTTTTCTTCGTGGAAATAAGAAATAATGCTGTTTGCAATCACCTCACCCACGCCATCAACACAAAGGAAATCCTCTAAATGCGCATCAAGAAGGGCTTCAATGTTTTTAAAATGACGTGCTATGGTTTTAGCAACCACTTTACCTACAAAACGAATTCCCAGAGCATAAAGAGAGTTCTCAAACGGAATATTTTTGCTTTCCTCGATGCCATCAATAATTTTTTGTGCCGATTTAATTTTGGAACCTTCGGAACCTGCAAGATCTTCTACCTTTAAACTATACAAATCCGCAGCATCATGAATGAGCCCCCGCTGAAAATAATCATCTACGGTTTCAGGGCCCAAGGATTCAATATTCATAGCATCACGACTAATAAAGTGCTCTATTTTCCCTTTTATTTGAGGGGGACAAGTTGCGTCATTTGGACAATAAAAAGCCGCTTCACCTTCATATCTAACCAAGGGCGTTCCACATTCAGGACACGATGTAATAAATTTTATTTTTTCTCCAAGAAAAACACTGCGAGCCTCTTTATTAACACCCATTATCTGTGGAATAATCTCTCCAGCCTTTTCCACATAAACCATATCTCCACGATGTAAGTCAAATTGTTCCATAATATCCTGATTATGGAGAGAAGCTCGTTTAACAATGGTGCCGGCCAATAAAACGGGTTCCATTTGTGCTACGGGAGTAACAGCTCCAGTGCGTCCTACCTGATAGATCACATCATTAAGGCGTGTACAAGCGCGCTCAGCTTGAAATTTATAAGCAATTGCCCAACGCGGTGTTTTGGCCGTATAACCCAGTTCTTCTTGTTGCCGAAGGTTATTCACTTTCAGAACGATGCCATCTGTTGCTACGGGTAGGTGACTTCGTTCCTTGTCCCAATAGTCTATAAATCCAAAAATTTCATCAATCGTATGCACAACGCGCATGGCTCCTGATATTTTAAAGCCCCACCTACCCGCTTCCTGGATATTATCGTAATGACTATTACATGGCAAGTTGTCTCCCAATAAATAATAAAAATATGCATCTAATTTACGTTGTGCTACAACTGCAGAGTTTTTGCTTTTTAGCGTACCAGAAGCAGCATTACGAGGATTAGCAAAAAGAGGTTCTTCGCGCTTAGCACGTTCTTCATTCAAAAATTCAAAACTTGTCCATGGCATTAATATTTCTCCACGAATCTCAAAAGATGGCAAATATGTTCCTTGCAATTTCAGTGGAATACTGCGGATCGTTTTGACATTAGCAGTAACGTCATCACCTCGCACACCATCCCCTCTAGTTACAGCACGCACAAGTTGACCTTTTTCATACGTAATTGAAATAGAAAGACCATCAAATTTCAATTCGCAGCATATTTCAAAACTTTGTCCGTTGAGTCCGTTTGCAACTCTATTGAAAAAAGCCTGCACGTCGCCGCGATTGTACGTATTGGCAAGTGAAAGCATAGGATATTTATGCTCTATCTGCACAAACTCATTACTAATGTCGCTACCTACTCGCTGCGAAGGCGAATTGGGATCCTCCATTTCAGGATGAGTAGCTTCCAACTGCATGAGTTCATGCATTTTGTCATCAAACTCCTTGTCACTAATTACAGGAGCATTTTCTACATAATATAAATAATTATAGCGATGAAGCTCATCGCGTAACTGAAGAATTCGTTGTTTTACGTCCATCGAAAATCTATTTATGGTTCAAATTTAGAATAAAATTCGCAATTAAATTTGTATTTTTGCGAAAAATTCAGGAATGAGAATCGACATCATTACAGTACTTCCCGAGATGTTGGACGGATTTGTAAATCAATCCATCTTGGCTCGCGCACAAAAAAAAGGTTTGGCCGAAATTCACATCCACAATCTACGGGACTACACGCACGATAAACATAGACGTGTTGACGACTATCCTTTTGGCGGTTTTGCGGGGATGGTGATGCAGTGTCAACCTATTGACGACTGTATTTCTGCTTTAACAGCAGAAAGAAAGTATGATGAGATCATTTTCACTTCGCCAGATGGAGAACAATTCAATCAAAAAATGGCTAATAATCTTTCGATGGCGAAGAATTTAATCATACTTTGCGGGCATTATAAAGGCATTGATTTCAGAATCCGTGAGCATCTCATTACCAAAGAAATCAGTGTAGGAGATTATGTTCTCACAGGGGGTGAATTGGCAGCAGCCATTATTACCGATGCCGTAGTACGAATTGTTCCTGGTGTGGTTGGAGACGATCAAAGTGCACTTTCAGACTCATTTCAAGATGGTCTACTGGCAGCACCCATTTATTCCAGGCCGGCAGATTATAAAGGTTGGAAAGTTCCTGATATCTTGTTGAATGGCAATGAGGCCAAAATAAAAGAATGGGATTTTAACCAAGCTTATGAACGAACAAAACGCCTACGTCCCGACTTATTAAAAGATTGGCATGAATAACACCGAAAAGATAAATCGTTATCAGGCTTTTCTTCCCGAATTAGAAGCTATCCTAAAAGGGGAAACAGATATGATTGTAAAAATGTCTGTATTTGCTGCACTTCTTCATGAAGAAATGAATTTTTTCTGGACAGGTTTTTATCGTGTCGTTTCAGGCGAATTATTGTTAGGACCTTTTCAGGGAACGATAGCCTGTACACATATTGGGCGAGGAAAAGGCGTTTGCGGTACGGCTTGGCAACGCGCCGAAACCATCGTTGTGAAGGATGTTGAATTGTTTAATGGGCACATCGCCTGTTCCAGTTTATCAAAAAGCGAAATCGTAGTACCTATTAAAAATAAACTTGGTGAAATCATTGCTGTACTAGATATTGACAGTACTGAAATCGATACATTTGATGACACTGACAAATATTATCTAGAGCAGGCAGTTACCTTTCTGTAGGATTTCAAAACAAGTGTTCTTGTTCAAACATTTGACGATACATAGCAGCTTTCTTTTCAAGAGCAAGAGGATAAGAGCGACTACTACTTGGCATGCGATAAATATTGATATCGGTTGAAAGAACATGGACACTCGCTCCGACTCCTATCATGTCAACTCCGAACTGACTTGTTACCACTCCGGCTGCAAGTTTACCAGTAGTAACAATGGCCTTACACATTGGCATTTGATCAAGAAGCTGTTTTAAATCAGTAGGTCTCACAATTTCCAAAAATTGGTCGGATGCATTGTCTTTCAGGCGGCGCACGCTTATGGCCGTATCAAAGATCGCAATACCTTTTTCTCTTAGAAAATCCTCGATCAAAGCTTGCCGGAAACTTTTTGCCTGAACATCATAAAAAAAATTCTTTTCTCCATAAAAAATCAGACCAAAAATACGCCACATATCATTTTGAACGTTTGGGTAAAAAAAATCCATTGACCATCTTTTCCGCTGCGGCGGAAAACTACCTAACATAAGCATCCTACTCCCTTTGGGAATAAATGGTTTAAGCGGATGATTCTCTATGGGGATTTCAGTCTTCATTTGTTTTTGTATTTCCTTTTCTTAATAAAATTAAGACCCGCATAAATACTGGCCGTAACTAAAGAATTGCGAATAGAAAATGTAGGTTTCTTATAACTGTATGTATGTGCCACTACAGCAATTCCAGCAAAATATTTGGAGTTATTCCAAACGACGGAAGCACGCGAGATAAAATCAAAATTAAGTGCATCCAAATCAAACAGATATTCCTTGGCATTAAACTTCTCCCCTTCAGATAAATTATATCCGATGGTGGGAGAAAAAGTTAGATTAGCCAGAAAGTTCTTGTGAAATGCCCAATTGTAACCATAGCCAACACTAAAACTATAATCACGATACCGAACATTACTTATTTTGAGTTCATCACTGTACAAATTATTCCCTTTTTCATCTTTAAGCAGCACTTCAGGCAATTGAGTATAATCAAAATTAATTTTTTCTTTGGTATAATTAAATCCGAGAATAAAACTGCCAGAACTGCGTTTTTGAATAGTTGACTGACTATAAGCTGCAGGATATGAGAAATGTTTGTTATTGAACAAATAATAAATATGTAAATTTATCATATAAGTGCTCATGCCTGAAAAGGGTGTATTTCTGACTTGCTTAGCAACATTATCACCAAATCCACTTACACTTTTGATTTTATAATTTCTCATGCCGGATTCATAAACGTAATCTACCCCAATAAGACGAGAATAGAGACTAATGGAAACATTCGTACGATCAAAAGACGACTTTCTAGCACCAAAATCAAATGTATAACCCAAGAAAAAAAGACTATAACCTATATATGGACCAACTCTAAATGGTGAATTAGGAGAAAAAAGTAATTCCTGGTCTCTACCATCTTTGTTTTTTGTTCTCAGAGAAAAAAAACTATATTGTTTTTCTCCCAACACCATAGCGCTGGCATAATAGCGATTTGGCGAAATATAATTTGTATCAACAGCCGTAATTTTCTTCGCAATATTATAGAAGAAAGACTTTTTAGGTTTCACTACTTTCGAACTATCAGGCATGAAAGAAGAGACGTCCTGAGCAGGAGCGAGAATAATAAAATTACTAAAAATAAGAAATAGCGCAAGCGCAAATCTGCAAATCATTCATGTTAAAGTTTTCCCAGAATGCGATCAACCACCCAATTAACGGAAGTAGCACTAACACTATCGCATGTACAAATTGATTTTTGTTGTAAATGCTCTACTACCAACTTAATGAGAGGCAATTGAACGTGAGGAGGATTCTCAATAATTATTTCTTCGCGACCACGTTCCGTATGTAATACAATCGGATCGTAGGTAAATACGGAAAAACAGATTTGGCCTTTGTTGCCAATAATTTCGATGCGATCCATTTTTGCAGATTCATGACCCACGAAGCACCACGAGCCGGAACCTGGCAAACCACTTGCAAAACGAAAACACGCACTTACATCATCTTCTGTTTCATAAAGACCGCCCCGATTCGCACTATATCCTTTTGCTTCTATAATAGGTCCCAAAATGCATTGCAACAAATCAATCTGATGAGGTGCCAAATCGTAGAAATATCCTCCACCGGCTATGTCAGATTGTACGCGCCAAGGCAAGTTCGTTCTGTTATAATCCAAGTCTCGTGGTGGCACAGAAAAGCGTATTTGAACATTCAGTACGGTACCAATAGTATCAGTATCTATTAATTCTTTAACTTTCTGAAAATATGGAAGAAAACGTCGATAATAAGCTACGAAACAAGGTACACCGGTTTTCTCTGAAATACGATTAATTCTACTACAATCTTCATAATTAGACGACAGTGGTTTTTCTACATAAGCCGGTTTACCAGATTTCATTGCCATAATAGAATATGTGGCATGCGTGGAAGGTGGTGTGGCTATATAAACAGCGTTTACATCGGGATCATCAATAAGTTCTTGTGGATCTGTATACCATTTGGGGATTTGGTGACGTTCTGCATATGAACGCGCTTTTTCCTTTGTACGGCTCATTACAGCAACAACTTTTGAACCGTCTATTAAGCTAAACGCAGGACCGCTTTTTTTTTCGGTCACTTCGCCGCAACCTATAAAACCCCATTGAACTGTTGTTAATTTCTCTATCATGCGGTACAAAGATACTCATTTTTCCGTATCTTTGCCAAGCAAAAAAAGAAAATTATGAAGAATTCAAAACAGAATAAGCCCGTTTGCATTCTTTTTAAAAGTCGTAGCTATCGGGCAAACTTTAATGAGGCTCTTGAGTTTCTGACTGCAAACATAAAAACATTTATTGTTTCTCTCTTTCCGCCAGCTGTAGCAACGGGATTGTTACTTGCAACCCTTTTCGTTATTTTTCGACATACTGCCGGACATTCTTTCATAATAGTAACCGGTATAGGTGTTCTTCTTATCACATATTTTACAGCCGTTTTGCGCCAAGGATTAAAAGAAATGATGAAAGACTATCAACGAACCAATACTGTAAGACAACTACACTGGAAAAAAGATACAAAAACAGTTTTACTCGGTGCTCTCACAAGTTTTTATTTGCTATTCTTGCAAGTCATAATTTTATGTGCTTTGATTGCATTAACTGCTTTGTTACACGTAAAACTCGTTTACGTTCTCTCCCCTGTCATTGTTGTGATACTATTTTTAATTGTGCCATTCAATTTGAGTCTTAATCAGTTGCAATACGGAGAAGGCAACTTCTTTCAGTCTATTATAAATGGTTTTAAATCAACAGTACATTACTACGGTTCGACGCTTATATTGCTGTTTATCAGCCTATGTGTTTTTCTGTTGGTTTTTGCAATTTGCTATTTACCGATTTTCATTTTAAATTTATCAATCGCCGCCTCAAATGAGGCTGTATCTTTAGGAGATCCAACCGATTTGCCGATGTCTGTTTTTGTTTTACATTTTATATTATCGTTGATATTGCTTTCTATCATCCACTTTTCTTCTCTTTTATGGGCTCTGCCGCAATATTTCCATTATTTTTCTCTTTTGAAAAAAGATGAAGAACGGAAAAAAGAACAGGAAAAATTAAATGCAGTGAAGTATTATTAAGTGAGTATCATCTAATGTACAGGATGTTCCGAAACAAACTTACAAAATTCGTGATATAGTTTTTTATCTTCTTCCTTATTGGATTTGTACAGTTGATATAGAGCTAAATCACCCTGATAATAAGCCAGCCTGCGCGTTCTCCAGATATCATTATCCTTAAAAGCCTTCATATAATTGGTTAGACGATAGCCCCATCCCTGTAACGCTCTTTCGTCAAATTCCATTTCCATGTCCATGTTATAGTCCTTTGCCAATTTGCACGCTTCATTCAATTGTGAAAGAGGTGTTTTATCATTAAAGAAATAATTTGGTTGTAGATAAGCATAATTGAATCCTAATTTTTTCCATTGGTCGTAACCATCAGATTTAAAATATGGAATCCAGTTAAAGGTATAGTTCAGTTTGTTCATATAAGCTCCTAACTGGTTTACAATAGTGCGTGTATTAGTAGCTTCTTCAGCAATCCAATAGAAACCTGCAAGCTCAATGTTTTTGTATTTCATCGTCTTGAATTTTGCCCGAACATAGTCGATATACCACTTGCACGCATCTATTCTATCTTTATCATTCGCAAAATCTATCACACGTCCATTATCAAGACTACCCCAGTCTTTTTGATCTTTAATTGGTTCGGGCACACCTACAATAACTTTTCGTTTTGTAGGCGGATTACCTAATCTTTTAGCTGCATTGGAGATGGACTGATCTAATGCTCCCATCGCTGTTTCAGGCTGTAAATAATAATCGGCAAGTTTTTTCCAGTCCGCTTTGTTAGCTGGCAGATGATGATAACCGGAAGCAAACATCTTATTTGTTCCATTATAAAATTCAATAAAGAGAAAAGCATCAAACAACCAATGTTCTTGGTTTTTCTCATCAACGTATGTCACATAAGGATTGACATAATCCAAATTCCAGATATGAGAACGATGGCTGCCTCCACCATAAAGTAACACCATATCATGATAATTCGGTAGGCGTTTTCCATAAATACTATTGAAATTTGTACTACCAAAAACAATTAATAGTACTAAAGCGAGAAATTGAAAATGTTTAAATAGTTTCATTTTAAAAGTTTAAAGTTATACGATAAGATGATATTTCTTTTATTTAATACGAATAACGCGGACTCCTAGTTGAAGACGCTGTGTCTTCATATAAGATTGCAGAGGATTCTTTTCGAGTATGACCTGATGATGCAAACTAGAAGCATTGAGTAAATGTAATTTTCCATCTTCGCCCCAAACGGCAAATCCCAAATGGCTCACGTCAAGACCGCCACGTTTTGTAACCAAGGCGAGAATGTCACCATCGTGAACAGAAGCGAGCAATAATTTAGAGCCACCCAAAGCTTTTATTGGAATGTAACGCACACTACGACCCGTAAGTTCTCGCTCCGTCTGACGAATTTGTGAAACGTAAGCAGGATGTTTGACCAATGCGGGATATAAATCTGGATGATGAGACATAAAGAAAATGTTCAGTTTTTGAACACTTGTAAATGGAGAAACGTGTGGATAATCTTTCGGTCCAATCTCATGAACATAACCATGTTTTTCTCCATTTAAAATCCAGGAGGAATAATAATGGAGCCGCGACGGATATCCGTTGATAATTCCATCACTATAGCGTATTTTCTGTAACCAGAAACAAAAGTCTGTAAAACTACTTTGTCCATGGCGATATGTAAGTGTAAGAGCTGTTACAGCATCAACAAAGGTAGTGCAATCCAATTTGTCTAGTGTAAAAATAAGTCTCTCCTCTCCTTTAGAAGCTTCCAATGTAGCAGCACCATAAGGAATCCCTATAAATTTACGAGCAAAAAATAATACAATATTGTCTTTCACCGGTATCGCGCGTGCTTCTCGTAATATTGACTCTATTTTTACAGAGTCTTTGCGTTGGTACAGAGTTCCCAACTTCTCTGCCCTAGAAAAGAGAGCACAGATTATGAAGAGACTTATAACAAAGAATTTTTTCATCGTTTTTATCGAATCTTTCTGAATGCGAAGTTACAATAAAAAAGTCAACATAACTTATATTATTGTAGGTTTTTATGACGTGATTATCAAAATCCTATGTATTTTTGCAGTATGAATAGAAAAATATTATTCTGTCTGTTTCTTTTGATAACGTCCTATCTATTTGCCCAAAGGAATGAAATCAAATTGGATAGGATTCATACACTTCAAGTTTTGGTGAATGGTAAATGGAATCACTCACCGTTATTGTCGTTAGGATCAGCAGACTATTTGAATGTATCTTTCGATGATTTGACACACGAATACCACCGTTATCGCTATAAAGTAGAGTTATGTAATTTTGACTGGAAAAAAAACGAACAACTTTTTGAGTCGGATTATCTGCGAGGGGAAACAAGTGACCAGCCAATAGACAAATACGAAAAAAGTATCAACACAACAGTTCTCTACACGCACTATTCATTTATATTCCCTAATAATCGGATAGGTATAACAAAATCAGGTAATTATCGTATTACGATTTTTGATGATGACGAACAGCAAGATGTTGCTTGCGTTTATTTTAGTGTTGTGGACGACAAAGCTCCCATATCAGCAACTGTTACTACAAATACCGATATTGATAAGGATCAAAACCATCAACAGGTAAAGTTTAATGTCAATGCCGGAAACCTCGGTTTGACGAATCCTGATACGGAACTTAAAACGGTAGTTTTGCAAAACAATCGTTGGGACAACGCCGTCATCAACCCCAAACCAGATTTTTTCACTCCATCTGACATTCAGTGGAAATATGCCAAAGAATTGATTTTTAAAGCAGCTAACGAATATCGCAAATTTGAACTGACAAACCTGCATTACGGTGTTATGGGTATCGACAAAATCAGTTGGTTTGCTCCTTATTTTCATGCTGAACTTTATCAAGGTAAAGATCGTCGTAATTACATTTATGATGAAGATCAAGATGGCGCTTTCTATATTCGCACACAAGACTACGAAGACTTTGATTTACAGAGTGATTATGTATTGGTGCATTTCAGCTTAAAGCATGCACCGGAACTCGATGGCGATATTTATGTAAACGGAGCCTTAAGCAACGACAGTTTTCTTCCCGCATTCAAAATGACCTACAATGAACAGTCTCAAGCCTATGAGAATACGATTTTATTGAAACAGGGATACTATAATTATTTATATTTGT
>Ga0172377_10007836_pt1 | contig 10966 bp, 8 predicted proteins | sample Pumphouse3metaG_FD_119749 | JGI IMG/M metagenome (GOLD analysis project Ga0172377, IMG submission 119749) | Leachate microbial communities from a municipal landfill in Southern Ontario, Canada - Pumphouse #3 metaG | ecosystem: Engineered > Solid waste > Landfill > Unclassified | place: Canada... | reverse complement strand
GTGTTTAAAGAATTTACGATATTTTTAGCTTCGGGGGTAAAGGCGAATTCAATTTCCTTTTTGAATCTTTGATCAACTTTACGACGAACTATTTTCATAGTGGAATTGAGAAGATGATTCTTTTCTGTAAATCTTTCAGGTAATACAACTATAGCAGATGGAAGCCATCTTTCGGGAAACATTCCTTCTAAAGTGCCACCTTTTTTATATTGATCAAATTCTTTCTGTATTATTTTCAGATAATCCGACGGATCTTTTCCCTGATTCAGTTTGGCACTTATTGTGGAAATATTAGGAACAATTAATCCTATAGTATAGGCATTTTGGTTATTATATAACATACACTGGTCTATGAAAGGAGAATGTACCATTGATTCTTCGATTCCTTCGGGGCTGTATTTCTCTCCGTCATTTCCAATCAGCAGGCTCTTGAATCTTCCCAGTACATATAGAAAACCATCTTTGTCCATATATCCCATATCTCCTGTATGAAGCCATCCGTCAACGACAGTTTCTTCCGTGGCCTTTGGATTTTTCCAGTATCCTTTCATGATATTTTCCCCCTTTACCAGAATTTCACCCTGCTGTCCTGTTGGCAATTCTATACCCTTATTGTCAATGATCTTTAGTTCGAGATATTTTACCAGTTTCCCTGAAGATCCGAATTTAATATGTTGGATTGTGTTGGAAGAAATTACCGGAGCAGATTCTGAAAGTCCGTATCCCTGACACATTGGTATGCCTATGGCATAGAAAAAACGTTGTAGTTCAGTGTCGAGTAAAGCACCTCCACCTATAAAAAGCTTTAGATTACCTCCAAAATTTTTCCTGATTTTTGTAAACAGTATTTTGTCGTATAAAGAAACAAGCGGCTTATATAAGAAAGAAAGTCCTTTCCCTTTATCGAATCCGTAACGGTTGTAAGCGTATGAGACTTTTAGAGCATGAAGAAAAAGTTTTTCTGTTGTTTTACCTTTTTGACGAATTCCCGATTCAATGTTTTTTCTGAAAGATTTTGCCAGAGCAGGGACACTCATCATCATATCCGGTTTAACTTCATTGATGTTTTTGGGAATATTCCGCAGAGTCTGCATTGCGGTTTTTCCGTTTTCCAGAGAGGCTATAGATGCTCCGTTGATCATAAAACAATACAAACATGCAGTATGAGCAAATGCATGGTCCCATGGAAGGAGTGTCAGGGTCCTCCAGCCTTCCTCAATATCCATTAATGTGTTTGCCTGAATAACATTGCTAACATAATTCATGTGGGTAAGCATGATGCCTTTAGGATCGGAAGTAGTACCTGAAGTATATGAAATATTAGCCAGATCATCCGGACCTACCGATAGGTATCTTTGCTTAATGCTTTCCTGATTATTTTCGAGCAATAATTTTCCTTTTTCTTTTACTTCTTCAAAAAGCAGGTCGTTTTTTTTTGATTTTTTTTGGTTATCTAAATAGATCACTCTTTCAATAAATGGAAATTTTTCACGGTTTTTATTAATTTTAGCAGATTGACTTTTTGAGACAATAACCATACGGCATCCGGAATGTTCAAGTCTGAATTTTAATTCAGTTTCAGCATCAAGTTTTACAGATAAAGGTACATTTACAGCCCCAGCATAAAGAATTCCCAGCTCTGCAATCAGCCATTGATTTCGACCTTCAGATATAAGGCCTATCCTGTCTCCTTTATTTATTCCAAGAGATTGAAGTCCGGCTGCAAATAACAGTACTTCCTCTCTGGTTTTTTTATAAGTTATTCCTTCGTATTTGCCGGTTTTGTTTTCCATTAAAAAAATATTTTCAGGAAAACGGGAAGCACTTTTTTCAAAAAGATCAATGATAGTTTTCATATATTAAGATTTTGTTGCTGGTTTATTCTGACTGAAGGTTATTTAAAATGTCATTATAATAAAGCAAAAATAGGGACAAATTTAAACCTGTCCCTGTGAATTTTATATTATTATGTACTTTTCATCTATCCTATTTCCCACTGTGTTGTCTGAGAGTATTTTTCTCCCGGTTTAAGCAGAGTAGTAGGGAATTCAGGATGATTAGGAGAATCTGGAAAATGTTGGGTTTCCATGGCTACACCTGAATATTTTCCAAATTTGGTAACTCCATCTATTGTAAATTCAGGGTTGTAATAGCCTGAGTAAATTTGAATTCCCGGCTGTGTTGTATAAACTTTTATGCATCGTCCGCTTTCTGACTCAGAAAGAATGGTAGCAAGTGAAAGTTTATCTTTAGGATGATCAAGAACAAAATTTGTGTCGTAGCCATCAGGAGAAGGAAGATCCTTTCCAATTTTTTTCTTGGTTATGAAATCGTATGCTGTTCCTTTTACCGATAATTTTTCCCCTGTTGGTATTAAGTCAATTGTTTCGGTATAATGTTTTCCTGATGGTATTTCCAGATCATGATCAAGAATATTTTTCTTTCCTGCTGTAAGATTAAAGTAGGTGTGATTTGTCATGTTAATTACAGTGGTTTTGTCTGTATCTGCTTCATAATGAAGTGTGAAACAATTTTTACTATCCAGTGTATAGCGAACTGCAATATTCAAATTTCCGGGATATCCTTCTTCACCGTCAGGGCTAAAGCATGATAAATTTACACCTACCTGATCATTGTTTTCGAAAGTCTCAGCTTTCCATATTTTTTTATCAAATCCTTTTATTCCACCATGAAGATGATTCTCTCCGTTGTTTATGGCGCCATGATATTCCTTACCGTCAATTTTGTATAAGCCTTTTGCAATTCGGTTTCCGTATCTTCCTATTAATGCTCCGAAGTATGGACAATTTGCCTTATATTTATTTGAGGTATAGACCTCTGATTTGTCAAAACCACAAATAACGTTTTCTACTTTTCCGTTTTTGTCGGGCATGTTAACAGAGGTAATAGTACCCCCGTAATTCATAAGGGTAATGCTTACCTGATTGTCGTTTGATAGAGTAAATAATTCTATTTTTTCCCCATCTTTCGTTTCTCCAAATGGTCTTCTTGTAATTTTCATGAGTTTATAATTTTTTATTGATTATTGTAATTTTCCCTTTTTCCCTTTGTTAATATCAACTCTGTTTTTACAAATTTAATTTTTCTTTTAAACTTAAATAGACTTTTTACTTGTCTTTTTATTTTTTTAAATTTGGGGAAAGTAATCCAATAATATAAAAGTGAAAATAATCCAGATAGATGATTCCGTTGAAATCCCAAAATACAGGCAAATAATTAATTCTATTTGTCATGCTATAAACAGAGGCGATTTGAAACGTGGAGATAAAAGTCCTTCCATTAACCAGATTTGCAAAGAATTTGATTTGTCGAGAGATACGGTTATGGTTGCTTTCGATAAGTTAAAATCGAAAGGGATTATACGCTCTGTTCCGGGAAAAGGATATTATATTAAAAGTACAGAACTTTATAAGGAAGAAAAAATTTTTTTGCTGTTTGATGAGCTGAATGCATTTAAGGAGGATTTATATACATCATTTTTGAACAAACTGGACTCGAAGGTAACGGTGGATATTTTCTTTCATCATTTCAATTTTCAGATTTTTAAGGATCTCATTACCCGTAGTGTAGGAAAATATACTTCATATGTTATTATGCCGGCTACTTTTGAGGAAACATCAGAAGTAATAGGACAACTTCCCTCTGATAAAGTTTTTATTCTTGACCGTATGAAACCAGATCTTATAGATTATCCTGTAGTTTATCAGGACTTCAATAATGATGTATTTAAAGCATTGACAGAAGGGGAGTATTTGCTGAAAAAATACAATAAACTGGTGATGATATTCCCCGGAGGAAAAGAACCTGAGGGACGAATGACAGGATTTCGTAGTTTTTGTGAAGAAAGGAAAATTCCGTTTGAAATTACAAGAAGTTTTTCTTCCTGTAAAGTAGAAAAAGGCGAGGCATATTTTATTCCTTCCGACAGAAATTTAGTTAGTCTTGTAAAACTTGCAGCTAAAAAGGGATTTTGTTTGGGAAAGGATTTAGGAATTGTTTCTTTTAATGACACAATGTTGAAAGAAGTGGTGGCTGGAGGAATTACTACTATTTCTACTGATTTTAAAAAAATGGGAGAAACGCTGGCTTCAATGATTATGGAAAAAAGTAAAATACAGATAGCTAATCCTGCTATTTTGATACGCAGGAAGTCTTTGTGAGAATAGGTATTTGGAAAAAGGTAATATCCAAAATTTGTTGACAAATATGTTTTGCAACATACATTATTAAAATTTCTTGGTTTGATATTTTTGTAAATTTACCAACCAGTACCTACCTGTTGTATATAGATACTATTTTTAAAAAAATTAATAAAATCATAAAAAAATGGAAATAAAAGAATTAAAAGAAAAGTTTATTGAGAAGTTCGGAAAAGGGAAAATGTCAGGATATTTTTCTCCGGGACGTGTAAATTTAATCGGAGAACATACTGATTATAACGGTGGTTTTGTATTTCCCTGTGCTTTGAGTTTTGGAATTTATTGTCTTATACGAAAAGTGGATCGTCCTTCGTTTCGTTTCGCTTCTATGAATTTGGATTTTGAAATAGAATTATCTATGGATGAGCTCACAAAACCTCTGCCTAATAAAGCATGGGTTAATTATCCATTAGGAGTAATTGCACAATTTATTAAAAGAGGATTGAAACCTGAGACAGGTGCTGATTTGTTGTTTTACGGAGATGTACCGGTAGGAGCAGGACTTTCTTCTTCTGCTGCCATGGAAGTTGCAACTGCTGTTGCTATTGATGATCAGTATGGATATAAATTGGATCGTTTAGACCTGGTAAAAATGAGTCAGACGGCCGAACATGAGTTCGCAGGTGTGATGTGCGGTATTATGGATCAGTTTGCATCAGGATTTGGCAAAAAAGATCATGCTATCTTTTTAAATTGTGATACAAATAAATATGAACTTGTACCTGTAATTTTAAAGAACAGTAAAATTATTGTCAGCAATACAAATAGTCCTCATAAACTTGATTCAGGTAAATATAATGAGAGAGTAAGCGAATGTAATGCTGCTGTTGAAGCAATAAAACCATTTAAGAATATTAATAAGTTAGGTGAAATTTCTCCTGAAGAATTTAAGAAGGTCGAGAATAAGATAGAAGATAAGACAGTTAGAGCAAGAGCTCGTCACGTTGTTTCGGAAATAAGCCGTACGGAAGAGGCTGTTAATGCATTGAAGAATGGTGATGTAGCGGCATTTGGAAAACTTATGAATGCATCTCATGTTTCTCTTAGAGATGATTACGAAGTAACAGGTCCTGAATTGGATGCAATGGCAGAAGCAGCCTGGAAAATTGACGGAGTAATCGGTTCACGTATGACCGGTGGTGGTTTTGGAGGATGTACCGTTTCTATTGTAAAAGATGAAGCCATAGAAACTTTTAAGGAAAAAGTAGGTAAAGAATATGAATTAAAGACAAAACTTAAACCTGAATTTTATGTAGCTGAAATTAGTGACGGAGGGAAAAAACTGTTTTAGTAAAATAAAGATGTTAAAATTTAATATGGAAGATCATTCACATCGCCGGTATAACCCATTAACCGGCGAGTGGATACTTTGCTCACCACATAGAGCAAAGCGACCCTGGCAGGGACAGGTAGAAAAAGTACAGGAAGTTGTTCGTCCCCGTTTCGATGAAAAATGTTATTTATGTCCGGGCAACACCCGCTCAAGCGGCATTAAAAATCCTGATTATAAAAAGACCTATGTCTTTACAAACGATTTTAGTGCTTTATTGCCCGATACTCCTAAAGGGAGTTTCAATGATGGAGAATTGTTTCAGGCTAAAAGTGAACTGGGAATATGTAAGGTTATCTGTTTTTCTCCACGTCATGATATGACAATTCCTGAAATGGAACAGGAAGATGTTAAAGGAGTAGTTGATGTTTGGCAGGAACAATATAAAGAATTGGGAGCTAAAGATTTTATTAACTATGTTCAGATTTTTGAGAATAAAGGCAGTATCATGGGATGCAGCAATCCTCATCCACATGGTCAGATTTGGGCATCCAGTTCTATTCCTAATGAACCTGCAAAGGAAGATTTTCATCAGCGTGAATATTACGAAAAACACGGATGTACTCTGCTATCGGATTATGTAAAAAAAGAACTGGAATATAAAGTTCGTATTCTCTCTGAGAACGATCGTTTTGTGGCTCTTGTTCCTTATTGGGCTACATGGCCGTTTGAAACAATGATTATTAGCAAAAATCCTATTCAGCATCTTGGACAGATGGATGAGGAAGATAAAAATGATCTTGCTGATATTTACAGAAGGCTCACTATTATGTATGATAATCTTTTTGAAGTTTCCTTTGCTTATTCTGCGGGACTACATCAATCTCCTACGGATGGAGAAGATCATCCTTGGTGGCATTTCCATATGCATTTTTATCCGCCATTACTTCGTTCTGCAACGGTCAAGAAATTTATGGTAGGTTATGAGATGATGGCCGGACCGCAGAGGGATATCACAGCGGAGACTGCTGCTGCCAGGTTGCGTGCACTATCTGCTGTTCATTATAAAAAACGGCATAACTAGAATGGGTCACAAGGGCTATAAATAGTGCTTGTCTATAAACTATAATAAGGGATTAAAATTGAAACATCAATTTTAATCCCTTACTTAGTTTTGTAATTTGTAAAAACCTCAAATTATTTTATTCTCTTTCATCCATTCTGAGATATTTACACGGAGGCAACACGTTTTTGTATGCCGGACGAATAATCCTTCTTTGCTTGAAGTTTAATTCTTCGATTCTGTGAGCAGTCCATCCGGACATTCTTGCCATGGCAAACAATGGAGTATAAATCTCTTCAGGAATTCCTATCATTGAATATACAAATCCTGAATAGAAGTCCACATTGGCACATACAGTCTTGTTAACTTTTTCCCCTTTAAATTTCATAAAGGCTTTTATTGACAATTGTTCTATACGTTCATAGAAATTAAATTCCTTTAACATTCCTTTTTCTTTGGCAAGTTCTCTTGCCTTTTCTTTTAATAAAACAGCTCTGGGGTCTGACAGAGTGTAGACAGCATGACCTATACCATATAATTTCCCATCTTTTTTGTAAGCCTCTTTTCTCAGTATTTTCAGCAGCAGATCGCTGATTTCGTCTTCATCATCCCAGTTACTGATTTTTTTCTTCAGATAATCCATCATTTTTAATACTTCTATATTTGCTCCTCCATGCAGAGGACCTTTCAAAGAAGCAATAGCTGCAGCTACAGACGAATATGTGTCAGTACCCGAAGAGCTGGTAACACGTATAGTAAAGGTTGAATTATTACCTCCGCCATGCTCAGCGTGAAGAACAAGAGCCAGGTCAAGTACGTCTGCATCAAGAGGAGTATAATTTCCTGATCCTTTTAACATGTATAGTAAATTTTCTGCTGTAGTTAATTTCGGATTCGGATGCCTTATGGACATTGTTCCACTTTTAAACTGATGAATATAGTTATGATATGCATAGGCTATAATTGTAGGAAATTTTGCAATTAATCCCAAAGACTGTTTAATTACCTCCTCCGGTGATGTGTCTTCTGCATTTTTATCAAAATTATATAAAACAAGAACGGAGCGGGCTAAAACGTTCATTATGTTTTTCCCGCTTACATCCATAAGAGATTTTTTAAGATTTTCTGGAAGTCTCCTGTTCCGTGCCAGATATTCAGAAAATTCTGATAACTCAGAACTTTTGGGTAGCTTTCCTGTAAGCAAAAGATAAGTGGTCTCGTCAGCACCATGGAAATGTTCTGATTGGAATCCTTTTACAAGATCAAATATATTTATTCCTCTGTATAAAAGTTTTCCTTCGATGGGTTTCAGGGATCCGTCATCATTTTTTTCGTAACCGACTACATCACCAATGTTGGTTAATCCTACAAGTACACCGGTATGATCTGCATTTCTTAATCCTCTTTTTACATTATATTTTTCGAATAATTCGGAATGGATATGTGTATTCTTAACAATAGAACCGGATAACTCTTCTATTAATTCACCAAATTTAGATGAATTATTATTCATGTTTTTTGTATCAATTTTCATTATTTCTGACTTCCTTGTTTATCTTTTGCACTTGTTATTTTGAAAAAAGCAAGTAAATGTAGTAAATTAAATCATATAAAAGAACAACTACCTGTTAAATTTAATAAAAAAATATTTTATTTTGACTTTGCAAATAAATAGAATATCGTTTGATTTTATGTATAAATATACAAAAAGAGAGAATCAACTCCTAAATATTTACAGTCTTCTATTTTCAATGGATTTTTTTAAAAAACCGGGTCTGTTTTTTTTAAATATTGTTGTCATATAATCCCTTATTGTATTAGTTAAATTATTTTTCATTTTTTTTAAAAAAAAACCTTTTTTGAGTAACAACATAAGAATAAATATTCTATTATTAACAACTTTTAAAAACGAAAATGAATTTACTATAAGTATTTTAATGTCAATATTTTATAATATGTTTTTTATAAAAAATTAATAAAAATTTATGGATATTATTAAAACTCAGGAAACTGTCTCTACTGATAGAGATGTTCCTCTTGGTTTTCTTGCCTATAACAAGAAAAAGGTTGAAATGTTTAAACCGGTGCATCGTTTAAATTCTGCTTTTATTCAACCTAATGAATTAACAAAAGTATTTTTACAAAAACATTTTCCCGGAGTTTCCCTAAATGAGTGGAATGATTGGAAATGGCAAATCAAAAACAGTTTTACATCTATTGCCGAACTTGCTACTATAGTAAAGTTAAAGGGAGATGAGAGAAACGTATTAACAGCAAAAGGAGTCCATCTGCCTTTCAGAATTACTCCTTATTTTGCATCTCTGCTTACCGATCCTATTAATGGTTATGCCATACGCAAAGCCATGATTCCTTCTCTTAATGAATTAAAACTTAGTAAAGGTGAAGAATTAGATCCTCTGAGTGAAGAAGTTATGACCCCTGTGCCTCATCTTGTTCACAGATATCCAGACAGAGTATTATTTTTGGCTACCGGCTTTTGTTCAGCTTATTGTCGTTATTGTACACGTACACATATGGTAGCAAAAGGGAAAGTTCATTTTAACCATGAATGGGAACCTGCTATTCAGTATATCCGTGATCATAAAGAAGTCAGAGACGTTTTAATCTCCGGTGGTGATCCTTTAACTATGCCGGATAGTATGTTAAAAGCACTTCTTACAGAAATAAGAAGTATTCCTCATGTTGAAATAATTAGAATAGGGACTAAAGTTCCTGTTGTCCTGCCGCAGCGGATTACTCATTCTCTTGTTAAAATGTTAAAACAGTTCCATCCTTTAATGATGAGTCTTCATTTTATGCATCCTGGAGAATTAACGCCTGAAACGGCCGAGGCATGCAACAGACTGGCTGATGCCGGAATTCCACTTGGCAGTCAGACCGTACTTTTGAAAGGAATTAATGATAATGTGCCGGTAATGATGAAATTGATGCAGGGACTGTTAAAAATAAGGGTAAAGCCTTATTATTTATATCAGTGTGATCCTATTCCCGGTTCTTTGCAATTTCGTACTCCTTTTAGTAAAGGTCTTGAGATTATTCATGGCTTACGAGGATTTACAAGTGGTTATGCCATTCCTCAGTTTGTAATTGATGCTCCCGGGGGAGGTGGAAAAACTCCTTTCCTTCCTAATTATTATCAGGGAAAAGTAAACGGGAATATTGTCATGAAAAATTACGAAGGGAATACGTATTATTATCCTGATGTAGACGAATAAATAAATTTTATTAAAAAGCTAAACAGGAACGTAGAGCTTTTTCTCTGCTTCCTGTTTTTTTATTGCTAAAATTATGAAAATAGGACTAACATATGATTTGCGCTCAGAGTATTTATCTATGGGATATTCTGATGAGGAAACTGCCGAATTTGACAAAGAATCTACTATTGAAGGAATCGAAAATGTTTTGCATGAGATAGGTTATGAAACAGAAAGAATTGGACATGTTAAATCATTGATGAAACTTTTGCTGGAAGGAAAAAAATGGGATATGGTCTTCAATATATGCGAAGGAATAAATGGTCAGGGGAGAGAATCTTTGGTGCCAGCATTGCTTGATGCATATCAGATTCCGTATGTGTTTTCAGGACCTACTGTTCTTGCTCTTTCTTTAGATAAAGCCCTTTGTAAAAGAATAGTCAGAGATGGTGGAATTCCTACTCCCGATTTTTGTACTGTAAAAAGCAAAAGGGATACTCAAAAAAACAAACCGGATTTCCCTTTATTTTTAAAGCCTTTATCTGAAGGAACAGGTAAGGGAATAAGTGAACATTCACTGGTTAATAATGAACTCGAATATAGAAAAGTCTGTGCCGATTTGCTAGATCGTTTTCATCAGCCTGTTTTAGTAGAATCATATCTTCCAGGACGTGAATTTACTGTCGGAGTTGTAGGCAATTATATGAATTCTGTGGTGGTTGGCGTTATGGAAGTTAACTTTAAAAAAGATGTAAAGAAAATTTATTCCTACGAGAATAAAGAAAATTATAAAGAGGTAATAGAATATAATCAGCCTGAGCCGGAAATGTATCAAAAATGTGCTGATCTTGCTCTTAAAGTATGGACTATTCTCGGAGCAAATGATGGAGGGCGTGTAGATATGAAACTTAATAAACAGGGAGAACCTGAATTTATTGAGATTAATCCTCTTGCCGGATTAAATTATCTTGATTCGGATCTTCCTATTTTATCCGGGTTAAACAATATCAGTTATACTCAGTTAATATCCATGATTATGCGAGCAGCTGAAAAAAGAGTTTTTGGTAAAATAATATCATTAGGATTATTAAGTGAATAACGGACAATTGTTAATGAAAAATAAAATAGCGGTCATTTTATATCAACATCTTCCCGAGCATCCTACTTTGGATGATGAAGATGTACTGGAACAGGTTGC